>Ga0265300_10002448_pt1 | contig 16061 bp, 14 predicted proteins | sample AusTroGonzalo_MG_FD_193482 | JGI IMG/M metagenome (GOLD analysis project Ga0265300, IMG submission 193482) | Bovine rumen microbial communities from tropical cattle in Woodstock, Queensland, Australia - Gonzalo_03 | ecosystem: Host-associated > Mammals > Digestive system > Stomach > Rumen ...
TGGGCAGAAGCGACCGCTCGGTAAAAGACGCCGGCTTATATGCAATGCTGGTGGAATCCTTTCCCAGAGACCAGTTCAGCGTGTAGTCAATCTCATTCAGAGGCTTGTAGGGCTTGAACGGGTTGATGCCGGCACTGGTCGCCATTGCTGACAACAGCAGGATTGCTATAAGCAGGAGCCTCTTCATTTATTCTTATTTGTGGAGTTTTTTGTTCATGCCTATCCGGTACTTCAGCGTTATCAGTTGCTGATTATGTATAGGCGTATCGGGCGTGAAATGCAGATTCCAGCGGAACCCTAACTCTGCTCTGCTGTCAGATACCAGCAATACACCAAATTCAGTCTTGTTGTAGAATGAATGGTTGTAGAACGGGTCGCTGCGATGGAACGTAAGTCCGGCTTCCGGATCATTCAGGAACGGCTGCTGACTGCCTCCTGCAAATACCGTACTCTTAACGTCAAATCCTTTCCACCAAATCTGTATGTCTCCCAGAAAACCGGTAGGACTGTGCCAATCCCCATCTTTACGACATCTTACAAGGGAGCATAGCACTCCGGCATTTGCCTTAAGTTTAAAATGTTGTCCTACAACTTCTGTCAGATCAAGAGTCAGATATGGGTAGAGCTGGAACTTCTCATAGATGAAATGACCCGGTTCCTTGGGCTTGGCAAAATGTGTCATAGCCGCAAACCAGCCTGCACCAAATACTCCCGAATGTACATATCCGTCCCATACAATGCGGAAAGCCTCACGCTGTGTCTCTGTCTGACGGCTGAACCAGTTGCAGTACAGCTCAGTTTCAAAAACATCACGGTAGTAGTGCTGGATCAGGGTACCCTTTATGGTTGGCTCAAAAAAAGCTATGGAATCGTAAAGAAAGGCATCGGGCAGCTGGCGTTGGAGGTTGTTGCGCGGAATAGCTCCGAAGTAATAGCTGACAGGTCCTGTAAATCTGTAATACAGTATGATCTCAGGGTCAATGATATCTTTGGCTCCGAATTCCCATATCTTGGAGAATCCCACCCTGATTCTGTGGGGGGCGGCGTCTATTCCTATCTCCGGCATCAGGCGCATTCCGTAAATGGTCTGGGGCTGCATGTCACCCTTGAACTCACGGTTGTCAAACAGACCGTCATAGTTCAGGTCGGCGGTCAGCCACTGGCTGTATCCGTTGACACACAGCAGCGTAAAAAGTACGGTGACAAAGAGTTTGGCTCTAAGGTTCATAGGGGAAAACTTATCAACATATTGCGCAAAGTTACCTATTTAAAACACAATACCCGTTTTTTAGGCCATATAAAATTTGTAACTTCGCCTCTCAAACTAATGTATCTGTCTAAATGAAAGAGCTTTTTGCATTTCTGAGACGATTTGTCCGCCCTTACCGCCGCAATCTGGTAGGGAGCGTTGTATACAATCTGCTCTCAGCCATACTCAATGTCTTCTCGTTTGCACTCATTGTTCCGATACTCAGAATCCTGTTCAAGATAGACACCGAGGTGTACGTATATACTCCGCTCTCAGAAACCACCGGATTCAGGGAGTCAGTCCAGGCTCTTAAGGACAACTTCTTCTGCAAGGTTTCAGATTTTGTTGAGATATACGGTGAGTCCCGCACGCTTCTCATACTGGGACTGGTCCTTATTGTGATGACATTCTTCAAGACCGCCTGCTACTTTGGGGCATCGGCCGTGATGGTCCCGCTCAGGAACGGTGTGGTACGTGATATAAGAATCAGCATATACAACAAGATACTGAGCCTGCCCATGGGCTTTTTCTCAAAGGAGCGCAAGGGTGACATCATTACCCGTATGAGCGGTGACGTATCGGAGATAGAGAACTCCATCACCCAGTCTCTGGATATGCTCATAAAGAATCCTATCCTGATACTGGTTTATGTGGGTACTCTTATAGCCATCAGTTGGCAGATGACCATATTCACCATAGTGATAGGCCCGCTTATCATCTGGGTTATGGGCGCCATAGGACGTAAACTTAAGGCAACATCACTTGTGGTGCAGTCATTCTGGAGCGAGACCATGTCAGAACTTGAGGAGACTCTTGGGGGACTGCGCGTGATCAAGGCGTTCCTGGCCGAGGGTAAGATGTCGGCCCGATTTGGTAAGAGCAGTGAGCAGCTGCGCAAGGCATCCAACCGCGTTCACCTGCGTCAGGCCCTGGCTCATCCGGTAAGCGAATTCATGGGTACCGCCCTTATCGTTCTGGTACTCTGGTTTGGAGGTACACTGATTCTGGGTGGTAACGCCAGCATAGACGCCTCTACCTTCATATGGTACATGACCATCCTTTACAGCGTGATCAATCCTATCAAGGATTTCTCCAAGGCGGGTTATGCCATACCTAAGGGACTGGCATCGGTAGAGCGTATAGACAAGATCCTTCTGGCCGAGAATAACATCACAGACTGTGAACATCCGGTAGACCTCAAGGAGGTAAGCGGTGAGATCAGATACAACGGTGTTTCATTCTCATATGAGGATGACCGTGAGGTGCTGCATGATATCGATCTCACGATTCCGCGTGGCAAGACCATAGCTCTTGTAGGTCAGTCCGGTTCCGGAAAGTCCACTCTGGTGGACCTGCTGCCCCGCTTCTATGACGTGGACAAAGGCTCCATCACCATTGACGGACAGGATATACGTAACATATCACTCAAATCGCTGCGTGGGCTGATGGGTAACGTGAACCAGGAGGCGATCCTGTTCAATGACACGTTCTACAACAATATCACTTTCGGAGTCAAGGATGCAACCCGTGAACAGGTGATTGCGGCTGCCAAGATTGCCAATGCCCATGATTTCATCATGGAATCCGAGAACGGTTATGACACCAATATAGGTGACCGCGGCTGCCTGCTGTCAGGTGGTCAGCGTCAGCGAATAAGCATAGCGCGTGCCATACTCAAGAACCCGCCCATCCTGATTCTTGACGAGGCTACAAGCGCTCTTGACACTGAATCGGAACGTCTGGTTCAGGAGGCTCTGGAACGTCTTATGAAAGACCGTACCACGATTGCTATCGCACACCGTCTGTCGACCATTAAAAACGCCGATGAAATCTGCGTTCTCCACGAGGGCCAGATTGTGGAGCGCGGTACGCATGAAGAGTTGATTGCCCTTAACGGGTACTATAAGAAACTGCATGACATGCAGCAGTTGTAAGATCGCTATTTCATTCAACTATATGGTAAAGATTGGATCTCCGCTTACAAAGGTTGCCAAGAAGGCGCTTCTGTGCGGCTCAGGTGAACTGGGAAAAGAGGTTGCAATTGAATTGCAGCGTTATGGTGTCGAGGTCATTGCCCTTGACAGGTATGAGAACGCCCCTGCCATGCAGGTGGCTCACCGCAGTTATGTACTCTCAATGCTTGACGGTGCCCGTCTGCGTGAGATTATTGAGAAGGAGAAACCGGATATGATTATTCCGGAGGTTGAAGCTATTGCAACTCCCACTCTTGTTGAGTTGGAGAAAGAGGGATACAATGTAATCCCCACGGCAAACGCTACATTCCTTACTATGAACCGCAAGGGTATCCGTCAGTTGGCTCATGAGAAACTGGGACTGCCCACATCCAACTACCGTTTTGCTGCCACACGTGAGGAGTTCGATGCCGCCATCAAGGAGATAGGCACACCTTGCGTAGTAAAGCCCATCATGAGCTCATCAGGTCACGGTCAGAGTGTATGCAAGACTCCTGCCGATGCCGATGCTTCATGGAAGATTGCCCAGGAGGGTGGTCGCGCCGGTGGCGGTGAGGTTATCGTTGAGGGATTCGTAAAGTTTGATTATGAGATCACCCTGCTTACCGTACGTCATAGTGGAGGTACCACATTCCTGAATCCTATAGGTCACCATCAGGTTGACGGTGACTACCGTGAGTCATGGCAGGCTCAGCCCATGAGTGACAAGGCTCTTGCCCAGGCTCAGGATATAGCCAAGAAAATCACCGATGCATTGGGTGGTTACGGTATCTTTGGCGTAGAGATGTTCATATGCGGTGACGACGTTCTGTTCAGCGAGGTTTCACCCCGTCCGCACGACACCGGTATGGTGACAATGATATCGCAGGATCTGTCAGAGTTTGCGCTGCATGCACGTGCCGTGCTTGGTCTGCCTATCCCCAAGATCAACTTCTTTGGCCCCAGCGCATCAAAGGCTATAGTTGTTGAGGGTGATACCACAATGATTGAGTTTGAGAACGTAGACGAGATTCTGGCTGAACCCGATGTTCAGGTACGTTTCTTTGGAAAGCCGTTCATCAAGGGTCACCGCCGTATGGGTGTGATTCTGGCTCGTGCCGAGAGTGTTGAGAAGGCACTTGAGAAGGTTGAGCGTGCTTACGCCAAACTTAAGGTCAAGGTTTATTGATTATTCCGGAATAACCAATTCTTTGGTTGTCATGTGCTCAAGGTACTGTTGGATCAGTGCCTTGAGTTCTTTTATCATCTCCTCTTCTATTTCAGGCTTTGTACCCTTAAGGTTCTCTTTTAAGGAGACGTCTTTGCGGAATGCGTATAGACCGGCCTGCTGCTCTCCGTCAAACTTGATCATCCAGTCACCCTTGTAATACATGTACATGCCGTTCTGGTAGTTGGCAGCCCATGTCTCATCATCGGGCGTGGAGAACAGGTTCTGTCCAAAGCTTATGAATGGCTTGTCATATCCCAGATATCCCAGAATGGAGGGGAGTATATCGGATTGCTGGGCTATTGCGTCGCGGTGTCCGGCAATATCGCCCGACGGGTCATAGAATATGATGGGAACACGGAACTGTCCGTATTCAGCCTGATAAGCCGGATGCTCTGACTGATTGGTGTGGTCTGCAGTGAGAACAAACAGCGTGTTGTTGAACCAAGGTTCCTTGCTGGCCTTTTCAAAGAACAGGCGCAGGGCGTTGTCAGAGTATCGGATGCAACGATACATATCCAGGTTAGGTTCAACGGGATATATATCCTTGTAACGGTCAGGAATATTGAAAGGATGGTGGGATGTTGCGGTGAAAACGGTAGAAACGAAAGGTTCCTGGAACGTACTGATCTTGGCACACATGAATTGCAGGAACTCTTCATCCCATATTGCCCAGACTCCGTCAAACATGCTGTGACCTCCAAACCTGGGATCGGCATCAAACTCATCCATTCCAAAATAATCCTTGTAACCTATGGCACGGGAGTATGACTGGAATCCCATGGACTGGTTACCCGCTCCGTGGAAATATGCAGAATAGTAACCCTTGCGGTCCAGTTCCTTGGCCAGTCCGCTCACCTCTTTTGACATCATAGTCGTGGTGAGTACAAAGTTATCCTTGAGCATGGGAATACCTGACAGAACTGAGGGTGATGCATCTATACTTTTACGTCCGTTGGCGAATGAGTGCTCAAACGTGAGGCTGCGGCTCATCAGGGAATCCAGAAATGGGGTGCAGTCATGAATTCCTTCAAGTCCCTTGTTCATGAATCCTACGTATTCTCCTCCAAAGCTTTCAAGAATGAATACAACAACATTCTTGGGCTTGAATACAGCGGTGGAATCAGGATTTATTACAGGTGAGTAAATCTCTTCAAGCTCTTCCTGACTGAAATAATCAGGTACCTCAATCCTTACCCTTCCGGCCGTACGTATGACGCAGAAAGGTGTGTTGAGCACGGCTGCGGCATCGGCGGGACGGTCTGCATACTGGTAGGCATTACTCATGGTTATTGGCCTGATATCGGTAGAGATGCCGCCTCTCATGCCAACTACGCTGGCGTATGCGCAAAGCAGCAGGCAACCGGTCTTTATTGTGTAGTACACCGGAAGACTCTTGTATTGCAAGGCCACCGGAACTCTGATAGCCAGACACAGCAGCCATACCATCACTATGAACAGAAGCAGCAGATACCAGTTGTCAATGAGTCCGTTAAGGATTATGGTGCGCATCTGGCCGCCGCTCTCGTTCCTGAATTCAGCAAGTACGTTCAGGGTGCTGCGGCAACCGGTAAAGGGAAAGTATACGGTGTCAATCAGATTGGCGGCTATGCCGGCCGATACCAATATAATGAGTATGATCCTGACAACGCGGTAATAGGTGTCATTCTCCTTGAAATGTAAGGGCAGCATGGTAAGGATCATATACGGAACCGTGAGGTACATGATTCCTGCAGTATCGAACAGGAGAGAACCACGCAGCATCTTACTTACTACAGGCCAGTCCAGATTTCCCTTGAATACATCCCAGTTGTACCATACGAATACAACCCGGCAAATCATGAATGCAACGTAAATTATCAGCAGGTTCAGGAGGAGTGTCATGAACGGAGTCATGAACAAGGCGCTGCTTTCTCTCTTTCTCATATGCTCTTTATCCTATCCGGAAACGTTCAGCAAATTCTGTACTTACATAATTGGAGGTACTCATGCAGGCCTCGGTGCCGAATTCTATGCCGTAGCCAATCAGCTTGCTCCATTTCTGTTCATTCATATTATCCAAATCCGGACGGTATATATTCTCCTTTATGAACCCGTAAATCATACCTGCGTTAAAGTTGTCTCCTGCGCCTATAGTGCTTACGGGTATTATGGGACGTGCGCTGAAATAGTATTCCTGACCATGGTCAATTACCTGTACGCCATCCTTGCCGCGGGTGCAGATAAGACGGGGGCAATATTTTGATGTCTCCTCATCATATATCCTGCGGCAGTTGTCGTGACCAAACAGGTTTATGAAATCCTCGTGGCTTCCGCGAACTATATCAGTGAGTGCAAAATTCTCTCTGAAAGTGTCTCGCAGACTATCAACCTCATGGGCGTGATTGTCACGGAAATTCAAATCGTAGTAAAGTATGGCGCCCTGATCCTTGGCATACTGAAGGAAAGGCCTGACTTTGTCACGGAGTACGGGATTCAATGAGAAATAGGCACCGAAAGCCATGATGTCATTCTCCTCAATGAACGGCATCTCAAAGTCCAGACGGTTGTTGGGGTAATCCTTGTAGAAACTGTATTTGGCATCACTGTTTTCATCCAGATATGCCAGTGAAATGGCCGTTTTCTTACCTTGGTAGCAAGATACGTAGTCAGTATTGATTCCGTTCTCCTGCATGAATCCCAGGATATGCTGTCCAACAAGATCGGCACCTATCTCGGTGACGAAAGTGCAGTCCATGCCGGTACGGCCAAGTGATATAAGTCCGTTGAATACAGAGCCGCCCGGAACGGCGGCTACTGGTTTGTCACCCTTGAAAAGGATGTCATATATGGTTTCTCCAATGCCAAAAATTTTCCTCATAACAGTTTTTTGGAACGCATTCCAAGATATCCTCCGTGATGGCGTTTGTTATAGTCTTCTACTGTAAATCCAATCTTCTTCATTGTCTCCACTACAAGAGCGTCACCTATCACGTTCATGACGGTAGTGCTGGTGGTGGGAGCCAGACCCAGGGCGCAAACCTCCTCAGGCTTGCCTGTGCCCAGAACGACGTCTGCCTGACGGGCAAGCGGGCTCTCCGTGTTGCCGGTAAGTACAATGAATTTCAAGGTGGGATCAAGAGTAAGACTCAGTTCCATCAACTCAAGCACCTCACGGGTCTTTCCTGAATTTGACACCAGCAGGAACAGGTCATTCTTTTGGAGAATTCCCAGATCCCCGTGCTGTGCCTCACTGGGGTGAAGGAAAATTGAGGGCGTACCGGTGGAACTGAAGGTGGTTGCCATGTTCATGGCTATCTGACCGGCCTTACCCATACCGCTGGTAATCAGCTTTCCTTTCAACTCATGCACGTGCTGTACTATCAGGTTTACAGCCTTTTCATACTCATCACCTATGGGGATGTTCAGAATGGCCTGAGCCTCCCTTGCGACGATGTCTTTAATTGATTCAATCATTGCTTTGTTTATGGTGAATCTTTTATGAACTTGCAAAGATATGCATTAAAAATGAACTCGGCAAATTTACTTGGGAGGCTTGAGCCATTAGTTAAATATTTGGTGTTATCAATGTGTTTTGCTAATTTTGCCGCAATTTACTCTGAAAGAGGAATATTTTTATTAGATGTTTTTAATATTTTAATGATGAAAATTGTAACAAAAGAGTTCCAGCTCCCTGATGGAAGAACCATCAAACTGGAGACCGGGAAACTGGCAAAGCAAGCCGATGGAGCCGTAATGCTGACATGTGGCAAAACTATGCTCCTGGCCACTGTGTGCGCCGCCAAAGATGCAGTTCCCGGAACTGATTTCATGCCGCTTCAGGTTGAGTACAGAGAAAAGTATGCGTCAATTGGACGTTATCCTGGCGGTTTTACCAAGCGTGAGGGCCGTCCCTCAGATTATGAGATCCTTACATGCCGTCTTGTAGACCGTGCACTGCGTCCTTTGTTTCCGGACAACTACCATGCTGAAGTTTTTGTAAACATCATACTGTTCTCCGCTGATGGCGAGCAGATGCCTGATGCACTGGCCGGTCTGGCTGCATCAGCAGCCCTGGCTGTATCGGACATACCTTTCCAGGGTCCGATATCCGAGGTTCGCGTAGCCCGCATAAACGGAGAGTACGTTATCGACCCCACATTCAAGCAGCTTGAGCAGGCTGACATGGATGTCATGGTTGCCGCAACCTATGACAACATCATGATGGTTGAGGGTGAGATGAAGGAGGTTTCAGAGGCTGACCTGCTTGGTGCAATGAAGGCCGCTCATGATGAGATCAAGAAACACTGCAAGATCCAGATGGAGCTGACCGAGGAGGTAGGCAAGACCGTTAAGCGCGAGTACTGCCACGAGGTCAACGATGAGGATCTGCGTCAGGCTGTAAAAGACGCCTGCTACCAGAAGTCATACAACCTGGCAGCTGAGGGCAATACCGATAAGCATTCACGTGAGGCCAACTTTGAGGCTGTACGTGATGAGTTCAAGGAGCAGTATCATGCAGCACATCCCGAACTGAGTGAGGATGAGCTGGCAGAGAAGGATGCTCTCATTGACCGTTACTACCACGATGTTGAGCGTGACGCAATGCGTCGCTGCGTGCTCGATGAGGGCAAGCGTCTGGATGGTCGTAAGACAACCGATATCCGTCCCATCTGGTGCGAGGTAGGTTATCTGCCCGGACCTCACGGATCATCAATATTCACCCGTGGTGAGACACAGGCTCTCTGCTCAGTTACACTGGGTACCAAGGATGACGAGAAGATGGTAGACGATGTGCTGGATCAGCACGACGAGCGTTTCCTGCTCCACTACAACTTCCCCCCGTTCTGCACAGGTGAGGCTAAGGCACAGCGCAGTCTGGGTCGTCGTGAGATTGGTCACGGACATCTGGCATGGCGTGCCCTTAAGGGTCAGATCCCTGAGGATTATCCCTACTGTGTACGCGTAGTATCAGATATCCTTGAGTCTAACGGTTCATCATCAATGGCTACCGTGTGTGCAGGTACACTTGCCCTGATGGATGCCGGCGTAAAGATCAAGAACCCCGTATCAGGTATCGCAATGGGTCTTATCAAGAACCCGGGCGAGGACAAGTACGCTGTACTCTCAGATATCCTTGGTGATGAGGATCACTTGGGCGATATGGACTTCAAGACCACCGGTACCGTAAAGGGACTTACCGCTACACAGATGGATATCAAGTGCGACGGTCTGTCATATGAGATTCTTGAGAAGGCTCTGGCTCAGGCCAAGGCCGGACGTGAATATATCCTGAGCAAGATCACCGAGACCATTCCTGAGCCTCGTGCCGATCTCAAGCCCCACGCTCCCCGCATCGAGACTCTTACCATTCCTAAGGAGTTCATCGGCGCAGTCATTGGCCCGGGCGGAAAGATCATCCAGGGTATGCAGGAGGAGACCGGTGCAAGCATCAGCATTGATGAGGTTGACGGCGTAGGCAAGATTGAGGTTGCCGCTTCAAACCGTGACAGCATCGAGGCTGCTCTGGCCAAGATCCGTGCAATCGTTGCCATTCCTGAGGTAGGTGAGGTTTATGACGGTAAGGTTCGTTCAGTAATGCCTTACGGTCTGTTCGTAGAGTTCCTGCCCGGTAAGGACGGTCTGCTCCACATCAGTGAGATAGACTGGAAGCGCTACGAGACCATTGAGGAGACCGGCATCAAGGAGGGTGACAAGATCCAGGTCAAGCTGATTGACATCGATCCCAAGACCGGTAAGTTCAAACTGTCACGTCGTGCTCTCATAGAGAAGCCTGAGGGTTATGAGGAGCGTCCCGCCCGTCAGCCCCGTCAGGACCGTGGTGAGCGTCAGGACCGTGGTCCCCGTCACCACCATGACAACAGAAAGAACGACAATGAAAACAATGAAGAGAAGTAATCTTGCATTACTTGCTCTGACCCTTTTAACAGTAGCCTGTCAGCCAAAAGTTGACAGGTTTACTTTAAATGGTCAGATAGTTGAAGCCGATGGCAAGACCCTTTATCTGGATCATCTGGCTCTGGATAGGGTTGAGGTCATTGACTCCGTAAAACTTGACGCGGAAGGCAGGTTTGAGTTCACTCCAGTCTCCCCTGATGACTGTTTTGATTTTTACCGCCTGCGTATAGACCGTAAGGTTGTGAATCTGGTCATTGACTCTACAGAGACCGTGACCGTTACCGCAAGCCTTCCTGTCATGCAGGTTGCATATCTTGTTGACGGATCAGAAAACTGCTCTACGCTTAAGGATCTTGTAATGCGTCAGATGGGCCTGCTTCAGGACCTGCGCCGTTTGAGTTCAGGCTATAACAGTCCTGATCCTACTGCTCTCCAGGAGCAGGTGAAGGAGACCGTAGATGTATTCAAGTCTGAGATCATGACAGATTTCATCCTGCCTGCTCCCGGATCACCGTGCGCATACTACGCTCTGTTCCTGAGTATCAACGGACAGACCATTTTCAGTCCGCAGGCTGACCGTCAGGATGCCAAGTGTTTTGCAGCAGTAGCCACTCAGATGGATATGCTCTATCCCGATGCAGTACGTACCGAACATCTGCGTAACGTTGCACTCAAGGGTATGGCCAAGACCTCTCCCTCCAGGAATAACGTATCGGAAGAGGCTGTACAGCAGTTTGAGAGCATGATAGTAGAGAGTGGTCTGATTGATATAGAGTTGCCCGACTACAAGGGTGCTATGCACAAACTGAGCCAGGAGAAAGGCAAGGTAGTACTGCTGGATTTCACCGCTTTCAAGACAGAGTACTCATCCGGCTACAATATGCTTCTGCGTACACTTTATGACAAGTATGCGGAGAGTGGCCTTTCCATCTATCAGGTATCGGTTGATAATGATGAGAGCTACTGGATGAATGTGGCTGCCAATCTGCCGTGGATATGCGTGCATGATGAGGAGAGTCTCAATTCACTGTACCTTAAATTATATAATGTACAGCAGCTCCCTACCGTTTTCCTGATAGACCGCGACGGAAACATTGTGGATCGTCCTGAGGGTTCGGATGAACTTGACGGAAAGATTTCCAAGCTTTTAAAGTAAAAGGTCTTAATTTATTGCTTTTTGTTGGGATAGTTTAAAATAAAGGCTATCTTTGCAAAAGAACATAAAGGGGTTCCAACAACTAATCGTGATTGTTGGAATTCTTTTTTGCTCATGTCAAAACTAGAATGTAGAACTTACAAATAACTGATATTATGGCATATATGTCAGAAGAGGGCTACAAGAAACTGGTAGCCGAATTACAGTATCTTGAGGGCGTACGCCGTCCTGAAATTATTCAGCAGATTGCTGAGGCCCGTGATAAGGGTGACCTTTCAGAGAATGCAGAGTATGATGCAGCCAAGGAGGCTCAGGGTATGCTTGAGGCCAAGATTGCACAGATTAAGGCTCAGATTGCAGATGCTAAGATCATTGATGAGTCCAAGATAGATACATCGACCGTTCAGATACTTACCAAGGTAAAGCTGCGTAACACCAAGAACAACGCCACTATGGTTTACTCCATCGTTCCTGAGAGCGAGGCAGACCTTAAGAGCGGTAAGATTTCAAGCAGCACTCCTATTGCCAAGGGCCTTCTGGGTCATAAGGTAGGTGAGACCGTTGAGATTACAATCCCCAGCGGTAAGATTGGTTTTGAGATATTGGAGATATCATTATGACAATATTCAGCAGAATAATTGCAGGTGAGATTCCCTGCTACAAGATAGCTGAGACTGAGAATTGCTTTGCTTTCCTGGATATCAACCCGCTTGTTAAGGGTCACGTGCTTTGCATACCCAAGCGTGAGGTTGACTATCTGTTTGACCTGACAGACCAGGAGCTTTGTGACCTGCAGCTCTTTGCCAAGAAGATTGCCGCAGCCCAGAAGAAAGTATTCAACTGCATCAAGGTAGGTGAGGCTGTGCTGGGTCTTGAGGTGCCCCACGCCCACATTCACCTTATCCCCATGCAGAGTGAGAAGGATATGCTCTTTAGCAATCCCAAACTCAAACTCACTCCGGAGGAATTCGAGCAGATTGCAGCCGATATCCGCGCTGCACTTTAGTGCGCAATAGGGACACAAAGGGGACGGTTCTATCTGTGCCCTTTTGTGTCCCTATTGTGTGCTTTTTTTGAAATCTCACCGGAAAGATGTAATATTGCGCTATCATACTACAAAATCAAAACTGGCGCACATATGTATTTGTACGACTTTCAACGGATGATGGAAAAGAATAATCAGGCTCTCAAACCATATACAATTCAAGAGATACGAGCACGTATAGCTCAGTCTGAATTGGATTCAGTTGAAGGACGTGTATATGATTTTGATGATGTAATCCGTGAAATAGAAGAAGATTTATTTGGTACTAGGCATATTTGAGCATCCATCCTCATACATAGCCATTAGTTTACTTAAATCTGAGATTTGGCGTGTATATTCATTATCCATTTCAGGTTCAAGCATTCCTTTTTCAGTTGCCTCTGCAATCAAGGCTTCTGTTTTAGCCTTTATTTCGTCATATTGCTTCCTTGTAGTGATTTTGTTCATAGAAATTCCTTCTCTTTAATAGTAAGATTGTAGACAGTTCCCTTTTGTATCACTTTATTTGAAATATTTGCCAATGACCGGGATACTGGAGAGTGGCAGATCTTTCTTAACTAGGTATATCAGGTAGATGCCGATGAGTACCGTGTTGATTATCAGTGCCAGCCAGGTGGGTAATGGTTTTGCACCTAGATAGACAACGTACAGAACAGCTGCCAGCAGTACGTACTTAAAAATGTCCATGAGCGGATAGTTAATGGGTCTTTTTTTCTGACCGATGAAATAGGACAGGAGCATGCATGTACCGTAACCTGCAAATCCGCCCCAGGCGCAAGCCATATATCCGTATTTGGGAACAAAAATCCAGTTGATACATATCATCACGGCAGCTCCTATGCCGCTCATCACGGCACCCCACCAGGTCTTGTCAATAAGCTTGTACCAGAAAGACAGGTTAAAGTAGATACCCATGAACAACTCTGCCAGCATTACAATAGGGACTACTTTGAGTCCTACCCAGTAATCATGATTGGAAACCAGATAACGGAATATGGGCATGTAGAACATCACTCCCAAGAAAGCCAGAATACCGAATATGACAAAGTATTTCATACCCTGTGCCAGAGTATCAGATGAGTTCTTGTCTTTTGATCCTCCAAAAACAAAAGGCTCATAAGCGTATCTGAATGCTTGGGTGAGCAATGCCAATAGCATGGCAATCTTACAGCAAGCACCGTATATGCCCAATTGAACCTGACCATAATCCTGATCTGTTACTATATGTTTGAATGCGATCTTGTCAAATACCTGATTCAGTATTCCCACCAATCCCAATAAAAGTATAGGCCATGCATAAGCCAACATGCGTCGTGCCAGCTTTCTGTCAAAACCAAACGTTATGCCCTTTAGTTCCTTAATGAAACCAAAAGTAACGCAGAATGTACAAAGCAGATTTACAAAGAATATAAGTCCTACACCATAGTTGAACCTTATATATATATCCTCCAATCCCGGGAACGTACCAAACAACTTGGGCATGAGCCAGAATACAGCGATATTAAGCAGAACGTTAGGTATAATAAAGGCCATTTTGAGTGTCATGAACTTGATGGGACGGTGCTGCTGGCGCAGACGGCTGAACAGTATGGCCTGGAATGCATCAAGAGCGCCTATTATGGCAAAACATGCTACGTACTCCGGATGATTGGAGTAATGCAGCAATCCAGAGATAGGGCCTAGGAAACAGAATACCAAAACCAGAAACAGTAATCCTACACCGCCAACCAGTCGTAGAGCAGTACTGTAAACCATCGATTCATTCTCACCCTCCTTGCTGGCAAATCTGAAAAAGGTGGTTTCCATACCAAAGGTGAGCAAAACAAACAAAAGAGCCGCCCATGCATACATCTCCGTTACAATTCCGTAACCACCACTCTCCGGATTAATGAATTTGGTATGAATAGGTACAAGCAGGTAATTGAGGAACCTGCCTACTATGCTGCTAACTCCGTAAATGGCCGTATCTTTGGCCAATGACGCCATCTTGTTTGCTGCCATGATAAGACTATTATTTCTTCAAAGATACACACTTACTTTTGTATATTTCGTGTAAAAAATGGCTGATATTGAGATTTTTCAAAAAAAAACACACGAAACTGTTGCATTATAGAAAAGGGCTGAATATATTTGCCGTAAGTAAAAGTGACGCATGCTATTTAAGGAGATAATTCTTAATTGGCGTGTGTCCTTTTTTTATAGTAACTAATATCAAATTGGTATTCCAATGTTGAAATTTACCATCAAAAAGTTGATGGCTTTGTTTGCAGTTTTTTTCTACAAAATAGAAATAACTGATTTAAAACTAAAATTTGGTTGGGATTCAAGGAATCCGTTAAACCATGAGGCCATTCATTATACATTCTTTCAGCCTGTGTACATTCGGTGCGCGGGTTTATCCTACTTGAAATTATTATGTAAATCAAATGTTATTGTGCCACTTGAAAAACACAACCGTAACAATTTTGTTCCGGCCTTCCGTTCCGGCCAGGGCCTCTCTTTTGAACGTGTAGGCCCTGATCCGGGCGGTTGGAAAAATATCATGATGAATGATATAGGTTTAGATAGTTTGTTGTTGGATACTTAATCTGATGACTAATCTCATATGCCATTGAATAACACAAACATGCGTCCTTTTATTTATGTTGAGTCTGATTGAGCATTTGGACGGATAAACTCCAAGGTATTCGTTCCAAATCGCTCAATTCAGATTCATTATTCACAGTTAATAACTAACCAGATATGTGATTGAAAACTTTGAGAATGCAAACGGACTGGAAAATGAGAAGAGAAATAAAATAGCCATCCTTGCAGTGTTAATCTGCAACGTATTTCTTAAAGCGAACTGCTATTACAGAGTTCTTTCAATCAAAAATCAAACCATTTAATAGTATGCGTTTGCATTTAGAAATAGCTATATGAAAGAAGATGCTGGCGAATCACTTGTGTAAAAACTATGGACAAACGAGGCGGTGATAGGAAGTTCCGAATACAGATATGATACCCTCGTGATGGAATCCGTTCGCAAGGTACAGGCGGTATGCAGAATCATTGTCAGGGTCTACAGCTATGGTGGCTAGAGGAATGCCTGCGGCATCTTTCAGACGGAACATCTCTTTTATCAGTGCAGAAGCAATTCCCTTGCAGCGGTATTCCGGTAACACGGCCAGTGAATCAAGATAGAATTCACCAGGACCGGTCTCATCATCCATCTGCTGGTAGTGGTCTCCAACGTACATTCGGATCATGGGGAATGTTATGTCACGCATTTGGCGGTATCGGGAGCCATCGTAGGCAACCATTAAGCCTGCGGGGATGCCATCATATAATGCAATTACAGCATTTCTCCAACTGTAGAGAGTGTCCTGTCGGCTGCTTATCATGGCCAGATGATTAATATGTTCTTGATTGGTCTCCTCTATGTGAAGAGCCCGTAACACATTCTGAGCTATGAACAGCGCATCGGTTGGTAGGGCTTTTCTAAGTGTTATGTACTCTTTCATTTGAGTGCAAATATAATACAATTTGTGTGT
>Ga0265300_10002450_pt1 | contig 16054 bp, 30 predicted proteins | sample AusTroGonzalo_MG_FD_193482 | JGI IMG/M metagenome (GOLD analysis project Ga0265300, IMG submission 193482) | Bovine rumen microbial communities from tropical cattle in Woodstock, Queensland, Australia - Gonzalo_03 | ecosystem: Host-associated > Mammals > Digestive system > Stomach > Rumen ...
CAGAAAAAAGAAAAAGCCCGTCGCGTGAACGACAGGCAAAGAAAAGTATTTGTAGCGTGATTATATCACGGGAAAGGGGGATTTGCAAATGTATAGAGTTCCTATTATGTTGCGCCTCCCCGAAAAACTGCATGAACGACTAAAAGCAGAGGCAAAAGAAATGGGAATTTCATTGAATGAGCTTATTTGTTTTCGGCTTGCGAAGCCTTCAGATAAAACTTCAGAGCAAATTCAATCTCCTTGTTAATGGAGCGACCATTTTCTTTTGCTGATTTTTTTATTGCCGTCATAACTTTTTCTTCCACGCGGATTGGGTACGGGTTAGCTTGTGCCATGTTTATCTCCTCCTCTATCTATATGATACCTAAATATTATCTTTTCGGATAGTGCTAAAAAGATAACGCTAAGATAATAAAAAGATATTGACATAGGTTTATCTTTATGTTATCTTATAGATAGAAATTAGATAAAAGAGGGGGCGAAAATATGACAACGGGTTATCTTTTGAGAATGCCGCTAAAACTAAAGGAGATAATGGCGGCGAGGGCGCGGGAAATGGGGATTTCCATACACGCCCTTATCCTTCAGATTTTATGGCAATACGTTAAGGAGGCGTAAACAATGGCGGATTTAGAAAACAAAATGCTGATTGATTCTTATTGGGACGATGAGGAAACCGACCGTTACCAAGAACTTATGGACGAATACGAGCGCGAGGCGGCTATTGCGGACGAAATGTATGATTTGATGCCGTTCTATCAATGGTCGAAGCAGGAGGACGGTTATATATTCTAAAGGGGGCGAACGACATAGAGCGCGAAAAGAAGATTGTATGCGAACTATACAATGATAACTACCAAAATTATAAGGTTTACCGCATACCCGCGAAAGCGCAACTTGTTATTTCGGATATACCGTATAACTTAGGCGCGAACGCATACGGAAGTAACCCCGTTTGGTATGTAGACGGCGACAACAAAAACGGCGAAAGCAAACTTGCGGGGGCTTCATTCTTTAGGACGGACGGGAAATTCAATATTGCGGAGTTCTTTCATTTTTGCTCAAAGCTTTTAATTAAAGAGCCGAAAGAGCGCGGCAAAGCCCCTGCAATGATTGTGTTTTGTGCGTGGCAACAAATTCCGATGGTTCAGGAGTACGGCAAGAAACACGGATTCAAAAACGCCTACCCGATCTACTTCATAAAAAATACTTCTTCGCAAGTATTAAAGGCAAATATGAAGATTGTCGGCGCGGTGGAAACGGCTCTTGTTTTATACCGTGACAAACTGCCGAAATTCAATAATAACGGGCATATGGTTTTGAATTGGTTCAAATGGGAGAGGGACGGCAAGGATATCCCGAAACTTCACCCGACACAAAAGCCCGTCGTTATGTTGAAAAGGCTTATCGAGATTTTCACCGACCCCGGCGAAGTGGTAATTGACCCGTGCGCGGGGAGCGGTTCAACACTTCGGGCGGCGTTTGAAATGGGGCGTAGTTCTTACGGATTTGAAGTTGACAAGGGATTTTATCGCGACGCAAAAGAAAAGATGCTTCAAATTAACGAAGTTCCGCTTTTCGGCGTTGCATAAGAGGGGGCGCGGAAGATGGAAAAAACAAACAAAAGGGCGGAGGCGTTTTTCTATCGGCTTATAAAGCTGAATCGCAAGCGGGAACGGCAGGAATTAGCGCGGTTCTTGTGGTTTATTCGCAAAATTCGCCGTGAGCCTATGCCGGAATTTTAGGAGGAGAAGCAAATGCAGAAGTGGTTATTTGACATTTCAGCGCGCATAAATGCCCTTGTAGACGTTTTGGACGAGGCGGACGATAAAAGTATCGAACCGGACATAAAAAACGCTTTAGCGGGCATCTATGAAAGCGACGTACCCGCCGCCATCGAGGACGGGATTGCCTATATCAAAAACCAAGAGGCGCAAGTGGACGCGATCAGCGCGGAAATAAAACGCCTCCAAGATTTGAAAAAATCCCGCGAAAATCGGCTTGCAAGGGTTCGGAAAGGCTACACAGATTTTCTTATTGCGGTGGAGAAAAAGAAAATCGAAACGCCGAAAGGCACAATGACGGTTGCCGCGCCGACTATATCGACAATTATTGATGATGCGGCAATGCTTCCAAAAGAATTTTTACGCGAAACGGTTAGATATGACCCCGACAAGAAAGCAATAAAAGATGCGATTTTGAGCAATCCTAATCGAATTATCCCCGGCGCACACTTGGAGGAGAAAATAAGCATAAGAATTAAATGAGGAGGCGTGAAGAATGAAGGAGATTTATGGACGATTAGCTACACCGCCCGCCGACGCGATCAAGAAAATTGATGGCGGCAAGCTGAAAGGCATGAGCGACATAAACCCGCAATGGAGATATGAAGCCTTAACGAATGAGTTTGGGGCTTGCGGGTATGGTTGGAAAGTGGAGATTGTAAACACTTTTACCGAAGCCGTTCCTGCAACGCAGGAGTTAATGATTTTCGTACAAGTAAACCTTTACATTAAAGACGGTGACGCATGGAGCGAACCAATACCGGGATTTGGCGGGGACTTCCTCATTGTCAAGGATAAGAACGGCATACACGGCAACGATGAAGGGTACAAAATGGCAGTTACGGACGCAATCGGAACGGCGGCGAAAATGATAGGGGTAGCGGCTGACGTTTACCGTGGGCGCATGGATAGCAAATACAGCAATCGAGGCGCGGCGGCATATCAAGCCCCGAAAAAAGTCCCGACGAAGGACGAACACCTCAAAGCCGTTGCCGCAGAAGCTAAGAAGCAACACCTTTCCGGCGAAGATATAAAAGAAGTAATGCGGCGCAAGTATGGAAAAAGCGCGTCGGGCGAATTGACAGACGCAGAAGCGGCGGACCTCGCGGCGAACTTTATTCAGTACGCCGTAGAATTTATAGACGAACAAGCAAAGATGATGGAGGGGATTTAATTGAATATCGTAATTATCAAAGGCCGCTTATCCCGCGACCCCGAAGTTAAGACAACCGCAAGCGGCATGACCGTTTCAAGGTTTTCTGTGGCGGTAGATCGTATCGCGAAGAAGGGCGAAGAACGAAAAGCCGATTTTATTTCCTGCGTTGCGTTCAGTAACACGGCGCAAACAATCGCGAAGTATTGCACCAAAGGCAAGGAAATAGCCCTGCAAGGCCATATTCAGACGGGGAAATATGTCACGGAAAGCGGAGAAAACAGATACACCACAGACGTTATCGTTGACCGATTTGAATTTTGCGGCAAGGCTGACAGCAAGCCCGCCGACGAAATTCCTTTCTTTTAAGCTATGGTTGAAATTGTTGACGGCAAAATCACGGCATGGGAAGACGATGGAGGGGTAACGATACGCGCCGCCGTTCCTTCCCTTGACCGCGCTTTATTGCGAGAATACAACACGGTGCGAGTTGAATTTACAGACGGTCGCCCTATATCGGCAGACCAAAGGAAGAAAATTTATGCAATCTTCCGTGATATTGCGGATTACACGGGCTACGACGAATCCGAAACAAAAGAAGTTATGAAGCTTCAATTTATCACGGCGCACTTAGAATCCATCTGCAAGGAAATGTTTTCGCTTTCAAATTGCTCGATGACTACAGCGCATGATTTCTTGGGTTTTCTGATTGACTTTTGCTTGGCACACAACATACCGACAAGCAAGCCGTTAATCGAACACTGCGAAGATGTGCAAAGATATATTTTCGCTTGCGCCGTCAATCGTAAATGTGCGGTATGCGGAAAGCCGGCAGATATTCACCACTTGGCAGGATCGCGCGTCGGACATGGCGGCGTAAATTGGAAGAATAAACCGCAAGACGGCGTTATGTTCTTGCCCTTGTGCCGTGAGCATCATATCCAATGCCATAGCGGGGAGCAGGAATTTTTGAAGCGTTTTCACCTTGTAGGCATTGAAATGACAAGGGAACTGCAAAGGCGGCTTGGAGTAAAGCAAAAAAAGGAGGGCTGAATATGCTGATATTTAACGGAAGGCAGATTGTTAATACAAAAGGGGTTATGCGAATTTATATCGACGCGCCGTCTGGTGACGTTGGTATATACGGAAGCAATCAATGGAGCGAAGCAATAAAATTGCAATCTGTAGGAAGTTTTGAAGAAGGAAAACGCGCGCTTCAATATATTCTTGAACATTATTCTGATGATTTAACGATTGATTACGAAGAAGAAGAATAATCAATGTTGGAGGCTTGAAATATGGCAAGACCGACAAAGCAGGGGCTTGATTACTTCCCGATGGACGTTGAAGCCGACACAGACGAGAAAGTTGAATATCTAATAGCGAAGTGCGGCTTCTTAGCGTTTGGCGTTTATGTCAAGCTTCTCATGGCTATATATAAAAATGGCTATTTCTTAGAGTGGTCAGATCGTGCGCTTTTTGTTTTTGCTAAGAGGGTAGGACTTGACGCAAATGAACTTTCAAAAATTGTTGACGTTTGCATAGAAGCAGAACTTTTCGACGAGGACACATATACTAAAAATAAAGTACTTACTTCGGCAAGTATTCAAAAAAGATTTTTAGCGGCAACAGAAAAAAGAAAGTCTGCAAGTATAGGGCTTTATTCCCTGTTAGAAGTTAATTCTAAAAAAACTATAGTTAATTCCGAAATAACCGAAGTTAATTCCGAAAAAACTATGGTTAATTCCGAAAAAAGTACACAAAGTAAAGTAAAGAAAAGTAAATATATATATAATACTAATTCTATTTCTAATACTAAATCTTCTAATGGCGAATTATCAGAAGCAGAAAAAGAAGCAATCTCCATGTATGAAGATGTTCTTGGTGTACTTCTTAGAAGCGATACTGAGAAAGATATGCTTATGGAGTTAATGGACAAGTACGGAGCGGATAACGTAAAAGCCGCTATGCGCGAAGCCGCAAAGAGCGGCATACGCGCCCGCAACCTTCGCTATATTGAGGGTTGCCTTAAAAATTGGGCGGGTGGTGGAACACGAAGCCCAACGACAATGACGGAAGAACAAAAGGCCGAACTCGCCAAGAAACGCGAAGCAGAAGAAGCTTTCTACGCTGAACAAGCAAAAGCGGATTTTGAACGGGAGTATGGAGGCATAACAAATGAATCTGCCTAACAATATCGAAGCGGAGCGGGCTTTCCTCTCATTGCTTTTTAAACGTCCCGAGTTTGTGCGGCAGTATGAAGGGCTGATACGATCAGGAGATTTTTACCGCCGCTCAAACGGATTGATTTTTGAAAGCATGATTCGCCTACTTCATAGCGAAAAGCCGATTGACATTATCAACGCCGTCGAGGATATGAAGGGCAAGGACACGCTACACGACGCGGGCGGCATTGTTGAACTTACGTCAATTCAAGAACTAAGCGAGGGCGCGAAGAATAACAAAGATGAGTTTCTTGCGAAAGGCTATGCAGAAATTATTTCCGAATGTTCCCGCAAGCGCGAAGGGTATCGGGTATTTTCTGCGGCGGCACAAGCGGCGGTATCAGGGGAGGAACTTGATTCGCTCTTAGCTATGGCGCAGAAAACCATACAAGCCGCCACGCACGATTTAAAAAGCAATCTTTCTGACGTTGCGGAACTTGCGGATAATTGGGCGGAATGGTTTGCGGTAACGAAGGAGCGCGGGGAGTGCCCCGGTATAAAGAGCGGATTTCCTTTGCTTGATTATATTACGGGCGGCTGGCAACCTTCTTCGCTTGTGATTTTGGGGGCGCGTCCAAACATGGGGAAAACTGCGCTTGCTTTGAACTTCGCGACAAAGGCCTGCAAAGAAGGGAAAGCGGTTGCATTTTTCAGCCTTGAAATGACAAAACGAGAACTTGTTTCCCGCATATTATCGGCGGAGGGGAATATTGACGCACGGCACGCGAATATCCCTTCCCTTATCACGGAAGAAGAAAACAAAAAGATTGATAAGATTTTCGAGAAAATGCGCGGGTGGAAACTTTACATTGATGATTCATATTCCTTGCCCGTTTCACAGATCGCGGCGCGTTCTCGACGGCTTCAAAACTCCAACGGGCTTGACCTCGTTATTATCGACCATTTGAACTACATAGGCACGGACGGGAAAGCGGAGAACAGGACAAACGAAATGCGGAAGATAACCGCCGCATTGAAGGGGCTTTCAAAGGAGTTGAGTACTCCGGTTATTTGCCTTTGTCAGCTATCACGCGGCGTTGAATCCCGCGACGATAAACGCCCGAAACTTTCAGACCTTCGCGAAAGCGGAACTATTGAACAAGACGCGGATATTGTTCTTTTCCTATACCGTGAGGGGTATTACAAAGATGACCCGACGGATAAAAGCGCGGAGTTGCGGGTTGCTAAACATAGGGGCGGCGCGGTTGGCACGGTGAATTTGAGATTTGAGGGCGAAAATCAAAAGTTTTCGCAGGACGTTTTCGCGGATTGCAAAACGAAGCACGCAGAAAAGGAGGATATACCGCAATGAAATGGCTTTATTCTTTACCCGAAGAAAAACGGCAAGAGGTTGAACGGCTTCAAAACGAGCGGGCTATTGCGTTGCAGTTGGCTATGGGTTTATGTGTTGACAGCAAAAAGCCTATCTCGACAGAAGCGGCGCGGCGAATTGTCGCGAAGTGTAACGCGAAAATTGAGAAAATCGCGAAAGGGGCGAAAGTGGTTTGAAAATTAACCGTGAAGATGTAGTTCAGGCCGCGCTTGTTGTTGAAAGGTATTGCAAGGAACATTTTCGGTCGCAAAGTGATTGTTATGATTGTCCTTTCGTTTCAAGCGAGCGTCCCGGATATTGCGCGTTGTGTAAAGAAGGATTCCCGTTTTGTAAAAATTTGGAGAGATTTCTTCTCAAAAGGGGACTTGAAAAATGATTTCCAACGAAGAAGCCGTAAAAAAAGCAGATGAATGTTATGAAAAATGCAAAGAGCATTTAATTAATCACACGCCTTGCCCGAAAGATTGCTTGTTTTTATGGTTCGAAAAATGCGTTGCTATGAAGCCGATTGGATTATATCGGCGTGAAGAATGGTATTCATGCGGGGGGCTTGAAAATGCAGATTCGTAGGCGGTGCGTTGCGTGCTTATCCTTCTTCGATTGCGATAGCGCGGATAAAAATACGAAATGCCCCAAATGCCGAAGTAAAACGGGCAGGGCGAAGCAGAAAGCAATACAAAAGGCAGTACGAAAGAAAGCGAAACGGAGGGCGAAGGCATGACTATAAGTTTTACCGTACCCGGCAAGCCCGTCCCGATGGCACGCCCTCGCGTCACTTCACACGGCACTTATACGCCCGCAAAATGCAAGGAGTATAAAATCGTAGTTGGGATATTAGCGGCGCACGCTATGAGAAAAGCCGAGATTGAACCGTTTGAAGATGAGCCTTTGGAGTGTTGCGTGCGGTTCGTTTTCCCGCTTCCGAAAAGCCGCAAAAATCCGTGGGCTACAAGCAAGCCCGACTTGGATAATTTATATAAAAGCGTCACCGATGGAATGATAGGCATAGTTTATAAAGATGACGCGCAGATCGTGAGGGCGATAATAGAAAAAACCTACACAGCAAACGGGGAGGGCGGCGCGGAAATCAGCGTGCAAACCATTTAAAGGGGTGGAGAATATGCAAAAAGACACGCGAAAAGCGACGGCGGCGCAGATTGACCAAGCGCGGGAACTTATTCAAAGCCTTAAATACGACGTTGAATGGTACGACGATTTTTCAAAGCTGACGCGGGGGCAGATGGCGCGGCTTATAGATAGATTGAACGATGATTTGAGGAGGCGCAGGAATGAACGCATTTGAGTGGTATGCATTATCTAAAATGGGCGAGAATTTAGCCACTATAGTAAATGATGGTCATGGAGATATACTTACCTACTGCTTTTGGGGTTTTATTTTTATAAGCGTGTGCGCGTTTATCTTTGGAAAAGGAAAGAGGGCTGACGATGGATATAAAACAGCGGATTGACGGGCTGACCGAGGCGGAGGCAAAGGCCGCGCTATATTATTTAGTTAATCTTGTGGGTGCGACGTCGATGGGGGAAACGTGCCCGCTACGCCAGGAATGTTTTTTTAACCTTGATGTTGACGCAAAGTCACGCAAAGAAAGGTTTTGGGATTGGGTGACTGTAAATTTTAGGGAGGCGCGGAAATGAAAGAACCTTATATCCAATGGCGCGAAGACGGCGAGGAAAACGAAACAACAGACAAAATTGATAAACAGTTAGACGAACTGCAAAAAGAGGCTGAAAAATCAAGCGTTGTTTATTACCCGCAAGCGCAGGAAGAAAACGAATACCGCTATATAAGTCCCGCATGGTTGGACGCAATTGCGGAAGGGCTGACGGCGGGAGCGGTGAAACACCCCGGCGAAACGTGGCGTTTAATACCAAGTCAAGAACATTTAGCGCGGGCGTTACGGCATATAAATTTATACCGCATGGGTGACAGAAGCGAGCCGCATATCATAAATGCAAGTATGCGTTTGATGATGGCGTTTGAAACGGCGGGCGCAGATCGTGAGAAATGGGAAGGGCTAATGAATGATTACGAACGGGGGCGGCTGAATGATTGAGAATTTCATGCCTTTTATGTCGGGTTTTGCGGCGGGGCTGATCGTGGCGTTTATCATAGTCGTTTTATCTATTGAGCGATAGGAGGCGATGCCGATGCAGAGGCGCACGGGAAATCGAAACATTGACACGATAGAGGATATTTTTCGGCGTGAAAAGGAAATTCGTGAGGCGGTTCTTGAAGCGAAGATTAGCGGGGGCGGGCATACAGGCGGCGCGCCAAGTGGACATAGTTATATTTCCGACCCGACCCCTGCGGCGGCATTACGGCGGGCGGTCGAACTTAACAGCGTGACCTTGTACCCGTCAAAAGAAAGGATATTTCGCCCTGAGGCGTGGCTTTCTGTGGTCGATGCGGTGCGGGCTTGGTGCGCGAAAGATGTTTTCAAAGATGAGATATTCAAAAGGCGGTATTCAAGCGGCGAAAATTCGCAAGATACTTGTGAAGCGGTGCATATCGAGATAAATACATATTATTATTTTTTGCGTGAAATACGAAACTACGCTTTGCAATGCGCGGCACAAATGCAAGTGATACGGGTTTTTTGAGGTGATAGCATGAAGGTGGACGATATGACAGGCATTATTACAAACAGCGAAACGGGCGAAATTCTTGGTACTGTTGATTTGAAATTTCACATGAAAAGTGGCATTACAAACGCCGAATATATACGCAGTATGAACGATGGGGAGCTTGCTGAGTTTCTCAAAGATTGGGTTGAGCCTTGTTATTTGTGCGCGTATAAAGAAAATAATGATTGCGGCGATTGCCAAAAAGGGCGGCTTTTGTGGTTGCAAGGAGAATTTGATAGTAAATACTTTTGACTTGCTTATTTTAGTAATAAGATATATAAAAACCATGTTATAATATTAGCGTGAAGGAGTGCAACGAACACTCTACACGCCTCCTAATGTTTTATTTTTCTTCCGCAGGGCGGTTAATCTCCTCCCGCCCATAGCCCGCCATCGTCCGGCGGGCTTTTCTATTGAAAGGGTGAAATCGTGGAAATCATCGAAAAGCGGCTTGCAGAATTAACGCCGTACAAGAACAACCCGCGCAAGAACGACCAAGCCGTTGACGCAGTGGCGGCAAGTATTAAGGCGTTCGGCTTCAAGGTGCCGATTGTCATAGACCGTGACGGCGTAATTGTGTGCGGACATACACGCGCAAAGGCGGCAAAGAAGCTGAAACTTGAAAGCGTGCCTTGCGTGGTTGCCGATGATTTGACGGAAGAAGAAATAAAAGCGTTTCGCCTTGCAGATAACCGTGTATCAGAACAAGCAAGATGGGACATCGACCTTTTAGCGGAAGAATTAAACGGCATTTTTAATATTGATATGTCAGATTTTGGATTTGAGGACGATGAAAACGAAGGAGATACAAAATATACGCCAAAGGTTGAAATTCCAGATTATACAGTCACAAATAACAACGTAAACTTGTCGGACTGTATCAATAAAACTAAATATAACGCACTGATTGAGGAAATAATGCAAAGTAACGTCAGCCAAGAAGAAAAAAATTTCTTAATATTGGCGGCGGCAAGGCATATTTTGTTTAATTATAAAAATATCGCTGGATATTACGCGGGCGCGTCAAAAGAAATGCAAGAACTTATGGAACGCTCCGCCCTTGTTATTATTGACTATGAAAACGCAATTCAAAACGGATATGTTCGTCTTAAGGGTGACATAATGGGAGCGTTGGAAGATGCCTTGCAAGAAGAAATATAATTTCGCCGTCTTGATTTTGTCACACGGCAGGGCTGGAAATATAGCGACAATTAACACGCTCCGCAAAGATGGCTATACAGGAAAGATTTACATTGTGATTGACGATGAGGACGAACAAGCCGATAGATACTATTCGTTGTACTGTGACAGCGTAGTACAGTTTAGCAAAGACGAAATGCGAAAAACGACTGACACGATGGATATTAAAGGCAACGAAAAAATCGTCGTGTATGCCCGGAATAAATGTTTTGATATAGCAAAAGCACTTCACCTTGATTATTTCCTCGAACTTGACGATGATTACAAGTCTTTCCAGCACCGATACGAGGACGGCGGGAAACTCAAGGGAAAAGAGTGTAAAAACTTAGACAAAATATTTTCCTCGATGATTGACTTTTTGAACGCCAGCGGTGCGATTACTGTTGCATTCGCGCAAGGAGGGGACAGCCTCGGCGGGTTAGATTCCAAAAGATGGCGTGATGGCATGATAAGAAAGGCCATGAACACTTTTTTCTGTAAAACCGATAGGCCGTTTAAGTTTTTAGGGCGCATAAACGAAGATACAAATATGTACCTTGAATATGGCAAGCGCGGCGCGTTGTGTTTTACGATTATGGATTTGCAGATAGTACAAGCCCAAACTCAAAAGCAAAATGGCGGTTTGACTGATATATATTTAGATTGCGGCACGTATCAAAAATCATTTTATAGCGTGATGATAAATCCGTCTTGCGTCAAAGTTGCAGAGATGGGCTTACACCGTCGCCTGCATCATAATATTTTATGGGACTATGCCGTCCCGAAAATTATAGATTGCAAGTATAAAAAGGGGTGATTGCATGGCAAAGATGGGAGCACCGAAAAAGGAAATAGGGCAAAAGGAGTTTGAAAATCTGTGCGCCCTTCAATGCACGCAAAAAGAAATTTGCTCCTTTTTCGATATTACTGATAAGACGTTAAATAGATGGTGTAAAGATACATACGGGCTGACTTATTCCGACGTTTATCCACAAAAAGCGGAGAAAGGGAAAATTTCACTTCGCAGAAAACAGTTCCAGATCGCAGAGCATAACGCGGCTATGGCGATTTTTTTAGGAAAAAATTATCTTGGTCAATCCGACAAGAACGAAACAATCATCAGCGCGGGCAATCCTGCGCCGGAAAGGTTAGTGTTCGACTTTGGAGGCGGCGAAAACAAAGCGGATTAGTTTCCCGCCCGCGTTTCAATTTCTAACAAACGCGGCACGATATAAAGTTATATACGGCGGACGCGGTTCGGGTAAATCTTGGGCTTGCGCCCGTTTTTTGTTGGGGCTTGGCTTTCAGCGGCGTTTGCGGATATTGTGCGCCCGTGAAATTCAACGGTCAATTTCTGATAGTGTGTGGAAATTGCTTTGCGAACAAATTGATGATATGGGCTTGCAGTCGTTTTTTATACCGACGCGCGACGCAATACGCGGTATAAATGGAACGGAGTTTATATTTAAGGGCTTGCGTACCAACACGCAGGAAATAAAATCAACCGAGGGCGTGGACGTGTGCTGGGTAGAAGAAGCGCAAGCGGTATCGGCTGAAAGTTGGGACGTTTTAATCCCGACAATCAGAAAGCCAAACAGTGAAATATGGCTTACGTTCAATCCGCTCGATGAGGCTGACCCGACCTATCAAAGGTTTGTTTTGAATGCGCCGGACGATGCGCTTGTCCGCAAAGTGAACTACGACGAAAACCCTTATTTCCCAGACGTGCTAAAGCGCGAAATGGAATGGCTAAAGGCGCGGGACTATGAAAGCTATCTGCATATTTGGGAAGGGGAAGTAAGGCGGCACAGTAACGCGGTAATATTTGCGGGGCGTTTTCGCGTCGAAGAATTTGACACGCCGCCCGATGCCCGTTTCTATCATGGGGCTGATTGGGGCTTTAGCGTTGACCCTACGGCGTTGGTTCGGTGCTTCATTAAGGACAGGACAATTTTTATAGATCGCGAGGCTTGGGGCGTGGGTATCGACTTAGACGAAACCCCCGCTCTTTTTGATACCATCGAAACGGCGCGAAAGTGGCCTATAAAGGCAGATAACGCCCGCCCCGAAACAATATCTTTTATGCGGCGGCGCGGCTTTAACATTTCGGCGGCTAAAAAGTGGGCGGGGAGCATTGAGGACGGTATTGAGTTTCTAAAAAGCTATGATATTGTGATACACCCGCGTTGTCGGCACACTATCGACGAATTTAATCATTATTCGTACAAAGTGGACAAGCAAACGGGGGACGTACTTCCAATAGTAGTTGATAGCTTTAACCATATACTCGACGGACTTAGGTATAGTTTGGTTGACCTAATGCGCGGGCGCGGTACGATGCAGATAAACCCCGCCGCTTTAATGATGAGGTGAAAACATGGCAAAGGCAAAGAACGAAATGAAAATATCATATAGCGCGTTGGAGCGTGAAAAGGTGGCCTTTGATGCTTCACCTTATGATTCGCTTGGCTACGGCAAAAGCGGCATGAAAGCAATCCATGACGCGGCGTTAAGACAGTGCGGCGTTTATAACATGATAGGCAGTTTGTATGACTACCATCAGTTTTTAGGCTACGGCGTTCTTTCCGGCTTGGCGCAAAATGGAATTATCCGGGCGGGCGTTGAACTCCGCGCCGATGAAATGACGCGCCGTTGGGTAGAGTTCAACTACAACGGTGAAGCAAGCGACGAAACGGCGGCGGCAGATATTGAAGCCGAAATGACGCGGCTGAAAGTTGACAAACTTTTCCATGATGCGGCGGAAATGTGCGGATTCTTCGGCGGGTGCTTGGCGTATATCGACACGGGCGATATTAGCGGCGAAGATATGCGCTTGCCTCTTGGCATGGACGCGGACACGTTCAAAGTTGGCGCGTTGAAAGGCTTCAAACTGATTGAGCCCGTTTACATTGCGCCGGGCAGATATTCCTGCTTCAATCCGCTTGATCGTGATTACTTCATTCCGCAAAGTTGGCTTATTAACGGAAAAGAAGTACACGCAAGCAGATTTTTATACTTCGCGGAAGATAAGCCGCCCACGCTTTTACTTCCGGCATATAACTTTTTCGGGATTCCACTTGCACAAGTTGTTTTGCAAAATGTTAGACATTTTGAGGAGTGCAACGCGGCGGCGGCAAGGTTGCTTCAAAAGTTTAGTTGCACCGTTTTCGCGACGGATATGCAGGAACTTCTCACAGGGCATGACGGCGGCAATATTCGTCGGCGCGTTCAGTATTTCAGCCAAAACCGCGACAACGACGGCGTTATGACGATTGACAAAGAAGCCGAGGCGATTTCAGACGTTTCAACGCCCATTGGAGGCGTGACGGAAATTGTTCGTCAGCAAATGGAGATTGTTTCCGCAATGTTCGGTGAACCAAGCGTGAAACTTTGGGGCATTACCCCCGGCGGGCTAAATGCTACGGGCGAGGCGGATATGAAAAACCACTATGACCATATCCACGCTTTGCAAGAAAGAATTTTCCGCGACCCGCTTGAATACGTTATCAAGCTTTTACAGTTGAACACACGCGGCGCGGTTGACGATGCTTTATCCTTTGAATTTGTGCCTTTGTCCGATGAGGACAGCGACCTCAAAGCCCGTTGCAACAAAACCACCGCCGACACTTACGCAACGCTGATTGATCGCGGCGTTATTTCGAGCGCGGAGGCGCGGCTTGCGTTGGCTAACAATCCCGAAAGCGGATTCGCGAATATAGATGCCGACGATGAAGTTGAAATGCCCGAAATGGCTTTACCTTTAGAGGGTGTAGAAAATGAGGCGAACGCTTAAACCGATATATCCCCCCGCCGCGATTGAGCGCGAATATCATAAACGCTTAAAAAAAGCGGTGCGGGAAATGGAAGCGTCGTGCGTTTATTGGTTACGGGCAAAATACAAAGCCAACGAAAGCAAGATTCTTGACAGCGCAACCGATGACCTTCTAAAAATCTTCCGGCAGTTGTTACGGCAGTGGAAAAGAAATTTCAATGAACTTTCCGAAACCTTGCCGCGTTGGTTTGTAAATAAAATTCGCGGATATACTTCGCGCAATCTCATAGAGCAGACAAAGCCGCTTAAAGATGCGGGGTTAGGTTTTAATCTGAAATTCAGCTACATAAGCCAAGCCGAAAGGCAAGTTATGTCCGCGATTGTTGCCGAAAACGTGAACCTTATAAAAAGCATTGCAAGCGAAAGTTTGACGCAAGTTGAAGGAATTGTTCTTCGCGGAATTACTTCGGGGAATGACCTTTCTACGGTGACGGAACAACTTCATCATCAGTTCGGCGTTACAGAACGGCGGGCGGCTATGATTGCCCGCGATCAAACCGCAAAAGCGACAAACAATCTTTCCCGTCAACGCCTCTTAGATTACGGCGTTACAAAAGGGATTTGGCTTCACACTGCGGCAGGGAAAACGTACCGCGAAACACATATTAACGATATGGACGGGCAGGAATACGACATAAAAGAAGGGTGCTTTGACCCCGACGAAAAAGTTAGCCGTTTTATTCAGCCCGCCGAGCTTGTAAATTGCCGTTGCGTTTGCCGCCCGTTGATACCCGAACTAAGCGAGGAAAAAACGGAAGCGGGCATTGAAGAAATTTTTAACGAGTTAGGCGAACCGTTACCCGAAACGCCGAAAGAAGAAAATTTATTAAATGAAGAAGGACTTTCCCCGGCGGGCGTAGAAATAATAAATAGGCTCGATGCGTCTAAAATCGAATATAACGCAGTGCGGGAATTTAACGCGCCGATATCAACGACGGAAATTATTGACCGCATAGGCGGCGGGGATATGACGAAAGGTTCTTGTGTTTCCGTTGCACATTGTTATGTTGGCAATAAAGCCGGATTAGAAGTATTTGATTTTAGGGGCGGCGATTCATGGTCGTTCTTTGCCCGTCGAATGAATTCAATCAGTATTGCGAAATTACCCGGCGTGACAACATTCTTTGAGGAAATGGCAAACGACTATAAGGCGGCAAAATCGTTATTTTCAAATGCAAAAGAAGGAAAGGAATATATGCTAATAGTTGGGCGGCACGGTTCGATTATTAGAAAAACAAAAACAGGGCTTGAATATCTTGAATTGCAATCAAGTTCAAACAATGGTTGGCATGAGATAACCGACGAAATATTAAAAAGCCGCTTTGGTTGTGCGCGAGGACGAAAGTACATAAAAACAAGTATGATGATTGACGTTGAAAGCTTGGGGAAAAGCAAGGATTATAAAAAAATCTTGGGCTATCTGAACACGGCGAAAGGAAAGCAGAAGAAAGGGGTGAAGGGTTATGCCAAGTGAATTTTATAAAGAAAACGAAAATGATAAAATTTGGTGGGTAGATAATCCCGAAATGATTGGCGAATTTCTTTTTAGCTTTGATCGCAAGAAAACCTTTAACCTCTTTCAAGATTATCCGTGGAAACTAACCGCCGCACAAAAGGAAATGTTTGATAAGGAAAATCCTTATTGGGCTAATTTCTTCAAGGACAGAAAAGCAAGCTAAACAAGGAAACAAACACAAGCACTTTGCAAATTGCAAGGTGCTTTTCTTATGCCCAAAAATGAAAGAAGGTGCAGGAATGGTATTTGACACTTTGCCGATTGAATCAAAGCGCACATTTGACGAAAACGGCTATTTGCACGTCAAGACAAGCAATATCACGAAAGAGCAAGTTGTCCCCTACGTTGGCGATACTATCCCCGGCTGGCAGGAGTTGGAACTTGAA
>Ga0265300_10002451_pt1 | contig 16049 bp, 8 predicted proteins | sample AusTroGonzalo_MG_FD_193482 | JGI IMG/M metagenome (GOLD analysis project Ga0265300, IMG submission 193482) | Bovine rumen microbial communities from tropical cattle in Woodstock, Queensland, Australia - Gonzalo_03 | ecosystem: Host-associated > Mammals > Digestive system > Stomach > Rumen ...
GTGCCTCACCTGTTTCGAGATTCATGATAGCCTCGTCAGTCTTGAAGGCAGGATTGGCACGGAAGGTGTCGGCAGCCGTCTTGACGGCCTTCTGGTCTTTTGGCGTATAGGCACGCAGGGCATGTTGTACACGGTTACCCAACTGTCCTAAGATATTTTCAGGAATATCCGTAGGACTCTGTGTGATGAAGTAGATGCCCACGCCTTTCGAACGAATCAGACGGATGACCTGTTCAATCTTGTCGAGCAATGCTTTCGAGGTATCGGTAAACAGCATGTGGGCCTCGTCGAAGAAGAATACCAATTTCGGCAGTTCCAAGTCGCCCACCTCGGGCAGGGTAGAGTAGAGTTCGCTCATTAGCCACAGTAGGAACGTCGAATAGAGTTTGGGTTGCAACATGAGTTTGTCGGCAGCCAGCACGTTCATCACACCTTTGCCACCTTCTGTCTGCATCAGGTCGTAGATGTCGAACGAGGGTTCGCCAAAGAACTTATCGGCACCCTGATTCTCCAGCTGCAACAAGGCGCGCTGAATGGCGCCGATGGTCGGTGTCGAGATGTTGCCATACTTGGTGGTGTACTCCTTAGCATGCTGCGACACCCAGTCGAGCATGGAGTGCAGGTCCTTCAGGTCAATGAGCAACAGACCGCGTTCGTCGGCAATACGGAACACGATGTTCAGCACACCGTCTTGCGTCTCGTTCAGTTGCATCAAGCGACTGAGCAACTGCGGACCCATCTGCGAGATGGTGGCACGCATGGGGTGACCTTGTTCGCCGTAAACGTCAAAGAAACGCACAGGACAACTTTGGAACTCAGGATTCTCGATACCGAACTCCGGCAGACGCTTCTCGATGAAACCACTCATCTTACCTACTTGTGAGATGCCACTCAGGTCGCCCTTCATGTCAGCCATGAAACAAGGTACACCAGCCTGACAGAAAGTCTCGGCCATCACTTGCAGCGTCACTGTCTTACCCGTACCTGTGGCACCGGCTATGAGTCCGTGGCGATTCGCCATCTTACCTGTAATCGAAAGCGCTCCATTGGCGCAATGGGCTACATATAGCCCCCGTTCTTTGTCGTACATAATGCTTATAGTTTTGTTATTTTTTGCAAAGATACGAAATAATTCCGAATTCCGAATTTCGAATTCCGGATTTTTTACTACCTTTGCGGAAATTTTTAGTCATAACTACATAAGAAACCATTAATGACAAAGTGTATGCAGGGATACAACAAAGGATTTCTCTACTTCATCTGCGCCGTGTCGGCTATGGGCGGACTGCTTTTCGGCTACGACTGGGTGGTAATAGGTGGAGCCAAGCCGTTCTATGAACTTTACTTCGGTATCAGTGACTCGCCCCTGATGCAGGGCGTGGCTATGACGACGGCCTTGATAGGCTGTCTGGCAGGTGCAATGGTAGCTGGTGCCGCTGCCGACAAGTATGGTCGTAAACCCTTGCTGATGGTGTCGGCAGTGCTGTTTACAGTATCAGCCATCGGTACAGGATTGTTCAATGACTTTACCTTATTTAATATTGCCCGCTTTGTCGGTGGCGTGGGCATTGGTGTCGCCTCGGCTTTGGCACCGATGTATATTGCAGAGGTCAGTCCTACAGAGATTCGTGGACGTATGGTGTCGCTGAATCAGATGACCATCGTGCTGGGCATTTTGGCAGCACAGATTGTCAACATGTTGTTGGCACGTGATACCTCTGTAGCTGCAGAGCAGGCCTGGAATTTGGAGTGGGGTTGGCGCTGGATGTTCTGGGCTGAGACGTTGCCTGCTGCGCTTTTCCTGCTGATGAGCTTCTTTATTCCAGAAAGTCCAGTATTTCTCAAGATGAGAGATGAGAAATTAGAGATGAAAGAGATGATAACCTCGAAAGCCCAAACTCAGCCTGTAGAAGTAATCACACCTCTCACCTCTCACTTCTCATCTCTCATCTCTAAAAAGTACCGCAAGATACTTGTCTTGGGCTTGGTCATTGCAGTGTTCCAGCAGTGGTGCGGCACGAATGTCATTTTCAACTATGCGCAGGAAATCTTTGTAGGCGCAGGCTTCGATGTCGACGGCATGTTCATCAACATCGTCATTACGGGTATTGCCAACGTCATCTTTACGATTGTCGCGCTCTATACCATCGAGAAGTGGGGTCGTCGGACGCTCATCCTGTTGGGCGCTGGTGGACTGGGTCTCATCTATCTGATTCTGGGTACGTGCTACTTCTTCGAGGTAAAGGGTATTGTGATGGTGGCCCTGGTAGTGGCAGCCATCTCGACCTATGCCATGACGCTGGCACCTGTCACATGGACGCTGTTGGCGGAGATATTCCCCAACCGTGTGCGTGGTATCGCCATGGCGACATGTACGTTCGCCTTGTGGGTAGGTTGCTGTACGCTGACATTCTCGTTTCCCTCGATGAATGCTGCCTTAGGCAGTAGTGGCTCGTTCTGGATATACAGCGCCATCTGCATCTGTGCCTTCGCGTTCCTGTGGCGTCGTTGTCCTGAGACCAAAGGCAAAAGTTTGGAAGAATTGGAAAAAGAATTAATAGCATAAAACTATGGTAAAAGCATGGAGAGAGTTGGTCACGATACCAACATACGAAATAGGAAAAGCTGAGAAGAACCCTATATTTCTGGAGAAACGCGTCTATCAGGGTTCGAGTGGTGTGGTCTATCCTTATCCTGTCATCGAGTCGATTTCTGACGAGAAAGTCGATAAGGAATGGCTGGCCGTCTGGATAGAGAACGAATATATCAAGGTCATGATACTGCCAGAGTTGGGCGGACGTGTACAGATGGCGTACGACAAGATCAAGCAGCGCCACTTCGTGTACTACAACCACGTCATCAAGCCTGCCCTCGTGGGACTGACAGGCCCGTGGATATCGGGCGGTATCGAGTTCAACTGGCCACAGCACCATCGCCCCTCCACTTATTTGCCCGTTGATTGCGACATCGTGGAGAACGAGGACGGAAGCGTGACGGTGTGGGTCAACGAGATGGAGCGCATGTTCCACCAGAAGGGTATGGCAGGCTTTACGCTGCGTCCAGGTTGTGCCTATTTGGAAATACAGGGTCGCGTATCGAACCGTACCCCATTGCCGCAGACCTTCCTCTGGTGGGCCAATCCCGCTGTCGAAGTGAACGATGCCTACCAGAGCGTGTTCCCACCCGATGTCAATGCCGTATTCGATCATGGCAAACGTGCCGTCTCGTCGTTCCCCATCGCTACAGGCACCTATTATAAGATGGACTACTCGGCAGGCGTGGATATCTCGAACTACAAGAACATCTACGTGCCGACGAGTTATATGGCCGTCAATTCAAAGTACGACTTCGAGGGCGGCTACGAGAACGATACCAAGGGCGGTATGCTACACGTGGCCAGCCACCATTTCTCGCCAGGCAAGAAACAGTGGACGTGGGGTAATGGTGACTTCGGACGTGCGTGGGACAGGAATCTGACAGATGATAGATTAGAAATGAGAGATGAAAGATGTGATATGCCTCAGGGCGGTAATTCCTGTGAACAGGGTAATCATATCTCTCATCTCTCATCTCTCATCTCTCAACTAAAACCTGGTTTCCGCCCCTATATTGAACTGATGGCAGGTGTCTATACTGAGAACCAGCCCGACTTCACGTGGCTCATGCCCTACGAGGAGAAGCAGTTTGTGCAGTACTTCATGCCCTATCGCGAACTGGGCATTGTAAAGCAGGCGTCGAAGGATTTTGTGATGAACATCGAGGAAGTCGGCAAACATAAAGTTACCTTTAAGATCCTGGCTACATCCAAGAAAACCGTCAGGATCATCCTCGACGGAGAGGATGGCGAAGTGTATTACGACAAGGTGGTAACGCTGACACCAGAGGAGGTGTTGACAGAAACCGTAGAGACGGGCAATGAGCAGATATCAGACTTGCGCTTAGACATTGACCGTCCAGACGACACACGCATGCATCACTATTTGACGTGGTATGAGGAGCCAGACGAGATTCGTCCCATTCCCGATGCTGCTGAGGCTGCCCTCTCGCCACAAGACACAAAGACTGTCGATCAACTCTACCTCACAGGCCTGCATTTGGAGCAGTACCGCCATGCTACGTGGAGCGCCCTCGACTACTACGAGGAGGCTCTGCGCCGTGATCCGCTGGATTACCGCTGCAACATGCAGATGGGCCTCTGGTATTTGCGTCGTGCCCGCTTTGAGAAGGCTGAAGGTTATCTGAAGACCGCTGTCAAGGTGCTGAAGAAACGCAATCCGAATCCCTACGACGGTGAGCCGCAGTTCTATCTGGGTGTCGTCAATAAGTTCCTGGGAAAGATAGAGTCAGCCTATGAATGTTTTTGGAAATCCACATGGAACAAGGCATGGGCAGATGCCGGCTACTATGAGGCTGCCTGCATCAGCGTCTCTGACAAACGTTGGGAGGATGCCCTTGACGAACTGGAACGTGCACTGATCAGCAATAGTCACAACCATCAGGCGCGAGCCTTGAAGGCTGTCGTGCTGCGCAAACTGGGACGCCAGGATGAGGCTTTGGCATGGATCAATGAATCATATAAGATTGACCGCTTCAACTACCTTTGCATGGTCGAGGAACATCTGCTGACGAATAGCGATGAGCCTTTGGAGCGCATGGTGGAACTGATGCATGGCAATATCTATAACTATCATGAGATAGCCCTCGACTATATGCATGCAGGCCTTGATGATGAGGCCATACAGGTACTGCAGACGGCCATTGACCATCACGTGGAAGAATCACCGATGACCTATTATTATATGGCTTATCTCAGTAATATGATGGACTCAGTAGCATATAGTCAGAAAGCAGCTCAGGCCAATCCTGACTATTGTTTCCCCAACCGTATGGAAGATGCTTACATCCTACAGGAACTGGACTTTATACCCTTCTTTGATGATGCCCGAGCACCATACTATCTGGGATGCTTGTATTACGACAAACGCCAATACGATATTGCGATTAAGTACTGGGAAAAGTCAGCCAAGCTTGACCCCGACTTCCCAACCGTATGGCGCAACCTCGCCTTAGCTCGCTTCAATAAGCAGGACAAGCAGGACGAGGCCCTTGAATATATGGAAAAGGCCTTCCATCTGGACGAGACAGACAGTCGTATCCTCATGGAGTTAGACCAACTCTACAAACGTCTGCATAAGCCGCATCAGGAACGTTTGGACTTCCTTCAGCAGTATCCGCAACTCGTTGCGCAGCGCGACGACCTCATATTGGAAGAGATTACCCTGCTCAACCAGCTTGGACGTTACGAAGAGGCCAAGGCTAAGCTCGATGCCCACCAGTTCCATCCTTGGGAGGGAGGCGAAGGCAAGGTGCCTGCACAGTATCAGATATGTCGCATCGAGATCGCGAAGCAATTGCTAAGTGAAAAGGGAAAAGTAAATAGTGAAAAATATGCTGCCGCCCAACAAGAAGCCAAACGCCTCTTGGAGGAATGTCTCGTCTATCCGCCACACCTTGGCGAGGGCAAACTCTATGGTGCACAGGAAAACGACATCCTCTACTTCCTCGGACGTTACGAAGAGGGTACCGCTGGACCTACAGAACCTGCTGCCGCCATGTACTACAACGATGCCAAGCCCGACAAGATTTTCTATGCAGGTTTGTGCTATCGCAAACTTGGTCAGGAGGACAAGGCCCGCAGCCTGTTCCATAAGCTCATCAACTACGGCAAGCAGCACATCTATGATAAGGTGGTCATGGACTACTTCGCTGTATCCCTGCCTGACTTGTTGATATGGGACGACTCTCTGGACACCAAGAACCTGATCCACTGCAAGTACATGCTGGCACTTGGCTACTATGGCATGGGCGACAAGGAGAAGGCGCTGGAATATTTGGCTGAGGTCGAGGAACTCGACAACAACCATCAGGGCATCCAGCAATTCCGCACGTTTATCGATGCCGACCTATAGTCAAGCCTTTCGCCGTAAGATGCCGACGACTATCAGCAGGTAGCCGACCAGACAGACGATAGGTGCTACGACAATCCTTCGAACCGAGAAGATATCGAGTTCGAAGGATTTTTCTGTGCTCCCGTCGCCAGACATCAGGATGTAGCCCGTTGCAATCAGACAACAGGCCATGATGATGATGTTTCGGCTGGTCATCAGGACGCGGATGGTGCGTTTAACGCTGTTGGATATAGTGCTCATATTGACGGATGTATTGTTTGAAAATGTTTGTTCTTTCATGTTTCGCTGCCACGGCCAGTGCCTGCTGCATGGTTTGCAGCCATTCGTTGCGCGAATAGCTTGACCCGGCACGACGTGTGGGCTTGATGGTGTCAATCCACGAGAGCCATTCGAAGGAACGGCATAGCAGATTGTTGACGATGTCGTCGCCCTGTTTGGGCAGGTTGCTTGCATAGAAACAGCGGGCCATAGCGAGGGCTGCATCCGTATAGGGCACATTCTCGTGTGGCATCTCCTGTTGCCACTTGTGGCAGACTTCTAACGCCCGCTTCGTGTCGTCCTGCTGTAGCAGTGAGTCGATAAGTATGCCCATGATGAGTTGATGCGTATCGGCCATGCGTTTTACATCTTCATCAACGTAAATACCTTTCGTGTTGAGACCACCATAACGGAAACGGTGCATGATGTTGTCGTAGAGCCGTTCCACATCGACCTGCTGACCCTTGGCGCTGGGCGATATGCGGTAGGCCAGTCCTTCAAGCACCAGATGGTCGCGCAGGAACGACAGGTTGTTACCCATGCTGATGGACATATAGAAAGGACGGCTCCAGACGGCATTCGACAACATCTCCAGCACCATCAACTCGTTTTTCAGCAGATACTGTTTTCCTTTCAACGAGATGGTCATCGAGTCTTTTCCCGACGTGATGGTCAGGCTGTCAGTATTGATGGGCAGATATTCAAGTCTGCCTTGCTGATAGTCTTCATGGCTCCAGCCGATGGGTAGGGCAGGGGAGTCGTAGGCAGGCCGTTTCATCTGGTCTATATACCAGTCGGTCTGCAGATACTCCAAGTTGCAATCGCGTGCATCTCTGCGCACACCCTCCACCTCTTGGTTATACCACAGCGGGAACGTGTCGTTGTCGCCGTTCGTGAAGATAACGGGCTTGCCCTCGTCCTGCATGCTCATCAGGTAATTCTGTCCGAAGTCGCGACAGGTGTATCGGCCTGAACGGTCGTGGTCGTCCCACGTCTGTGAAACCATCTGGAGCGGAACCAATAGACAGAGAGCCTCACCCCCGACCCCTCTCCAAAAGGCGAGGGGAGTAAATACTTTTACTGTTTGTTTCTGTCCTTGAGAGGGGATGGGGGTGAGGCCTGCAACTCCCAACCCAATCCAAATAGCAAAGGCATAGAACGAGCCGACATAGGCATAGTCGCGCTCACGCGGTTGCATCGGCGTTTGATTCAGATAGACCACGATAGCCAGTCCTGTCATCACAAACAGCAGCGTGACAATCCATAGCTGTTGACGACCCTCACGCCCTCGCCGCCATTGCCAGACGATGCCTAACAGACCCAGTATCAGCGGCAGACCATAGAACACGTTACGGCCTTTGTTCTCGGCCAAGTCGGATGGCAGTTTCGACGTGTCGCAGCCTAACAGCCAGTCGTCAATCCATCGGAAGCCTGTTATCCAGTTGCCGTGTTCCACCTCGCCGTTTCCTTGGATGTTATTCTGACGGCCCACGAAGTTCCAAAGGAAGTAGCGCCAATACATGAAGTTTACTTGATAGCTCAGGAAGTACCGTAGGTTTTCGGCTTTGGTCGGCACACCGTTCTGGGTCTTGATGTCGCCCAACCAACTCTCGTAAGCTTTGGCGTGGTACATAGAGTAGATACGCGGATATAAGGGTGTCTCGCCATATTGCTCGCGACTCAGGTATTTGCCCAATGTCGAGAGGGATTTGGGCTCGTTCTCACACATTGGCGGACAGGCATTGGCCCGAATCAAGATGACGCCATAGCTGCTGAAACCCACTAAGAACATCAGCAGACAGGTCAGTGACAGTTTGAGCAGTCTGCGTCGTTGTCTGACAAGTCGCTTGATGAGCTTATCCTTGCGGAACCAGACCACGAAGGCCATAGCGGGCAGGCAGAGCAGACAGAGCAGGTGGACACCGATGGACAGGCCTGTGATATAGGCAATCAAGATAATCCAACGGTCACTGCGAGGACTGTCAGCCTCGTTCTCCCACTTCAATATCAGCCAGAACATGACAGCGGTAAGGAACGACGAAAAAGCATAGACCTCTGCCTCGACTGCTGAGAACCAGAACGTGTCGCTGAAGGTGTAGGCCAATGCCCCCACCAGTCCGCACGCCTCGATGGTCATCACGTTTGGTATGGTTAGCGTATCGCCTGTCGGACAAATCAATTTGTGTGCTAAGTGTGTGATGGTAAGGAACAGGAAGAAGATGCAACCTGCACTCAACAGGGCCGACAATAGATTGACCATCAATGCCACTTGTGACGGATTGCTGGCGAATTGCGAAAACAGATTGGCTACCAGCATAAAGAACGGTGCGCCAGGCGGATGTCCGATTTCCAGTTTGTATCCGCACGCAATGAATTCAGGACAGTCCCACAGGCTGGCGGTCGGCTCTACAGTGAGACCATACACCATAGTGGCAATGGCAAAAGTCAGCCATGCCATCAAGGTGTTCAGTTTCGAAAAAGTTGTTTGTTGCATCATACGTTTGCCATTTTTTCGGCAAAGGTATGAAGAGATACAATCGTGAGCAAAAATAATGTCTGACATTTCTCTGACAAATGTCAGAGTGTGACGTTACGAATTTCTGACAATCAACTGACAGAGGACCTAACTACTTGAATTTCAATTCGTATGCCCGTCCTCTTTCAGACTCTATTTTCAAGTCGGAATGTTGCTCGATGATAGGTTTCAGTCTGCGAATCAGCGTATAAAGCGTCTCGCTGGCATCAGGTTTCTTGGGCCATAGCGCGTCACAAATCTCGGCTTTTGTCAAATGGTAAGCGCTCGAATGGAAGAACATCTCCATCAACTGCTGTTGCATGGGTGTCAGTTTGATGCGCTGCCCTTGTGCATCGTAGAACATTCCTTCTGACTCTGCATAGCACAATCCGCCATATTGCAGCGTGCCTGCTAATTGTATGACTTGCTGACGTCGGCGATAGAAACAGAAAGCTGCCCACAACAGCGTCAACGTCCATAAGACAGCTGTCAGTCTTTGGTCGGACAGGCTGAAAATGGTGGCCTCTGAACAGCGGGCGTAAGCCTTGAACTTTTGTCCCTTGGTATCCACTGCAATCGTTGCCTTGCCACGCAGTTCAGCTATCTGCAGGTGACTGTTGAACGAGCGGATGGTGTCTTGCGTAATAACGTCACTCTGCTGCTTGGCTAATGCCGATGATAGCGCTTGACTCATGTCACGCTCTACCAGTCGTTCCGTCGTGCGATAACTCTTGATACTTGTTGCTCCCGAAGCTATAATCAGCACGAAGAGCACGATGACTAAATACTTCTGTTTCATAACTGCCTGCGAAGGTACAAAGAAATGAGCAAATAAACAAAAATATTTGTATTTTTTCAGACATGTTAATCGACCATGCTCAGTTGCTCGATTGATCATTTACGAATGAATAGAATAATATTATTTCAGCATTTCTTCGGCCTTCTGCATCATTTCCAGTAGTTGGGCGTTGGGCTGTTCCTCTTTGCGGGCAAGTTCAAGGAACTGCTGGTAATAGGACTTGGCCTGTTCGCTGTCTTTCAGTAGATAGGCGTAGGCATTGGCTAAGTTAAAATAGGTGGCGATGGAGGTGGGATTCCAGGTTAGATGTTCTTTCCAGACAGTCACAGCTTCTTCGTAATGCTGGGACAGATAGTAGCCCTCGCCCTCAGATAGCGTGATAGCCTTCATAATGGTGGGGTCGGGTTTCATCAGCTCTTTGGCGATGCTGAGATAGCGCAACCCCTCGGGATAGCGCTTCGTGTCGATACATACCACGCCTAAGCGATAGGCTGCACCATAGTGTTGCATCTGCGATAGGTAGAGGGCGCCTTTCAGGTGTTCGTAGGCCTGTTCCAAGTCTTGAAGCTGGGCGTAACACATACCTGCTGAATAAAGCGTGTTGAACGTGGAATCGCCTTGCTGCAATAGTTTCTTATACCACAGGGCAGCAGCCTTAAAATCCCTTTCCAAGAAGAAGGCATCGGCTACAGCGCGGTTGACCAGCATGTTGTTCTCATCATACTGTGAGCAATAGTCCAGACCGTATTGCAGCGCCTTTTGTGGTTGTTCCTTCTGGGACAAGGCGGTCGCCAATCCTGCAACGGTTTCGCCATCTGTCGGATAGCGTCCCACCAACTGGCTGGCCCAATAAATATAGGAGTCAGTGTCACTTTGCTTTTGGTAGCTGTTAGCCAATTGACGGAATGCCTCGTGTGAGAGACTATCCTCAGGAACCTGCTTCAGCAGGTCGGAGGTCTTGCGGTAGTTGCCCCGTTTGTAATAACAATCGGCCAACTTGATTCGTATCGCCAAATCTTCGGACATATCGAAGGCAGCCTGATAGTTTTCTAAGGCCTCAAACGTATTGTAAGCCTGCATACAGCTGTCGCCTTGTGCTATCAATCGTATCAGCAAATCCTGATTCTTTATACGCTTTTCCTTAGCAGGTTTCGGCATCTTGACCCCCATCGATTTCAGGTATTCCGCCAAGGACCCCATCCCTTTCTCCTTGCGCCATTCGTCCACCTTCTTGGGATTCAGCAGTTGATAGACGGTCTGTGTGCCGTCTGCCGCAACATCCAATTGTGAGCCATACTTCTGTGGTCTTCCTTCAAACATGGCGATACGGTCTTCCATCGTGGCCACCTGCCAAGGTGCGATGTCTCCTCTGGCTGCTGCCCTCTGGAACAGCGGCAGATATTTCCGCTCTGTCTCGACTGGTGCATGCTGGATGATGGTCCAAAACGCCTCACATGCGTCGCCGACAGCCTCGCTACCAACGAAGCCGCGTTTATCGAGAATGTCGCAAATTTCTATCTGATTCAGACTGTCAACTCGCTGCATCTCTCGCAATATTGCATCAATCTTCGCCTTGTCTCTCGGCTTCGCTTGATTGGCTATAAGCCACTTTTGGCGGATGCCTTGATCGGCCTCGCCAATCCGCAGAAGTCGCTGACGCAGTTCTTGGTCGGTATATCGCGCTTCCACACGCTTTTGCCGCACCGTCATGCTATCAGCAAACGCCTGCCAACGGGCATCGCCGTGCAGCGATGTCAGGTCTTCATCGTCCTTGAAATTTTTGGAATACCAGTTAGGCTCCTTCTCCATTCGTGCCCAAAGACGGCTGAACGCCACATCAGTCTTGCCTGCCAATGCTGCTGCGCATGCCGCATTATACAGATCCTTCCCATCAATGTTTAGTCCTGTCTGGAAAGCCTTGTCGAACATTGCGCTGGACTTGGCATACTCGCCACGAAAAAACAATGAGTCAGCCTTCTGAACGAACGTCTGATACTGGGCTCTGCTGGCGGTGGAAACCGTCAGCAGAGCAAGGGTCAGTATTGTCAATGCTTTATGCATCGTGAAAGCAAACTTTACTTCTCTTTAGACATGATAGTTTCTTTGGCTTGCAGACGGAAGCTGATGGGAATGGTGTATTTCACGTTGACAACCTTGCCATTCTGTTTGCCAGGTTTCCAGTTGGGCATGCCGTTGATGACGCGAAGTGCCTCAGCATCGAGGGCAGGATCCACAGACTTTACCACGCAGGCATCACTGATAGAGCCGTCCTTGTTGACGATGAACGTGGCAATTACACGGCCCTCTTTCTGAGCCTCTTCTGCTTCCTTCGGATACTTGATGCTCTTCGACAGATACTCGAACATTGCCATAGAACCGCCAGGGTACTCAGGCATCTGCTCAACAACGTCGAAGAATTCAGGCATCTGCTCAACGGGAGTAAAGACTTCTTTAGCCTGAATAACCTCTACTGGTTTAGTGGTTTTTTCAGCCTTGGGCTGTTCCACAACCGTTACTTGCTGACTGCCCATATTGACAGTGGCATTCTTCTTGCCCTTCTTGACAATCTTTTTCTGAGGCTGTTGATAAACGTAGTCATTGACAGTCTCTGCGTTGAGGGCAAGTGTGACGCCCACGATGGGCAGGAGGGCCAACAGCTTCCAATAGCTGCGGCTGGATGAATTTGTATGTAACATCATTGTGATTCGGTTTTTAAGAGTACTGTGATTAATTCCGTTAGCAATGGAGTACCCGCCAATGCTTGCGGCCTTGGTGATTAACAGATATTGATATTGACGCGCATTAATCCCTTGAGAGAGTACCTCACCGTCAGCCTCGTACTCATGGATGGCACGCAAATCCTGGCGTAGCATCCACATGGCAGGATTGAACCACTGCAGGGCGGTGAGTAGGTCGACGAGGACGACGTCGCAGGAGTGTCTGAGACGGATATGTCCACGTTCATGAGCAAGAATGGCAGCGTCATGTTCTTCGTAGTCGCTGCGGTTCATGACTATATAGCGCATCCAACTGAATGGTGGCACCTCAGTGTTACCGGTCACACAGAGAATGGTACCATCAGGTTGCGGATGACGTTCGCTTCTTCGTATCAGCAGCATGACTTTCACTATCGATGCCAGCGTATGGGCCAGCGTAGCCACTACACCTATTATAAATATAATGGGTAGCACGACTTGCCAGACTTCAGGCTTCGTATCTTCGGCCATCTCCATTTGCAGATCGCCAACAGACACCATCGGCATCGTGTCCAGCATTACCGTCTTGTGCATGGTAATCACGCACAATGGCAACACGAACGAGGCCACAGCCGTCAGCAACAACACGCCACGATTGACTCGGTGGAACGTCTCGCGGCTCAACATCAGGCGGTAGAACATGTAGAACACGATTATCAATACCGCCACTTTGGCATCGTATATCAGAAAGTCTTGCATACTATTCACTTTTCACTATTCACTATTCACTTTTCACTATTCTCTATTTGGTCGATGAGTTCGCGCAGTTCCTCTACGCTGATCTTCTCTTCCTTGACAAACGAGGAGACGGCAGAGAGGTAGGAGTCGTCGAAGTAGTTCTTGATGATACCTGCTATCGACTTACGTCCGTACTCTGCTTCAGAGATGAGAGGGTAGTACTGGTAGGTATTACCAAACTGCTTATGGTCGAGGAATCCCTCGCGCTCCAGAATCCTGACGATGGTCGAGAGCGTGTTGAAATGAGGGCGAGGCTCAGCATAATGCTCTTGCAACTCGCGGACAAACATTGGACCGTACTGCCAGTACAACTCCATGATTTCCTTTTCCTTGTTGGTCAGTTTCTTCATTACTTTCTGGGTTTTAAGTTAACCTTCTGTTTGCGTCAATTATCATATCTGCTGCAAAGTAACTAAAACTTTTCGTTATATACAACTAAAAGCCTTAGTTTTTAAACTATTTTAATTAGTTTATTTAGTTGTTAACGTATATGAAGCGTCTGGCTTTTTTCTTATTTGCTCAGTAGTTATCTAGAATCTGTTGAAGCTGTTCGCGCTGTCGCTGTTTCTTGGACTTACGCTTGGGTAGAATCTTGTCAATGACGATGGCAATCAGGCTGAGGGGGTTGACGCCAATGGTCATGGCACCGCCTTTTTGTTCTTTACGCTGTTCCTCCAGCCAATGGCTTTGGTAGGCCAGTTGCATGTTTGTACGCAGTTCAGGTGTCATGATGTTGATGGAGATGGGTGGATGTTTAGGCTGTATTTTACTTGGGTCGATTCTCATCATTGATGGTGGTATCGGACTAAGGGCTGACGAGTCGTGCAGTTCTGGCTTGATTGGTTCGTTGCGTAGCCACTCTTCAAAGTCATTTTTCGTCGAGTCTGGCACGTGGAGCCGCTTTACGCCCTCCTCAACCTGTGCCTTGACCATGATGGCCAGGGCGAGCAGTGAGAGTATCATGATGTATCGCCTAAAATCCATTTAGTTGCATGTTGATTAAAATCTGCTGCAAATTTAAGGATTATTCTTTGGCGAATATGTTATAAGAGCGTTATAAATACTTACAAATATAAAAATTAAGTCTTTCTTAAGCTAATTTTATTTTATTTGCTGAGTTTGTCAATCAATTCCAGGAAGCTGTTCATGTCCTCGTGGTGGAGCCAGTGGAGGTCGTGGATGTTGCCCTGCTTGTCGATGAGCTTGTAGGTGGGATAACCATTGACACCCACATAGTTCTCGATGGCGGCCTGCTGGTCTGCGGGCAGATTATAGTGTACGCAGTTGGGACCCGTCAGGTTGTACTCCTTGATGACGTTCTTCCACGACTCGTCGCTACTACGATTGGCCAGGTAGAGATACACGATGTCGTAGTCTTTTAAGGCTTCCTTCACCTTCCACGACTCCTTGAGGTTTCGCTTGCAGGGACCACACCATGTGCCCCAGATGTCGAGATAGACGATACGGCCTTTGTATGGCTCGATAATTTTGCGGAAGATCTTCTCACCGTCGCTCATGCCCTCGACATCGGTTGATGGGCGCAGACTGGCAGCATTAGCAATGTCTGAATTCTCAAGGGCAACGTACTTGTCGTTGATGGTCTTGACGGCGCTTAAGGCGGCAGACAGATGAACGTGTTGCTCAAAGAATTCTTGTACGGCGGGAACAAGTGGCTTGCGCGTCTGGTCGATCTGCCTATAGAAATGATGAGCCAAGGCAAGTTCCTTTAGGTTCTGGTCGGCCCCCGTAGCGTCAAGCGCATTCAGAATCTTGTAGCACTCGAAGAACGGCGCCTCGTCTTGCAGCACCTTCGCCACGTCTTCGCGATTCATTAGGGCGTTACGCTGCTGAACAAAGTCTTGTTGATTAAACTTCTGTACCTCCACGCTATCGATATTGAAAATGTCGTCGATAGCCGTAGCGCCAGCATCCGTTCGCGCCTTGAACTGAGCAGTTAAGAACGCCTTATAGCTGGCGGCATAGCGGTCGAACAGGGCCAGTTCGTCATCGGTAATAGAAACTTTTCCCTCGGCCCTGTTTTTGCGAAGTACTGATGAGAACAGGGCGTCGCTGACATAGATGGTATATCCGCCAGCAGGAACGGCATAATCCTTTTGAGACATGTGGTCGACATAGTCGCGCATGAAGGTCGAGAAGGGACGCTGAAGGGTGTAGGGCTTGGGCACCTTCTGCCACAGTTCGGTGGTTACAAAGTCCATATATTCCTTTGGCAGCTGGCGTTTTAAGTCAAAGCGCGCCTGCATCATCGACTCGCCCTGTCCTGTAATGAGACTGCCTTTGAGGTAGTTGATATAGCGCTGTGAGAGGTTGGGGCGCTGTGCAAGGTGCGCTTCTAGTCCAGCCCTCATCGCATTGCAGATGCTGTCCATCTGAACCTTGAACTGCATGGCATTCTGGTTATTCTCAATACGTGGATAACCCCATTTGTCAGGATAGGCTACAAGTTCATTCTGCACACGAGCATCATCACCCATAAAAAGCTTCTGACCTGTCTTGAAGTCGTTGAGGAAGAAATAGGTCTTGCCCGGTTCCATGACAACACTCACGGTAGAGCGTTGCAGGTCGAGCCAAGCTTGCGTGGTATTGAGCACGGGGAAACGGAGGGTGAAGCGCCCCAGCGAGTCCATCTTGACATAGAACTTCTGCTGTTCGTCCATAAGCAGATTCGAGATATTGACCTCAAACTCGCGGCTTTGTTTCCAGGCTTGCTTGGGCATATCCTTCAGCCAGCCGACGATGGTTACGCTGTCAGTACTGTAGCCGTTATCGACAAAGTCCTGACGCAGGTCCTTCGTAGGATAGTCGGGCAAAGAAGCAGTAGTGATGGGGCTGCAGACGATGGGCCTCTCATGACCAATGGTAATGCTACGCTTACCCTTCTTCAGCTTATCCACCTTAATAACGGTGCCGTCTGTGAGTGTCAGGGTATAGGCATCTTTCTTCTCCGTCTGGTTAGCGATGTCCCATACCTTATTATTATATATAACATGGTT
>Ga0265300_10002454_pt1 | contig 16031 bp, 17 predicted proteins | sample AusTroGonzalo_MG_FD_193482 | JGI IMG/M metagenome (GOLD analysis project Ga0265300, IMG submission 193482) | Bovine rumen microbial communities from tropical cattle in Woodstock, Queensland, Australia - Gonzalo_03 | ecosystem: Host-associated > Mammals > Digestive system > Stomach > Rumen ...
TTGAAGAAATACCCGATCCCGATATTCCTACGCTTTCGGAGTATCTGCAAAAGCTCAAATGCAGCGGCTGCCGTCACAACTGCTCGCTTGCGAATCCGCGGTGTATGAACGGCAAACGGAAAGCAAGCTCTGCCGAAAGCGAATACTATTCACTTTATGGATAGATCAGACACAAGTAAAAAAAACAAAACGGGGCGAATTTCGTGCTACACGAACTCCGCTCCGAGCTTATTTAAGTTTGTCAAAGTATTTTTCCTTTTTGGCTGTAAGCATCGTTCCTACCGCGTTAGTGTGTTCAAGCTGCTGTCGGTAGTTCTCTAATTTGGTATCTGATCCTTCATTCATTTCAAATCTGTCCTTTCGCTTAATTGTCCGCTTTTTAGGACAGAACCGTGATATTTTATAACTCCGTGTGCGATGATGCAATTAACGGTCACGCTGTGAACTCAAACTCTGTTCCCTTCTTCAGTCGATGCTCAAACAGTGCTGCAAAGAACGCAAGTGCGACAAATATTCCGACCTTTGTTATCAGTGCAGGTATCGGCAGGTCTACGCCTGCAAGCAGCTGAAAAACAGTTTGCATGGGCAGAATGATTCCTATGTATATGCACACTCTCAATATCATCCGCAGCAGCACATAGCCTATAAAGCTGCCCTTGCGTACAAGAAAAAATGCAATGAACATCAGTGGGCTGATGATGCCCATATCAAGCACATATGTCACCTCGGTGGTATAGACCTCGATAAGCTCAAGCGGTCTGCCCTTTGCAAGAGCTGTGATTATATCGGGCAGCCACGCCACAAAGAGCGATATGCCCGACAGGAGCAGGAACACTTTTATGCCTTTGGTGACGGGATAGGTGCAGACTTTTTCATGCTTTACGCTGATTGTCTGAAACCGTGACATCAGCATGCAAACGCTGAAAAGGCAGACGCTGAACACCAGAATATACAAAAGATGCAGCTTATTGTATGTTACGCCGAACGACAAACTTGCCGAATAGTAAAGCAGCAATGAAAGGTTGCCGAAGCAGCCGATAAGGTTTTCAACGCTCTGCTCTTTGCGTTCTCTGACAAAAGACCATATCGACAGCGGAACTACAAGCAGCAGTATCGTCAGGTCAGTGCCGACGAAAAGAGGTGCTTTGAAAAACGAGTCGTTTTTATATATCCCGTATCCCCACATTTTTACGCTGTCGCCATACTGATTGGTGACTTCATACGAATGCGAGGTGCTGAAAGAAAGCACGCCCGTGACGGTCACAACCGCCACAAGCAGTATCGTCAGTACATTCATCAGCTCAAAAAGCTTTTTGTTTTCTTTCATTGTTGTCTCCTTTTTTTCTTAAAAAGCGTCGAGCAGCCTGCCCAAGTTCTTTGTCAGGCTGTTTATCTGCGCATCCGAAAATGACGAGAACAATCTGTCCGTTTCGGCAGCTGCAGACTCTGCGTTCTGGGCAAAATACTTGTATGTTTTCTCTGTCAGTTCCACCTGCAATGCCCTTGCATCGCTGCTCGATTTTTTGAATATCACATATCCTTTGCTTTCAAGCGGTGTGAGCAGTTTCTTCACATTCTGTCTTGTTGTTCCAGTGAACGCTGCGATACTGTTGATGTTTTTTTCTTTATCAATCATTTTTGATATCATTAGCAGCAAAAACCACTGCCTGAATGTGATGTCAGGCAGCATTTGATCGCCGAATTTGATTATCTTGTTTGACAACAGGCAAATGCACCCGATGATATACTCCTCATTTTCTGTTCTGTCCATAATGTGCCTCCAAATATGCAACTTATTACCTTTCATTATACGCAACCTATTGCATATTGTCAAGAGCAAGCCTTTAAGTTTAACATTTTCTTTACAGTTGCCACTGTTTTCCCGATAACTGAACGGTCACGCCGAGATCCGGACCGAGACACGAATGTATGATTCCCAAAATGAAAAAGCCTATAAAGCACACAGGAAAGACTTTTGGGCAAAGCAAAAAATACCCGCCAAATAACATGCAGCATCTGTTCGGCGGCAGCGAGAAGCTCCTCGATATTCATTGTTTCCTTACCGAGCATACCGAACATCATCTAAAACTTTGGAATCGGAAAGATACATAACACTTCCCGAATTCTATTTTAACACAAACAAACATCACCACAGATATGTCAACAGCGCAGCCGTTTCCGACCGCGCTGTTGTTTCTCTATAATTTCCTTATCATTTAACAGTATAGTATTTCTGATTCCTGCTGTTCGGCTTATCGGGAACGGTCATAGCGAGCTGACCGCTTTCAAGCAGAGGCTTAAGATAATCAGCGTTGAATTTTTTTCTGCCCGATACACGGCAGAACTCCTGCATTTCAGCCCGTGAGCGAGGTGTCTCACAGTATTTCAGTAATTCTTGGATGCTGACTTGTTCCTTAACTTGTTCCTTGGAACAAGTCGTAAGAGCCTCGTCAAGTGCAAGCTTTATGGTTTCGAGCATAAACTCGATGAATACGGTGGAATTGCCCGCGTTGTTGCAGGTGTTGATCGCATCATAGTATCCCTGTTGGCGCTTGTATATCATCGACTCAACCGGAAGCCACGCAAACAGGCTGTTCCATTTTGAGAGGAGCAGCGTATGCCAGAGCCTGCCGATACGTCCGTTGCCGTCGAGGAACGGGTGTATGACCTCAAACTCATAGTGGAACACGCAGCCCTTTATAAGCGGATGAACGTCGCTGTCCCTGACCCAGCCAAGGAGCTTTTCGGTCAGCTCGGGGACATAGGCGGGCAAGGTGCCGAAGTGGATGATCTTCCCGGTGTTGCTGTCCGCGACTCCCACAGGCTTGGTGCGGAACTCTCCGCATTCCTGCACGAGACCGCGCATCATAACACCGTGAGCCTTAAGCAGATCGTCGCAAGAGTAAGAATCAAGGAGGTCAAGGTTCTCATAGATCTCGTAGGCGTTCTTCACTTCTTCGATATCCTTCGGGGGTGCAAGGACGTGCTTCCCGCCCAGCACAGCAGTTACCTGCTCGATAGTGAGGGTGTTCTGCTCGATGCACAGCGAGCTGTGGATAGTCAGTATCCGGTTTCTGCGGCGGAGCGTGGGGTTTTTGTCAAGCGCAGCAGTCGATTTGAGCTGTCCTATCAGCTCCGATATCTCCGAGATCAGGGTTATCATTTTATTTGTTATTTCAAATGGCGGGTTGTATCCACTCATATTCTCACCACCGTTACGGCAATTTCTGCTATCATTCTATCACAAATTTGTTTGATAGTCAACCGATTTCAGCATTTCAATATGCCACTCATTCTTACTGACGATCCGCATTGCCTTGCCGCAGAAGAAGTCTATCAGCCATTCCCGGCTCGTTACTCTGCCGTTCTTTGTCATCACCGAGCGGAGCTTGCCTTTGTCAAGTCAACGATTTACGGTGGTGTCGGGGCTTTCATTAAATTGAGATAATAAAAAGTGCTTGATTTCTTCGGAATAATATGCTACACTATATAAAGAATAATATCTGCGCTGATAGAACGGAGGTTTCGGCTTTGACTTACAATATTCCCGACAGAGTTTTTAAGGATATCATAAAATTTGCCGAAGCTGACAAGATCGTAAAGATCATTCTTTTCGGCTCCCGTGCCAAAGGGACGCACACGGAGAGAAGCGATATCGACATAGCAGTAAGCGGCGGAGATTACGAATCGTTCTATTGTGACATCAAGGAAAAGACTCATTCACTTCTTTCTTTCGATGTTATCGACCTTGATAAGAACGTTTCCGAAGAACTGAAAAAAGAGATCGACAGGGACGGTGTTATAATTTATGAAAAAACTTGATAATTTTTCCAACTGCCTTAAAATATTAAAGACCGCCGATTTTGATATGGCAAACAACAATGATATCTACCGGACAGGCGTAATCGGACAGTTCAACATAACATTTGAGCTTGCGTGGAAGGCTCTTCAGGCTGTACTTAGAGCTCACGGAGCAGAAGGCTCTGAAACCGGCTCTCCGAGAGAGATACTTCAGCTGGGATACAAGGTCGGGTTCATAAACGATGAGTCCGTATGGATAACTATGCTGAAAAAGCGAAACACAGCTATCCACATATATGATGAAGAAGAGATAGATGAGATGCTGCTTCTTATCCGTGACAGTTTCATACCTGCATTTGCTGTGCTTGAGGAAACGCTCAGGGAAAAGATGAAAGGCATCGATGATCAGGAATAAAAATATCGGAGCGCTGCCTGTTACGGACAGCGCTCCTTTTTCTGCTATGGATCATACTGCTGATAAAATTATTCTGCCGACCTCAGCATTTCAATATGCCACTCGTTCTTCCTGACGATCCGCATAGCCTTGCCGCAGAAGAAGTCTATCAGCCATTTCCGGCTCGTTACTCTTCCGTTCTGCGTCATCACTGAACGGAGACTGCCCTTGTCGAGCCAACGGTTTACGGCGGTGTCCGAGTAGTGCGTCAGCCTGCTGACCGTAACGGGATCGAGAATCGGAGGTGAGTCGAACCATTCATCCTCAAGGTTCAGGCGGAGAGTCTCGATATCGACCTTCGGCATTATAAACGGCTTTGAATTGAACTGCCCTATCGGAGCCTCATAGCTTTCGGGGGAGCGTTCAAGTTCGAGCAGGAAGGCGATCACATCCTCGAGCCTGATGGTGTATCGGCGTGTCTTGCTGCCGTTGTCGGTGTGGGGTATGTAATTCTGCATCAGCCAGATGCACTTGCGTTTGCTGACGTGAAGTATCAGCCGAAGCTGTTCACTCGATATGATCTCGGGGTACTCAGCACGAAGCCTGTCGGGGTCAGTCATTCATATCACCCCGTTTGAAGCCTCGTCCGGAATTGTCCTCGCAGTGCTCGGCGAGGTAGTCTATGAGGTCAGCCTTGCTGATGATGTACCCACCCTGATAGGTGAATGATCTGAGTTCGCCGCTTTTCAGAAGCTCATATATCTTATTCTTTCCCAGCGGCGACCATTTGGCTGCCTTTGCGGGGGTGAGTATGTCGGGGCATTTTCGGAGCAAGTGTTCAAGCTGCTGTCGGTAATTCTCCATTTTGGTATCAAATTCTTCATTCATAGTCAATCAGTCCTTTCGGTTATCTGTCCGCAATATCGGACAGTTGGTTGACTATGTTTCTCGCACTTTTCTCGCACTTTTCTCGCAAATTTCCAAAAAACGCTTAAAATCTCGCTAAATTTCGCCATTTTGAGGGTTCAGAAATGACGTTCGGGGACGAAACGGGACGAAGTCCAAAAGGCTCGAAATGCGTTAGCCCTTAAACGGGCTCGTGAGTTCGAATCTCACCGTCTCCGCCAGGTCCTAGCGTGGACCACGCAATGCCGCCTTTTGCAAGCTTGCAGAGGGCGGTTTCTTTTGTTTGACGGCGGAACTGTCAATTGCAGTCGTTTGTCATAAGTCAGCCGCGTGCAATTCCCTCGCCATTTATTTTGGCGAGGGCTTTTCATTTTGTTTGGCTCGGGACTGAACTTTTGCTAAGCTTTTCACTTTACAGGTGCACAACCGGAACCGTCTTTTGCAAGCTTGCAGAGGGCGGTTCCTTTTGATTAACGGCGGGACTGTCAATTGCAGTCGTTTGTCATAAGTCAGCCGCGCGCAATTCCCTCGCCATTTACCTTGGCGGGGGTTTTTCATTTTGTTTGGCTCGGGACTGAACTTTTGCTAAGCTTTTCACTTTACAGGTGCAAACCGGAACCGTCTTTTGCAGGCTTTCAGAGGGCAGATTTAATTATTTAGAGGTATCTCAGCCTTTGTGACGGTAGTTTCCCATATATGATCTGACCGTCAATGCTGTCACAAGTGTCATAACTGTCATTAATTATGATATAACAAACGATCCCGAGTTCAGACGGAACTGCTCACGGGATCGGATTATCATTTTCTTCTATCGTGAATTATTGGTTATGCCAGTTTCCAGCTTACCGCCTGTTTTCTGCCGCTGATGAAGTTCTTATAGATGCCTTCCTGTGCCATAAGGTCTTCGTGCCGTCCCTTCTGAACGATACGTCCCTTGTCCACAACGATGATCTGATCGGCGTTTCTCACAGTTTTGAGCCTGTGAGCGATCATGATGATCGTCTTGTGCTTGGTCAGATTCTCTATGGCTTCGGTAAGCTCCTTTTCGTTTTCGGGGTCAACATTTGCAGTTGCCTCATCAAGTATGATGATCGGCGCATCCTTCATTATCGCACGGGCAATGGCAAGCCTTTGCTTTTCACCGCCCGAAAGTGTAGCACCGCCCTCACCGATCACTGTATCATAGCCGTTTGGAAGTGACATTATGAAATCATGGCAGGCAGCTTTTTTTGCAGCTCCTTTCACTTCCTCCATAGACGCTTCGGGTCTGCCGAAACGGATATTGTTGGCTATGGTGTCCTCAAAAAGATATACACGCTGGAACACAAAGCTGAAATTCTCCATAAGCGAATCAAAACTGTAATCTTTTACATTCCTGCCGCCCAGAGTGACCTGTCCCTCCTGAACGTCCCAGAAACGGGAGATAAGAGATGTTATAGTAGTCTTTCCGCCACCCGAGGGACCTACGATAGCAGTAGTCGTGTTTTCCTTTATTTCAAGGGATACATCGTCAATGATCTTCCTGTTCTCGTAGGCAAAGCTGACGTGTTCAAGGCGGATGTCTCTGTTCCTGGGTGTGATGTTTTCTCCGTCAGTATCCATTTGCTCGATGTCAAGTATCTCAGATGCAAGATCAACACCTTTTCCGATAACGCGGAGCAGTGCCGTAAAAATTCCTGCCGAATCCAGCGCCTCAAAAACCATGAATGAACACAGCAGCATAGTAATGGCATATACAAGCTGCATACTTCCGTTCAGATAGAAATAGACCGATGCACCTGCTATCGCAACGCCTATCAGCTTGCAGATAAGATTCTGAACACCCACGGCAGGTATGGCTGCCAGTTCTGCGGAAATGTCAGCGTTCTTCTTCCTCTCAATGGAGTTTTTCAGCTTCGACTGATTAAGACCGATGATGTTGTAATTTCTGATCTCCGAAATACCATGAATGTATTCCAGTATCACACCGACCATTTCTCTGTCCGCTGAGAGCTTTTCATCAGCGACCTTTGCTACGCATCGGTTCGTCCACTGATTCACCAGTATAAAAATGCCTATACCTGCAAGCGAGATCAGACCGATACGAACATCAAACAAAAACATGAAAAGTGCAATGACCGCAGTCGTGATACCGCCCTGCAGCACCAGCATTATCGCACGGGTAGCAATGTCTCCCATCTGCTCCATCGTATTTGTGGCCACCGAGGTGATATGCCCGAGACTTGTATCATTGAAGTATCCCATCGGCAGATACCTCAGATGCTCGCCGATCTCGATACGTTTCAGTGCGGCAGTATCATATCCTCCCTCTGTCTGGAGCATTGTGGAAAAGCGGCTTATCACCGTCTTACCGAGTGTGCTTATCAGCATAAGACCTATGACAGTCAGTATCGCCTTCGAGTTGACATTATCGTCAAGCACCGCTTTGATGGCAACAAAGGCGGCAGGGATCTTCATGGCGGTGAACATTGCCTCGATGACGCCCAGCACAATAGCCTTGTAGAATTTGCTTCTGTTCTTATCATTGCAAAAGCCAAAGAACTTTTTTATCATCTCAAGCATATGCATTCTCCTTTCCGCTGTCATTATCCCTGACCATACTGTGAGCTTCCCACATTTTTCTGTAAAGCTCACAGTTTTCAAGCAGTTCCTGCTGTGTGCCGCAAGCCTCGATGTTTCCTTTATTGACCACAAAGATCTTATCAGCATCAACGATAGTCGAAAGACGGTGTGCGATCACGATCAGCGTTCTGCCCTTTATCAGCTTTGCAACGCTTGCCTGCACAAGGGCTTCGTTTTCGGGATCGGTGTAAGCAGTCGCTTCATCAAGTATGACCACCGGCGCATTTTTGAGCATTGCCCTTGCAATACATATCCTTTGACGCTCACCGCCCGAAAGATGTCCGCCTGCACCGCCGACAACTGTATCATAGCCGTTTTCAAGTCCGATGATAAACTCGTGACAGCCTGATGCTTTCGCCGCGTTGATAACGTCATCGTCAGTCGCTCCCGATCTGCCGAGCCTGATATTTTCTTTGATCGACATATCGAAAAGATAATTCTCCTGCGCCACATAGGAGATCTGTCCCATGTAGTAATCAAGGGGCAGCTCTCTGATGTTCACGCCGCCGTATGTGATCGTCCCCGAATCGGTATCCCACAGCGAGTCGATCAGTCTTGCTATTGTGCTCTTTCCCGAACCCGACGGACCGACGATCGCCGCGATCTCGCCCTGCTTGATCTCCATATTGATACCGTGCAATACTTCCTTGTCCTTGTATGTGAACCTTACATCGGAGAGCCTGATGTCCGAGCCTACAGGCCTCTTTGTCAGATCACTCGGCCTTACCATGTCCTCGCGTTCAATGATCTCCGTCACTTCACCAAAGATCGTTTTCATTTTCAGAATGTCGTCCATATAAGAAAATGCGACCACAAGCGGTGTTATCAGTCCTGCCGAGAGAATGATACCTGTGATTAAGTCCACGGCTGTCAGCGAGCCGCTCTTTACGAGAAGCAGACCGATCGGCAGGACGCCTAAAAATGTTGATGGCAGAAATGCCATAGTTCCCGACTGCGGCCAGATGCACCTGCGCATCCAGTTGATGAATACATCGGCGCCCTCTCTTGCAGCTGTTACGAATTTCTCATATGAACTGCCCGTCTTTCCGAAGGCTTTGATGACCTCAATGCCGTTAATATACTCCACGGCTGTATCATTGAGCTTTTTGGTCTTTTCAATTGATAATTCAAATCCGCCCTTGCTTCTTGCAAACATGACCGCAGCGCATACAATACCTATTGCTGCACCCACAAGATTGGCTAAACCTAACCGCCAGTCAAGCGTCAGCAGATAGATGAACATTATGACGGGCAGCAGGATATTTGCCGTAAATTCTGGAACGATGTGTGCAAGTGTTGTTTCCATTGAATCCACTCTGTCAACGATAATGTTCTTGTAGCTGCCGCTGTTGTCATCCAGCACCGAGCCCAGCGGTATCCTTGACAGCTTTTCGCAAAGCTGTTTTCTGATAGTGCCAAGCACAGTAAATGTTGCCACATGAGATAAGGCGGTCGAGAATGAATGCAGTGTGACCCTTATCACCCAGGAAAACCCCATCAGCAATACTTGTTTCAGATAATAGTCCCACTCTCTACTGCCGTCGAGCAGCTTTTTTACAATATCCGCCATGATAAGGTAGGGAATAAATGATGCAGCCACTCCAAGAATAGCCAGCACAACGCTCCCTCCGAAATAGCTTCTCTTTCTCCCTGCAAATTCCAGTATCCAGGATAACAGACTTCGTTTTTTCTTCATTGTTATAATTCTCCTCCGTTTGGCAGTAAGTTAGCCTAAGCTAACTTACTGCCTGAATTACAGGGAAACGCTGATGATACGTTTCCCTTGATTCAAGTTATTAAAGACCGAACAGAGCCTTCCTCTCCGGAAGACAAAACTCCTGATAGCGGTTAAATAACTTCGGTATTAGTACCGACCTCCGGGTACCGAGGACTTTTTAAATAAATTGATCTTGCTGTGCATTTCAGACTACTCCACATTTTTAAGTGCTTCATCAAGGGGGATGCTGTTTATCCTGTGTTTGAGGATAAAGGCTGTCACAAGGTAGGATGCAGATGCAAGAATGACAGATACGATATATGCGGACATAGGGATGTTCGGAGCTATCCAGCCGGTATAATTCATCATCATCGCACGCCATATCTTATCAAGTGTGAATGCCGTAAGCGGCAGGCAGGCTACTACAGAAACGAGGGTAACTATTGTGGTGGTGTGGATGTAGATGCTGCTTATCTCTCCCTTTTTGTAGCCGAGTATCTTTGCCATTGAGATCGACTGGCTGTTTTTCTCTATTATGACCTTTGAAAGCATGAACACCACAAGAACGATAACAGCTATACCTACGATCTGGAACACAGTCATCATATTTCCCATTGACCGTTTGAGCTGTCGTGAGGTCTTGGTGAGGTCGTCTTTGGTTATATGCGAAGCTATCAGGCTTTGGTCGATATCCTCTATCTCCTCGCTGCAAAGATAGCCTGTAAAGCTGTCCTCGGGCTGTTCAAGACGCGTGTTGAGATCATCAATGCTTGTGAATACCGCAAGGGTGCTGGGGTATGTGTAAACTCCGCCTACGGTAAAGCTGTACTCCTTATCTGTATACTCGTTTTTCAGGGTGATACTATCTCCCTTTTCAAGGCCGTATTTGTCGGCATAGGAATCTGATACTATGACAGTATCGCCGCTTAATTCTGCGTGGAAATATCTGCTTTCGGGAACAAAACCGAATACCGTTATGTTCTCCGTGAAATCGTTGCCTTCGGTCTTGAGAGTGATCACGGTGTATTTTTCAGCCTTGCTGTTTTCCGTTGGCACAGGAGCCTTGAGCACATACTGATGCTCGGCGATCATGTTGTTTACTGTGTCCTTTTCAAGCTGTTCCAGCAGAGGATTGAACAACAGACTGAACAGCAGTATCACGCTTGCGAAGAATATACCTGCAAAGATCGTGACGTAGCCGGGGATGTTCTGGAAGATAACTCTCAGGCGGTAACGCTTCATAATGCCGATCTTTGTATTGAGCTTGAATGCCTTTTTGCGCTGACGGCGTTTAAGGTCACGGCGCAGGAAGTTCAGAGGCGAAAGGCTCAGCTTTCTTGCGAGCATGATGAAGTTTATAAAAGCAAGAATGATAAAGGGTACTACAGTAGTATCAATGAACGCATCTGCGTTCCAGAGCGTTTCATAGGAAACAAGGCTGTAGGAGCCGAGGTAAGCATCTGCCATAAAATCCTTGAAAACCGTATAGCCGAGAATATTGCCGATAACGCAGGCAACGAGCAGCACGATGAGCGGAGCTGCCATATAGTGCCTTATCAGCTCGCCCTTCGTATAGCCAGAAGCCCGCAGGGTACCGATGACATTTGCTTCCTTGACTATGGTATTGCCTGTTGTAACAGCGAACACAAAAGATATGATAACGATGAGCATATAAAGCATCACCAAAAACATTACTCTGTCTCCGCCGATATCCTCACCCGAGAAATTGATCGCACTGTTCTCACAGCCGGGGATAAAGTCGATAAGCTGTGCCTTTTGAGTTATGACCTTCGAGAACTCGGATGCTTTGTCAACTGCATCCTTGCCTGTTCTGTTCTTCGGGGGATCGTTGTATTTCCACGAGTAGCAATAGCTGATATTCGTTTTGCTGAAACTGTCAAACAGTTCCTGCGAGATAATTCCTACACCGAACTTTTCGGTATCGAACATAAAGTCGGTATTGTTTTCGTACAGTGCGGAATAATCCGGTAAAGCGATGATTCCGACGATCTCAAGTTCTTTATCAGCGACCGTTATTTTACCGCCCTTTTCGAGGTCATTGCTTTTCATATACAGTCTGTCAAGCGCGATCTCACTGTTGCCTTCGGGAAGCCTGCCCTCAAGGATGCAGACCTTGTTGACATCCTTTCTGTCGGTAAACATACGAAGCCGACTGCCGCCGATGCTTTCCTGCGTAGTATACAGGTTTTCGTAAAGCTTCACGCCGCCCTCGGTCTCGACTGCATTTAATGTCTGAGCATCAGGCTTATCGACAAGCTCGAAATTGCCGTCCTCGATATTGTATTTTTCAAAGCTTTCGTCATAGGCTTTTTTCAGGCTGCCATCAGCAACAAAAAAGCCGGAGGTTATGGAGATCAGCGCCACCATAAACAAGAAGATAACGATGTACTTTCCTGCTTCTCCCTTTATCTCTCTCGGAATGCGTCTGCGCAGAGGATTTTTCATATCTCTCGCCCCCTTTACCAATCGAGATCTTCTGCTTTGATCTTATTCTGATTGAGTTCATTCTTTCTGATGACGCCGTCACGGAGCTTAACAACTCTGTCAGCCATATTCTTGATAGCGTCATTGTGCGTTACCATAATGATAGTGCTGCCGTACTTCTGATTAACGGTCTCGATAAGTTTAAGTATCTCCTTTGAGGTATTGTAATCAAGTGCGCCTGTAGGTTCATCGCAGAGGAGGATATCAGGATTCTTGACTATAGCTCTGCCGATAGCTGTTCTCTGCTGCTGACCGCCCGAAAGCTGATTGGGCAGCTTGTGACGATGCTCATAAAGTCCGAGGGTCTTGAGGATCTCATCGACGTCGAGGGGGTTATCGCTCAGATAAGCGCCGACTTCCACGTTCTCTTTGATATTAAGATTCGGGATAAGGTTGTACATCTGGAAGATATATCCGAGGTGCTTGCGGCGGTAGAGGGTCAGGGCCTTTTCGTTCATATCTGCGGTCTTCTCTCCGCCTATCGAGATATAGCCGCTGTCGGCATTATCTATACCGCCGATGATATTGAGCAGCGTTGATTTGCCCGAACCGGAAGGCCCGAGCAATACGCAGAACTCACCTTTGTTGAGTTCAAAGGAAATGCCCTTCAATACATCTACGCGGCTGTCTCCCTCTCCAAAGTGTTTTTTGATGTTACTGATGTCTATAAACATATTGTTTCTCCTTTCCTTATATGAACACATATTCATTTGTTCAATTAATAGTATATCACACGCTCAGGCATTTGTCAAGTGCGACAAAAAATAATTTTAAGGAAATACCGCAGGTTGTATGGTATTGCCTTATTACAGCAAACAGGAGGGGCAAGCCCCTCCATATCGTTTACTTAGAATTGTTTCCGGCAGCGTGGCACTTGCCGTGCATAGCACAGTTTGCACAGCCGCAGCCGCAGCCGCCCTTGCCTGCCTTTTTATCCTTTACTATCGAGCGAATTGCCAGTGCGACTACCGCCGCGAGAATGAGGATAACGATTATTGTTCCTATGTTTGCGCTTAACCATGCTGCCATAATTACATCTCCTTTATGCCTTGGTACCTGCGAGCTTTGTTCTCAGCTTCGTTGCTTCCTTATAGGGTCTGAACAGCATATAGATCATGCCTGCAAGGACCGCAAATGCGAATATCACGCCGACTGCATTAACTTCTCCTGTGAACAGTCCGCCGAACTGGTTAATCATCAGCGCAATGCAGTATGCAAAGCCGCACTGATAGCCGACTGCGAAGAGTGTCCATTTGGCGCTGTTCATCTCACGCTTGATAGCACCTATCGCTGCAAAGCAGGGTGCGCAGAGAAGATTGAACACCAGGAACGAGAAGCCTGTTATTCCTGTGAACGCAGCAGCGAGAGCCTGCCAGGTTGTCTGATCGCCGCCGTAGAGAGTACCCATTGTTCCGACAATGTTTTCTTTGGCGACAAGTCCTGTGAAGGATGCGACTGCTGCCTGCCAGTTGCCCCAGCCGAGAGGCGAGAAGATCCAGGCGATGCCGCTGCCGATCTTAGCAAGGATAGATGCATCAAGCTGATCTTCTTCAAGCATTTGGAAACTGCCGTCAACTACACCGAAGCGGCTTGTGAACCATACGAGTACCTGAGAGATAAGTATAACAGTTCCTGCCTTCTTGATGAATGACCAGCCGCGCTCCCACATTGAGCGGAGAACGTTGCCGACTGTAGGCATATGGTAAGCAGGAAGTTCCATTACAAAAGGTGCAGGATCACCGGCGAACATTCTTGTCTTTTTGAGCATGATGCCCGATACGATTATCGCAGCCATGCCGATAAAGTAAGCCGAGGTAGACACCCATGCTGAGCCGCCGAAGAGTGCTCCTGCGATCATAGCGATAAAAGGTACCTTTGCACCGCAGGGAATAAATGTTGTGGTCATGATCGTCATGCGGCGGTCACGCTCGTTCTCGATAGTACGGGATGCCATGATACCCGGCACTCCGCAGCCAACGCCTACCAGCATAGGTATGAAGCTCTTGCCCGAAAGGCCGAACTTACGGAAGATACGGTCAAGTACGAATGCGATACGAGCCATATAGCCGCAAGCTTCAAGGAATGCCAGCAGAAGAAACAGTACCAACATCTGCGGAACAAAGCCGAGTACTGCGCCCACGCCTGCGATGATACCGTCAATGATAAGACCTTTGAGCCAGTCGGGGGCTCCCGCCTTGTCGAGGCCGGATTCTGCGAGTGAGGGTATTGAGGGAACGAACCAACCGTAATCCGCGGGATCAGGCTCATCGCCGAACTTTTCAATGCTTGCAAGTGCGGCATCGTAGTCTGCAAGAGTTGCGGTCTCGGTTGATACTTCAAGCGTATCCTCGTCCTCGACTTCGTACTCAAAATCGCCTGCAGGAGCAACGCTGTTCTCTTCGACATAAAGCTTGTAACCGTCTATGATTGCCTCTGCATTTGCGTACTCTTCTGCATCGGCTTCGTATTCCTCCGTACCGTTGCCGAACAGGTGGAAGCCGTCACCGAAAACTCCGTCGTTTACCCAGTCGGTCATAGGTGTACCGACTGCAACCATTGAGATCCAATATACCGCAAACATTATGACTGCAAATATCGGAAGTCCCAGCCAACGGTTTGTGACTACCCTGTCGATCTTATCCGAGCCGGAAAGTGAGCCGCGGTTCTGCTTCTTGTAGCAAGATTTGATAACATCAGAGATATAAATGTAGCGCTCGTTGGTGATGATACTCTCTGCATCGTCGTCGAGCTCCTTCTCGGCGGCGGTAATGTCAGCTTCAATGTGAGAAAGCACACTGCCGGACAGTTCAAGCTGTTCGAGAACTTTTTCATCACGCTCGAAGATCTTCAAGGCGTACCAGCGCTGCTGCTCCTCCGGCAGGTCATGGACGGCAGCTTCCTCAATGTGGGCTATAGCGTGCTCCACGACACCGTTGAAGGTGTGCATGGGAACGGTCTTTTCGTTCTGTGCCGCGTAGATCGCAGCTTCAGCAGCCTCGGCGATGCCCGTACCTTTCAGCGCAGAGATCTCCACCGCCTTACATCCCAGTCTGAGACCCAGCTCTGCTGTGTCGATCTTGTCGCCGTTCTTGCGGACAATATCCATCATATTCACTGCAAGCACAACAGGGATGCCAAGCTCAGTGAGCTGTGTTGTCAGATACAGGTTACGCTCCAGATTGGTGCCGTCGATGATGTTCAGGATCGCATCGGGGCGCTCACCGATCAGGTAGTTTCTCGCCACGACCTCTTCAAGAGTGTAGGGCGACAGCGAATAGATACCCGGCAGGTCAACAACAGTGACATCATCGTGCTTTTTCAGCTTACCCTCTTTTTTCTCCACCGTAACTCCCGGCCAGTTCCCCACAAACTGATTGGAGCCCGTAAGCGCATTGAAAAGCGTGGTCTTTCCGCAGTTGGGATTACCTGCAAGCGCTATTTTTATACTCATTGTATTTCCTCCTCAATGTTGTTAGCCGAAGCTAACCCGTGTGCAAAAAATAAAGGTCTTAAACTATCTCGACCATTTCAGCATCCGCCTTGCGGATAGACAACTCGTAGCCGCGGACCGTGATCTCAACGGGGTCTCCGAGGGGTGCCACCTTGCGGACGGTGACCTCTGCTCCCTTGGTCATGCCCATATCCATAATGCGCCTTCTGACAGCACCCTCGCCGTGGATCTTTAAGATCTTTGCGGTCTGCCCTATTGGCACATCTCTCAACGTTTTCATACTTCTCACCTCATACCATTATTTTTCTTGCAAGCTCTTCACTGACTGCTATACGCGACTCTTTGACTTTAACTATCACGTTGCCGCCGAGCTTGGAAACAACGCTGACAGTACCTCCAGCATGAAAGCCCAGATCTTCGAGGTGCTTCTTCACCTCGGGGGTTCCGCCTATCCTGCGGATAACAAATTCCTTTTCCATATCAGCCATTACCAAAGGCATCATCATTTCACCTCTTATCCCTGTATTCCGAAAGCAACTCCCTGAGCGCGCTCACGCTGGAACTGTGCAGATGTCTCACAGGCGTTCCCGCTCTCTCGGTGTGTTTCTTGACGCCGCCAAGCATCTTGTGCGAAC
>Ga0265300_10002455_pt1 | contig 16026 bp, 15 predicted proteins | sample AusTroGonzalo_MG_FD_193482 | JGI IMG/M metagenome (GOLD analysis project Ga0265300, IMG submission 193482) | Bovine rumen microbial communities from tropical cattle in Woodstock, Queensland, Australia - Gonzalo_03 | ecosystem: Host-associated > Mammals > Digestive system > Stomach > Rumen ...
TTTTCTTCAAGTAAGGAACAGGAGGTTAGAAACGAATCAAATAATCTTTCACAATATTCAATTTTATCATTATTGAATTTCTTACTATCTTGAGAATAATCGTTTAGGAAAGTTAACATTTTCGGACTGTATGCATTCCATTTTTCAAGCAAGGCAAATGCACGTAATATAAGTTCAACATCTCTACTGTGTATCTCTAAATTCTCGCTTCCAATAATCTTACGCCATTTATCATTACAATTTATACGAAGCATCATATCGTAAAACGGACAATAATATAGACTCGCTCTTATTTCTTGTGGAGTAAGTTTAACTCCGCCGGTATTAAGTCTATTGAAGATCTCATACATAGAATCTTTGTTATCATCAGGTTTATTTTGTCTTATCATGATTGCTCTTACATATCTTCTAAGACGGAATTTTAATTTCATTTCTTCCAGATCATCAAATTTTTTCTTGTAGTATCTACTCGTTTCATCTAAATCAAGATTGAAATCTTTAAAAAGCTGATTATCATCAAGTAAAGACTCAAAAGATTTTCCTTCCTGAATTTTTTGTTTTATAAGATTTCTTGTCCTATTATTCTTAGGAAATCTTCCTTTAACAAAAAAGTATATTGATAGTATTCTTTGTTGTCCATCAATAATCTTATATGTTGATTCTTCATCATCATCTATATAAACAAATAATTCAGGGACGGGTAGCCCAAGAATAAGTGATTCAATAAATCTTGAAGCACGTTTTATATCCCATACATATTTACGCTGAAATAAAGGCATTTCTATAATATTACTATCTATCAATTCAACGATATTTGAGGGATTCCAGTCACGAGGTGCTGAAGTAATATCATATTCCAATATATCTTCCTCACATTCTTCGTTCGATGTATCTTCAACATCAAGTTCAAATTCTTCATATAATTTTTCATTCATAGTATATTACACTCTCCTTTAATTATTCAAAAATAAAATGTAATTTTATAATATCACATTAAGTAGAAAAAAGCAAGATAACCGCGTATCCTTCAAAAATATTAACTTTATTATTGTTTATGATATGAAATCATCATTGATTCTTTAATAGTAAAGGGCTATTTATAGTATTGATAAGTAAACTCTCCTTTTGCTGACGACATGTAGTTTTCTATATCTGCTTTGTGGTATTTTTTTATGATCGACTCTATAAAAAAGCTGCTTCAGTATTCCGCGTTCAATAGAATCAGTATCATCATTTTGGCTTTCGTCAACCGATTCATTGAATTCTGCCAAAGATAATGTTAGCGATTCCTTTTTGTACATATCATAATTTTTCAAAAACTAATTGATAATACTACTTTTGCCAGAGCCATAAGGGCCAGCCAATGCAATATTCATTATTTTATCTTGTTTTAATGCACCCTCAAGCGCACTAAAGTATTCGGAATCAGTGGGAATATCATCCACAGGTGCCAGGTCGGTGTATTTTTGGGACCACTCATCTGGTAAGTTAATCGTTTCATTTTTGGATTTATTAAAAAGTGAAAGCAATCGCATATCCTTTTCCTTCTTTCGTATTTATCGGAGTTTTTATTCAAACTCAACATTTTCCTCTGATTTGATATAAACATCGTTCATGCTTTCCACATCAAGACGATTAACTATCCATCCATTAAGTTGGCACATCTGAATGAAATCGTTGTATCTATTCTTGCCATTCATCTCTTTAAGGGTTATTACTACTCCGAATGGCATAGCGTTATCATGGGATGATTTTAACCTTTCCTTAGTTTTTATACTAAGTCCCCACATACCGGCTTCGTATTTTTTCTTAGGTATGGCCCGGCTTTTTATCTTATCGCTGATGTGTTTAACATTATCCCATTTTCGATAGAATGTCCGAGCTGCTCCTTCATATAATCCTGAGCCGCTTGAATCACCTTGAGAATTATTGTCTAATGATTTGATCTCTGTCTTGCCTTTGCTGTTCATATGTATTCTGCCAAAGTGAATATCCATTTCTGTATCAGTATAATCTACTCCTTGATTTCGTGAACATGACGGGAAATAGCATAAAGTAGCACGCGCATAGAACGGATGGGTATCATTTTCAAAGGGTACAGGCAAACGGTACGTATAGGTTTCGTATGATTCAGTTGAACCTGTCATTATAAAACGAATCTCATCATCCGGCGTGTTTATAATATCTTCGATTCTTTTCGGAACAACGCCAAAACCTATTGAATGAGTGGTATCGTCTCTTCGATGCCAACCCGCCGCTGAATCAACTATCATCGCTTTGGCAATTTCTCTGCTGAATCCCATTTTATATATCAAAAAAGCAAGCTTTCTTGTAACCCAGGGTGCTGCAAATGACGTTCCTGTCATTCTTCCTTCTCCGTTTGGCAGACATACCGTAATATATTCGCCTTTATCTCCGCCGTAATAGCTGACATCAGGCTTGTTAAAGAACGAAAGGACAGGACCCACACGGTGATATGATGCTGGTTCATTATTGGAATCCACCGAATTAACAACTAAAGAGTTTAGTGAATCGGCAGGAGCACCGATCTTCATTTTCTCTCTTACAAAATTTGGCTTATTGGTTCCTGCTACAACAAAAACGATATCATATTCATTCTGCAATTCGTCAAGTATAGCAGCCTCCGGAGACATATAGTTTGAGTGGATCTCTAAGGAGGAACCAAGTGACAGATTCCAGACCTTAATATCAGTATTTGTTCTGATTATTTCACGAATACTTTTCATGATTGAAAATGAGCTGAACCGTCCTTGCGTTGCAACTCCAAAATGTCTTACTCTGAATCTTCCGCAGCCGTCATCCATTTTTTTATTGAAAGACGGACCGTCAACGATTATAGATGAAATAGCGGTTCCATGCACATAATCTTCTCCGGTGACTTCGATTTCATCTGGTATCATTTTTCGGAAAGTGACCCACTTATTGAAATAGACACTTTCATCAAAAAGTGTATCTATCACGCCCACAATCGGTTCAAATGTAGGGTTTGGAATAGACAACGGTTCAAAGTCCTGATAGTCAAAAATATCTTCTTTTGTAATACTTCTTAAATCAGTTACCTGCATAGAAACAAGATACGGAACATTGTTTTTGAGCTTGGCAAAATCTTCAGGTGAAACTCTTAGAGTCTGATCGTCTATCATCTTGGTCTCAGCCATAGAAATCCCGACTTTGCTCAACAGATCTTTAGTCGAAATATTTGTCTTGTACAGCGTAATAATAACAGTTTCTTTGACATCTTCTACATAATCGTCTACCGCAAATCGATTAACATAATATGCATCAACGAGTGCGTTAACAAAAGCACTCCGAGATAATTCTTCACACTCATATATTTTTTCATTTTTATTGATCTCAGCAATCATCTCATGTGTGATGCAGCCGTTATATTTTCTGTTGATATAGCTATTAACCGCAGACAGTTTTTGAGTGGCCTCATATAAAATCTCTTCGCTAATAAAGTGAATAAAGACGTGCTTCTGAGGATTCCCTTCAAAGCGTGAACCTCTTATAGTTGAATTTGCTGTTATCTTACCTTTTTTAAATAACGAAGAAATCCTGTTGCTCTTTGCTATTACATCAATGTAATATACGCTAAGCAGAACTCCGCCAATGGTTTTTTCTTTTTGCCAGTAAACTCCTATTGAACGCAATTGGTCAATGAGTGCTAACAAGTGCCTCGATTCAACCTTTTTTCCTTTTGGTATATTTTTGGGACCAGGTTTGTTTTCATTGTTCTTGTGATTGAATTTTCCTTTTAATTGCAGCGTCGGATTCATATTCTCACTCCTTTAGGCTTCTTGCCACCTGACTTTTCGAGATTCCTGTCAGTATCTCTATTTCTCTGACTGAAAAACCTTGATTGGTTAAAACATTTATATCTAATTCTGTGTTATTTGTTATAGCTTGATACAATCTTTTCAAATAGTTGAATTCTTCACCGGGATTGCTGAAAGCGAGGGACGTCTTTATCAGATTTTTTAATTCTCCAGGCATAAGAACAGGATTCATCAGAGAAATTATTTTCTTGAAAAGCCTTGCATTTTTTCCTGCGGTCTTGAATTTGCTCAGATATTCATTTAACAGAATTGCAGAAATATCTATTAAGTCTTCCTTTGTATACCTGTCGAAATTGATTACCGAATCAAATCGGCGTATTAATGCTCTGTCAAAGTGTTCAAATAAGTTAGTTGTAGCGATAAGCACTACTCTTTCATCAAGAGTATCAAGCCCCTTGAGTATAGCAGAAGTGGCTCGTCCCATTTCTCTTAGGTCATTTGAATTTGTCCTGTCAAGAGCAAGAGCGTCAATTTCATCGAGCAGAATAATAACCATCTCTGGATTGTTGAAGCTGTTAATTTCATTAAACAGCTCTACGATATTTTTTTGAGTCTGTCCTAACTTGCTGTCTATGACTAAAGAAAAATCAATGGTGTATAATTCTCTTTCAAGGATTCTGGCAATATGCTTTGCGGTTTCGGTCTTTCCGGTTCCGGGCATACCCTCAAACAAAAATTTGTTTATACCAGCATTATGACCTATCGCGTTAATGATTCCAATTATATCCTGTTGAATGGCTTCCGGTAAAGGCAAAGAATCCGTGGTAATGGTTACCTTTTCCAACAACCGCATTTCATTTGAATTAATTTGAGGAACAAAAGTGTTAGTGCTCGAGAGCATCGCCATAATATATTCTGCAAGCTGAGGATCACCGTTTTCATCAAAGTCTTTTGCTATTTCATATGCTTCATTTCTAAATCCTGTATCGTTTTTTTCTGAATAATACTTTATAAGGTTTAATATGTTCTTTTTCTTCATAATGATCAGCCCCTTAATGATAAATATTTAAGCTAGTCCCGTCCTCATAATTTATGTAAATCGCATTATAATATTTTGAGAGGTTATTTCAGTTTAGTCTGCGTGTTCTTTCATAAACAGATTGCAAGAACAGAAAAAACTTTCTATAATATATTATACAACGCCTTGGGACAAATGTCAATGATAATGGGACAAAAATAACTTATTATTCATAAAACGAGATTTTGTGGGATATTGCGATTAACAACATTGAGATTTTGTGAAATTTTCGATTGACACAAATGAGATTTTGTGATATACTTCATATATAAGAAGTGAGATTTTGTGAAAGGGACGATTTATATGGAAGATACCAAAGATATTGTGCTAAATAGAAAAATATATGCAAAGATGCTTGAATGGAAAGAAAAGTATGCGCCTGAGTACGCGCTTTTTATCAAGGGCGCAAGACGTGTCGGCAAGACTACCATTGCCGAAGAGCTCGGAAAACGTGAATATAAGTCCTTTATCAGAGTTAACTTCCAGTCCGCTAATGATACTATAAAAGACTTGTTCGTAAACAGTCTGCTCGATCTGGATTACTTCTTCAATGTACTGCAAATGCAGTACAAAAAAAAGCTGTATCCCAGGGAATCGTTGATCATCCTTGATGAAATACAGCTATATCCTCTTGCAAGACAGGCACTTAAGACGCTTCTTGAGGACGGAAGGTATGATTATATAGAAACCGGTTCGCTTGCAGGAATAAAGAAAAAAACAGAGAAGGCTGAGATCCTGATACCTTCAGAAGAATATCCTCTCGAAATGTTTCCTCTTGATTTTGAGGAGTTCTTATGGGCTACGGGCGATGAATTTACTGCTGATATTATGAGAAAGCACCTTAGTGAATTTAAGCCGTTTGTTGATTTGCACCGCGAGATATTCAAGAAGTTCAGAGAATATATGTGCGTTGGCGGAATGCCGCAGGCTGTTGTTGCGTATATCAAGACTAAGGATTTTGAGCGTGTCGATTTTGCAAAGCAAGAAATCCTCAATCTCTACAGAAATGACATAAAGGAGCAGGAAGAAGAAAACAGTATTTATGTCGGGAATATTCTTGAAAACATCCCGTCGGAACTGTCTAAGCATGATTCTGCTTCATCAATCAATACTTTCAAGCTGTCCCACATTGACAAGAACGCCCGGATGCGAGAGTATCAAGGTGCATTAAAATGGCTTACTGAGGCAATGATAATAAACGTGGCCAGAAACACTACTGATCCAAGCCCTGCTCTTACGCTGACATTGGATGATGACAGATTCAAATGTTACCTTATGGACACGGGGTTGCTGATCAATCTCAGCTTTGGCGACGGCAGCTATATGGACAATGATTTTTACAGAGCCATATTGACCGATAAGCTGCATATAAACGAGGGGATGTTCGTCGAAAACATTGTGGCACAGTGCCTTCGTACAAACGGGCATAAAATCATTTTCTATGTTGAATATGATAATCTCGGCCGAATGATAATGGAAGTGGATTTTCTCATTCGCTCTGAAAGAAAGATCATTCCGATCGAAGCGAAATCTGGAAAATCATATACAACCAAGTCTTTGCAAAAATTTAAATCAAAATACGGGAAAAAGGTAGGTAAACAATATGTGCTTCATGAAGGTGATATGAGGCGTGAGGGTGATGTTTATTATATGCCGTATTATATGGCGTGGTTGATATAAGATTTTAAAAATCTCCGCCTTAAAAGTCCTAAAACAAAATGGTGGAGAATATTTTTGTGCTGGGTATTTCAGTTCAAATGTGAGAGACTAAGATTCATAATTATTTATACTCTTTTCTAAATAAAGTAAATGATATCTCATCAACAATTATCAAATCGCAGGTTTTTGTTTTATCAGCACATAATTCTGTTAAAGAATCAAGATAAAAGATTTCAACATTAACGAAAGAAGTTGTAATTGTTTCTTCTATTGTAATTTTGATTACTTGCTGGTCAATTTTCTGAATAGCAATAAAAAACATTTCCTCACCTCGTGATTTCTATATATGTTTCATCCTTCTAAATTATATAACTGATTTTAAGTGATAAATTTGACCGTGCTTTTCAAAAATCTGAGATATAGACAAAAAAGGCTACTGTTATTATTGAATTTTCGACAAATTTTGATGTCGAAATCATGTAGAAAATTATAGTATAAAACCTAAGGATTCACTATATTTGTTAGTTCTTCGTATATGACCTTTTTTAATCAGATATATCGTAAAGGCTCTATAAAAAGTCCAAAATAAATAACGATAATATACTTTTGAAAACGGGAGTTTAATTTGAGGAACACCAATCAGAAAGGTTGACATCTAAGTTTCATTTTGTTATAATAAAAGCAGATAATGACTAATAACAATCAGATCATGTTGTCTATTGATGTTATGCTAATTGTTATGCTTTTCTTCTGAATTAATCTTTCTGCTTTAAGGTATAAAAAAATCCCAGGGCACCATCAGGGCACCATGGAGTTCAAAAGTGGCAACAAATAGCGATAAATGGCGTGTGCTAGACTCGCACCAAACGTCGTAAAATGGGATGTTTCGTTAACTCTTAATTGTTGAGAACAAGCGTTCACAAGCTTTGGGGTGGTAGAGGCCGTGGGTTCAAGTCCCGTCACTCCGACCAGCAAGAAAGTCCGCAAATGGCGTAAATTCGCTGTTTGCGGACTTTTCTTTTTGGCTTGGTCTTTGCCCGGTACTTGCCAAAATCAGGCTCAGGACACTATGAGGACACTATTGGACACTGCGCTTGGAAACGAGCTCGGGCGGGAGACACTTGCACCGTTTATAAGCGGACGGTTGATTATTATGTCATAGAGCAGCAAGTTCAGAGGCAACTTTCATTCACGGATGCATAATAATAGTAGAAGTTGCCTCTTGGCTATTTTTCTCGTCCTTTTTTTCAATTGCTCTATTGACTCTTTGGCTGACCATTTTTGTTTGCTTTATGTAGGAGGCTGAAAACAAAGCGATAAAGAGAATTGCCAAAGCAATGGTATAATAGTGCGAAATAAAATTGGTTCTAGGTGAAAACCTCATGACTATATCTGTCATGAGTGATACAAATCCCAGTGAAATCATCGTTCGAAACGTATTGTTTACTTCTGATAGCAACTCAATTTTTGTGTCTTCTTGTGAGGCATCAATATAGTCTTTATAGGAACTGACGCTGTTTTTGCATATCTTTTTGAAGAGCGGCTCAAGCAGCAATGATCCAATTCGACTGATAACAAGACCAATAAAATAATACAAGATAACTTCTTGGACAATATTGTCTGTAGACCAGTTTATGTTGTATAGTTTTTTGCAAAAAAACAAATAAACTGCTCCAGGAATAATGAAATTGAAGATATGGTAAGATGAGAACTTCTCAACGAGTTTGTCCACGTGGAATCCTCCTTTTTTCTACAAGATGGCACTGACAAATAAAAAACAGAATTGAGTTTTTCTTTGGCATTTGTGAGCTTGCTGTTGTACAGATTGAGTTCAGCATCAGTAATATCGAAATCAAACCCGAAGTCTGCTCCATACATTATATTGGTTGTAGATTCTGACTTGGAGTCATAGTATATACACTTCCCGGGAATTGAAATCAAATTTGAATCTGCGTCCATGCATGAAATAATGTAAATGTACTTTTCAGGTACCGACCCATTCATTAAATATGGCAGAATATGATAATTGTGTCCATATATCAGCATAACATCAGGTTCCCATGATGAGAAAGGAAAACTCTGAAAGACGAAAAAGTTTTCTTCAGTTCCGACGGCTACAAACCAGATTTTAAATACGTCGAACAGAAACTGCAAGCGTAGTTTCTGTTCGGCTGCATTCTCCTTTTGAAGCAAATATCTCATTTGTGCCTACCCAGTGTTCTACCTGTTAATGGTGAGAGCAAAAGTCCTGCTTTTTTTATCGGACTATGAATATTATCTTCGTCTATATCATCGCCAGTTTTCGTGTTTCTCACATTTTTTCCCCTTGAATTCAGATCATCCGAACCTCCATTGCTGTTTCCGGTATTGTCGGAAACAATGTAGATGATACGATTATTCTGCCCGACTCTGTCGAAGATTTCTTCTGCTGATGAAGACTTCCCGTGATGAGGTAGCTGTATGTAATCCATGGAACTTAATTCGACTTCGTCAGGGATCGCGTCAGGAGCACAATCGCCGGTAAGTAACAGTTTCTTATTCCCAAAAGTCAGTTGAATCTGAATACTGGTTGCGTTGGTGATAGTTTCCTTGTCGATTGTATCTCCTTGCCGATTGTCTAGCCCTTTGGCAACTGCTTCGATCATGTAGCCAAAGTCTGGCCCGATAAAATGGACGGCGTCAGGCAATTCAGTTGTGTCCTTGTAAACGTCCCGCAATTCCACTGTTTTAGATAGAGAGGCGATATTATCGTAAGCAGCTTTGATTTGCTCTCCGATTGACTCCCTGGTATGACGCTTATCATCTATTGCATCAAGGATTTGATCCTTATATTTTAGCAACAGTATTGTGAAAAGTTTGCTAACTCGCCCGGCATCAATCAGATAATGAATACCGCCGAAATGGTCATCGTCATTATGGGACAGAATCAATACTGCTTGCTCTATACCGTATTGATCGAGCAGTTGAATCACACGTTCTGCATGCTCAACAGAACCGCAGTCATAAATGATAGCTGTGTCGCTGTCGATGTAGACGATACAGTCACCATAGTTTCTAGTTTTGTCCTTGTAGGGCCTGGTGCCCAAGACTTTTAGCATAGAATTCCTCCTGTCAAGTATAAATGTATTCGATCTGGCACTCTTGCGCCTCGAGTGCTAGTCTAGCACCATTATAGCACGGTTTCCTCGCCTTGTCAAGTCTAAATGTGAAAATATCACATAATCCGAAAAATATTTCTTCATTTTCTGCATATTCGCGATTGACAAGAACGAAAAAATCGTGTATAATACATAGGAAAGGAGAGCGAGCTATGTTAGTAAATTTTAAAGTCTCAAATTTCTGCTCATTTGATGATGAACAGGTATTTTCAATGGAAGCGGGTAAAGCGCGTGCTCACTCTGACCGTGTCTATTCTGTCAAAAAAACAAAACTTCTTAAGTTTATGGCAGTGTATGGTGCCAATGCTTCAGGTAAGACGAATCTGATCAAAGCATTGGATTATTCCAAGCACATGATTATTCACGGTTTATCCTCTGATTATTCTGATTGCTATTGTAAACTCAATCCTGAAAATGTTGAGCGCCCTTCAATATTTGAGTATACTATCGAACTGAATGGAAAACAGTTTAGGTATGGCTTTGCTGTAATATTAAAAACGCGCTCCATTGTGAAAGAATGGCTTTATGAGTTGACATACGGAAACAATTATAAGATCATTTTTGAACGAAATATTATTGAAAAGAAGTATATAGTAAACTATTATTTTAAGAACGAGTCAATTAATGAGCGGCTAGCTATATATGCAGATGATATTAAAGAAGACGATTCTATTCCATTTCTTTTGTTAATGAATCAGAATAAAGTGTCATTTTACGACTCATTCCCTGAAGCAAAGGTTTATCAAGATGTTTGGAAATGGTTTCAGCATACCCTTAGTGTCAATGCGCCAGATCGCCCGATAACAAATTATACATATATATTAAACTCTGAAAACATTGAACGAATTAGTCAGTTGATGTCCATGTTTTCAACTGGTATATCAGCTTTCAAGCTTGTCACTATTTCTTTTGAAAAGATTGCTGCAAATATTCCCAAGGAATTGCTTAAAGACATTACAGATCGGTTGACGGCACATCAAAAGGAGCTTGCTGCCCAAGAAACATATAGCGATTATGCCGTCCTTCTTCGTGATTTTAGTGATAACTCAATGTTCATATTACGATTGAATGAGGATGGAGAAGCAATAGCTCAGACATTTCAGGTTAATCATCATAAAACAAGCGCGTTTTTCTCTTTGCAAGAAGAATCAGACGGAACAGTGCGATTGTTAGACCTGATCGAAATATTGTTAACTGCTGACGATGAAAAGGTTTATGTTATTGATGAAATCAATCGTCGATTCCACCCACTGTTGTCCTATAGATTCGTTGAAGAATATCTGAAAATTGCAGCAGATCAACATGTTCAACTAATAGTTTCCACTCATGAATCGCGTTTGATGGACTTGAATTTGCTGAGAAAAGACGAAATCAGCTTTGTTAATAAGAATGATTCCGGTTGCTCGCAAATCTATTCACTTGACAAATTTGGAGAACGCTTTGATAAGAAAATAAGTTCAGCATATTTACATGGCGAATATGATGCTATACCCGTTTTTGACTCTTAGGTTGATTAATAATTTATGAAAGAACTATATGATAAACGATAGGAAAAGACCGAGCAGGTTTTTGAGTATGCGGAAGAAAAACACTTGATGAAATTTACATATTTCAGAAGTTTGTCTCAAGCCGGCAAATGAGTCAGCTAGAATTTACTTCTATCAAATTGGAAGAGCATGAATTATTTCGCTGGAACTGGGGTGTATATACTTGGTTTTGCATCTTTTTAGGATGCTTTTCTGTTGTATAATATGAATTAACCCCATATCTGCGAACGGAAATGGGGTTTTGAGACAGGCTGTCGGGCAGGAGGCTTTCTCCCGCCCGGTTTTTTGTTGCCTTCGTTTCGCTCACGCCGTGATGTCGATGACCTTGTCCTTCTTCGGCTCAAGCATATTAGTGAGTACGTTTACCGCCTCGACATCGGCCTCGCTTAGGTAGTGCAGATATTTCTGCGTGGTCTCCAGCTCCGAGTGTCCGAGGCGCTGCTGTACCTGCCGGATGTTGATGCCGCCGTATAGCAGGAGCGTGGCTGACGTGTGGCGCAGGCTGTGGAGCTTGCGGTGCTTCAAGCCGTGCTTTTTGAGAAACTTATCGAACTGCTTGGTCGGTGTCTGCGGGTTCATTATCTCGCCGTTCCATTGAGTGAAGAGCCACTCGTCCCCCTCCCATTTCGAACCGAGTCGCTGTCGCTCCCGCTCGTGTTCCGCTTGGAGCATCTTCACAAGCTCGATGCAATGTTCGTTGACGGTCACAGTGCGCACCTCGTAGTCCTTCGGTGGCTTGATCTGTATCGGCTGTCCCGACACTTTAATTGCGGCTCTCGATATAGTCAGCCGACAGCCTGCGTAATCGAAGTCGCTGAACTTGAGCGCCGCCATTTCTCCGCGCCTTGCACCTGTGATGATCGCAAGCTGCACATAGGTCTGGAACTGTAAGTCCTCGGAGGTCAGACAGTTGAGCATCTCGGCGGCTTCGGCTTTCGTGAAGATCTCGATCTTCGGATTTACCACCCTCGGGATCGTCAGCTTCTCCGCTTTCGCCGGGTTGGTCGATATGATTTCAAGTTTATGCGCCGTCTTGAAAATGCTTTGCAGGATGGTCAGGTACCGCCTGACTGTGCTTGGCGAGAGCTTGTCGGTATCGTTGGTAGGTGAGCCGTGTTCGGGTGTAAGCTCAGTCAGGTACTTTATGAAATTTTGGATGTGATGCGGCTTGATGTCCTGCATTTTCTTGTTTCCAAAGAACGGGATAATGTGCGTGTTGATCACCCGCTTGTAAAAGTGCAGCGTGGTCGGTGATGCTCTGACCTCTACCGTTTCGAGGTACTGCGGGATGAAGTCTTTGAGCTTCATTTTATTGTTCACCGTCTGCTCCCCCGAGTTGCATCGTTCCTCGAACAGAAGAGCTTGTCGTTGCACTTCCTTTTCAATCTGTTTTTTGCTCATCCCCTTGTCGGGTACCCAGGTCATAACGAACGGTTTAAGTCTGTTTCCCTTTTCGTCATATCCTCTGTTGACGCGGATACGGTAGGATATTATCTCGCCTTTCTTGTTAGTCCTCGGGTCGATATATGCCATTCGACCACCTCCTCTCAGTGACACAGGATACCATAGAAGTGACCGGAAATCCAGCGTCTGCGAAAGAGTTTCCACTCACAACACAGAAAGTTATCATTCCGGCTCACCCCCTAAATATCTGATCAGTACATTTTTGTTGATCAGATACTTTTTACCCGCCTTAAAACAGGGCAGTTCGCCCGATCTGCACAGCTGACGGACGCGGTATTCGGTCAAGCCGTCCACAAGCGCGGCGGCTTCTTTTATTGTCAGCATCTTAATTTCAGCTTCTGTTTTCTTCTCAAACATTCTGTGATCACCTTTCCTTTAATCGTTATAATAATTGTTTTACTTATGGTTTGGATTGAATCTGAATTGCTCATTATAAACATTCCTTTCGTAAAAATAGATAAAGGGTACGGTGGTTTGCCGTACCCTTTGGTTGTATTTGAAAAGGGTATCGGCTTTCACGATACCCTATGGCTGAGTCGGCGTTTTACAGACCCGTTTGTGAGTCCGATCGGATCGGATTCATAGGTGCTGAACGGTTTGGTCGGTACCGTTGGTGGGTCGGGTTTCACGACCTACCCAAAAGATGACGCCCTGAATTGGGGCGCCATCTCCAAGTAACGGTGAACGTTTTGTTCACCGTTAAGGGGGGGCCGTTTTGGACACCCCTTGGGGTGGTGTTTTACACCTCATTCTGACTGAACGATTCGTTCTGTCAGGGGTGAACGAATCGTTCATACCTTTCAGAACGAACAAGAGGCCGCAGCCTCTCGCTCTATTTAATTGTAGTGCTTTACTCCACGATCTCGATCTTCCAATCCCGATACTCGCCGTCCTCGTCATAAGGATAGAAGGCATCCTCATCAAAGGGTGGGAGATCCCGGTCGTTGCCGTCGAACATCCGCTTGCAGACATAAGGCCAGTTGTCGAGGAAGATCCCAGCCTGCGTGTCGAGCGCATACCATTCGCCGTTCACCTTGACCACGTTGAAGGTGTGCCCGTACCAGCCGTTGTCGGTGCAGAAGGCGTAGGCACATTCCAATCCGATGCTCTGGCATACATAGTAGGTTTCCAAGGCATGATAAACACAGGAGCCCCATCCGTTCTTGATCATCCAATCATAGACTGCTACCGCCTTGCCGTAGTCGGTGCCGTCGTGCTTGAGTGAACGCCCGATCTGGATATAATAGTAAGGCGTAGTGTCGGTTTCTTCGAGGTTCTCGATCATCGTTGCGAGGCAGGTGATGTCCGGCACCTCGACATAGGTGACTCCGTTTATGATCGCGGTGGTGGTTGCTTTCGATACGATCGGCGGCTTGGATACTGTGATCTTTGTTGTGGTAGTCACCGCGGGCTTTGCGGTAGTTGTTGTCCTCGGCATCGCTGTGGTTGTTGCTTTGGTTGTGGTAGTAGCTCTCGTTGTCGGGCACTCGGTCTGCGTTGTCGCTATCGTTGTAGTGGTCGCCACGACAGGCTCCTGTCGCGCCGACACAGGCTCGGTAGTTGTTGCCCGGGTGGTTGTCCGGCTCGCGGTCTCCGTCGCGGACACAGCGGCTGTGGTGGTCGTGACGGGCGCTGTTGTTGTGGTTGTCCGAGCCGTGGTTGTGGTAGACGCTGTCGGCAAAGTCACTCTCGACGTGGTGCTAACTGATCGGTTTGTTGCCTTGCTTGTGACCGCCGGAATCGTTTCTCTCTCCGATATTATTGCGGAGGCCGAATTGGTTGGCGCGGTCATAACAGCAGGCTCGTCGGTCTGCGAACAGCCCGACAGCATAGCGGCGAGGATGAGTATTGCGATTGCTTTTTTCATATTGGTCACCTCCTTATCAACCAACAATACCACACCCGCCGCGGAATAGCTATCACCAATGTTGACAGATTGTTTTGCCGGGATTTGTGCAGAACCGAAACTGCTGTTTTGCCAGTTTTAAATATGCATTCCTGTTCCGGGACGAGTACATCTGTCTTGTTGCTGATCGCTCTTGTGGAAAGATACAGCCGCACGCTCTGTTCAATCAAGTCCGATCTGCTGATGTCATTGTCTACACAGTATTTGTCGCACTCGCAGAGCAGAGCGTCGTCCATACTGATTCCTGTTCGCACTTTCATTTTATCACCTCCGATCACGAATTCTGATACCTGTGGGCATCTTCAAACTGAATTATGCCGTTGATCTTCCGCACCTCGTTGACGCAGTACGACTGAAGACTGTCAAGCATTTCGTCATCGATCTCGTTTGCATAAGCAAGCACGTTGCAGAGTTTTGCAATTTCAACCGCGACCTTGAACAGCAGACGGGAGATGCGCTGCTCGCTGCCTTTGAGACAACTGTCGATGATCGTGTGGACCGCGGAGCTGAGGAACGTTGTAGCTTCAACCGTGTTGCAGTCGAGGTGTCCGCAATAGTATCTGATCGCGTCCTCGATGAACTCACTCATTGAACTTGCATTGTCCTGTTTCATGTGATCCTTTACCAGCTCTTTGGTTTCGGGGTAGAGCCAAACCGCCATCTTTTCTTTATTCGCCATAAATTCTTTTTCCTTTCCCGGTAATAAATACCGACGTCGTTCTTTTTCTCGTATTTTCGCCCTTTCGGGCTTATTCTGATACCGTGGCCGTAACATCACGCATATATCACGACCCCTGTGCAGATTAGACACCCGCCTGCAAATACCCCCGTAGAAACGGTCGGCTTTGCCGTCCGAAGTGAGCTCGCCGCCGCACCGACGGCGGCGATTTAACCTGCAACAGATTTTTCCTACGCCAATAGGCGCGACCCAGGGGCTGCATTGTGCAGAACGCTGACAGCCGCTTAACTGCACATTTTCATCACCTCCGCTCTGCCTCACAGACGCACAGAAATGCGCACAGCGGCGTTGTACTTTATCGCTCGGCTGTTTCCCCGATAAAAACTATCGGTGGCACACAGGGCGTTTCTGTGCGAGTTGTCAGCAGGGACGACAGTGACGATATTTGTTGAGCCCCTCCTTTCTGCCTGTCGTCACCTCTGAAACAACGTATCTGCGAACTCTGATGACAGGGTCGATACTATTGCTCCTGGGCGGGTGAAATAATATCGTCACCATCGGCACCATCGTCACCTTTGGAATTGTTCTCGACATAAATTATCGAGAGCTTTCGTTTGCCGTTGCTGTGTCGCCGTTCAAAAAGCACACCGAGTTTTTCGAGCCGGGTCTTGTTCTGAGTCATTATTCTCGACACAACTTTCGGAGCATAATCTTTCTTGGTGATCTTGTTTACCC
>Ga0265300_10002458_pt1 | contig 16014 bp, 11 predicted proteins | sample AusTroGonzalo_MG_FD_193482 | JGI IMG/M metagenome (GOLD analysis project Ga0265300, IMG submission 193482) | Bovine rumen microbial communities from tropical cattle in Woodstock, Queensland, Australia - Gonzalo_03 | ecosystem: Host-associated > Mammals > Digestive system > Stomach > Rumen ...
CCTACGGATTCTTTTAGTCGGCGTTCCGCCTTTGTAAAAGCGGCATAGCCGAGCGATACGGATTATACGGATTAAATTCACTTCCCTTTTTGTCATTTCGACCACCCCTCACCCTTGTCATTTCGACCAAGCGAAGCGCGTGGAGAAATCTCTTGAATCTCCGAAGGAGATACCTCCGCGATGGTCGAGTCTTCCAGACTCGTTTAATGAGATTTCTCGACTACGCTCGAAATGACAAGGGAGGGTAATAACCTCTCCTAACGCTCGATTACTCCTACTTCACTCCACTGTTCGATGATACCAGCGACATCGGCCTTGGCCTCGCTGGGTGATACATCATATTCCTCGCACAGAGCATCGGTGAGGCTCTCGATGGTGAAATCACCCTGCTCCTTGGCCTGTTGCCACAGCCAGGCAGCCGTCTCGTTAAGAGCCAGCATCTTACCGAAGTTAATGGCCCCCAAGCCCTCACCTACTATCACATTCTCGCCGCACACCTGTCGCAGCACAAATCCAGTCTTCAGTCTCATATTTCTCATTTTCTCACCTTCTCACTTTTTCACCTTTACAAGGTACAGTAAGTACCGTCTTACCGCCCTCATCTTCCACCACACCTTCGCACCCAATCGGCGCATTGGAGTATAGAGGTAGTGCATCTGTTCGTGCGCATCAACCACGTGCGTTGCCTTAGCCTTCACGTCGGCCACGGTACAGCTCTCGGTGCCCACCAGATTACCATCGCCCATAAGCGTAATGTTATCGCCGTTGATACTGATGATGCGGTGTACCACATAGCGACCGCCAGCCAAAGCCAGCACCACGTCGCCCACCTTAAGCTCAGCAGGCTGTTGCAGTATCACGCTCTCACGTCCGCCCACAATAAACGGCAGCATGCTCCGCCCGTCTACCGGCAGCGTAACGCTCACGCCCTCGCTCACCAGCCTCACCGCCTCTTCTATTATCATCCTATCAGTAATCATACCTCTTCAATTGTAGATTGGCACAGCTCCGCTGCTGCCCTGTCAGGTAGGCACTCCAACTGCCACATCGGCACCTCGGTTGCCAGCTTGTTCTCGGTATCATGCAGACCGTCGGCTATGCTGCTGTCCCAGCGTTTTCCGCTTATGCTTGCCACCAGCGCCACGTACGCCTGCAGACCCTTTAGTATGCTTATCTTGTTATACGGAGCCTGACTAAGCAGTACAATCCCGCCCAGTGGATAACTCACATTACGATAGCAAGGCGTCTTTCCGCTCCAAGGCGATCCATACACCACCCCATCGCGCACCACGGGATTATCGTCGTTAACCAGTTCCGTTCCCTCTATATGCTCAAGCCACAGCCGTGCATGCGTGCTCTTGCCCGTGCCACTGGGCCCCAGGAACATATATCCCTTGCCCTTGTGACTAACCACGGCAGCATGAAACAGCACCGTGCCCTTATCGGCAGTGGCCAGTGCAAACATCACCATCAGAGCATTGTCGATGGCCAGTTTCTTATATCTCTCGCCCGCCATCACCAGTGTAGCGTTGTGATACCCACTTGCAGCTATCAGCCAGCCAGTCGTCTCACCACCCCACACAAACTCAAACACCGCCTCTCGTTCAGGCGAATAACCACATACGATTATCTGCCCATCTTCCTCCTGCCTGAATTCCTCAGTATATTCCGGCCTGTCGCCATCGGCTATGTCAATCGTAAACACCGCCTCACCGGTCACATCGCCACTCTCAAACACCCCATAATTGCCCATCAGCCCGAAGCAATCGGCCCCGGCAGTTACGCTGAATGTATGTCCAGCCACGGTGTAATGTCTTGTCTCTGTCATTTGGGTATGTCTTTTAACGAAAGCGTTCTGTATCTTATGCGTTTAGGCAGCGTTCTTACCACGGCCTTCCAGTAGTTCAGCTCCCCCCAGAATATCTCCCAGAAGTCAAAGCGCATTAGCTGCAGTCGGTTACGTTTCGACTCTATCACTCGGCGCACCACCTTGTACTGTTGTCGCTGAGCGTATCGGCCGAAGTTGCCACCCTCCATTATCTCGTTTATCATCCATTCGCCGCGATAGGCGTCGGGCTCACAGAGCATCAACTCGGGCTCTAAGTGCAGCACCTGAGCCAGCACCCACATCAGCGCCCCGGCCGTATGTCGCAGTCCGAAGGCCTTCAGCTTGTCGGCCACAGCCTGGCGATCATCCTTTGTGGCGTTACGCAGCAGCATCAGGTAGTCGCATATCTGTCGCAAGCCGATGCCGCCGGCAAAGAAGTGGCGCTGTATGTGCGATAGCTGCATAACCAGCGCAAACTGCATCGACAGCACGTTAAAGTGACCTGCAACGGTGTTACCTATCTCGCGCTCCAACCACGCTTGCAGCCTCTTGTTTGTTATGGGATTGAAGTTGCCCGACGACGGACGGAAGTGCACCTCTACCGTTACTCCATTCTCGTTTGGCGGCAGATGCACATGGTGGTATGATGTCTCAGCGGCATCGCCCATTTCAAAGCCCGCTTTCTCTAGCAGAGCCAGCACACTGTCGCGACCGCCCTCCACCCAGATGTCGATGTCGCCTGGCTGACGTGTAAATCTGTCGGGATACAACATGGCATTGGCCTGACCTTTAAGTATCGCCGTGCGCCGCCCCATGTCGCCAAAGAGCTTTGTAAGCCTTGCAGCCTCGGCATTCTGCAACTTGTTCAGTCCGCGCACAGCCTCAGCCTCGCCCATCCACTGCATCGTTATCTGCATAGGCGGCTGCTGTTCTTTCGGCAGTTTCTCTATCACAGCATACACCACACCTATCAGCGACTGCCTGCGCACCGCCGTATATAGCTCTGCCCATTCCTCGGCTGTGGGCATGCCTGTAAAGGTCTCGCCACAAAAAGCCGTTCTAAGCAGTCCAAACAGATGTTGTTGTAGTTTACTTTGTTCCATGCAGTTGATTTGCCAATTCGCCGGCAAAGTTACAAATAACTCATAAGAATACAAAATAAAAATGGCATAAAAAAACAGGGGCACGCTATTGTACCCCTGATGCAGTTGCTCCCGCCGCGCCTAACAAGGCCGTGAGCACTGCCACTACGATCTTCACAATCGTCTTCCAATTCCTCATCTCTCCTCCTTTCTAATTTAAAAAGTTTACTACCCTCTTTGTCATTGCAACCACATTCCCACTTTGTCATCGCAACCACCTCTCCCCTCACTTGTCATTTCGACTAAGCGTAAGCGCATGGAGAAATCTCTTGAATCTCCGAAGGAGATACCTCTCCACGATAGTCGAGTCTTTCAGACTCGTTTATGAGATTTCTTGGCAGAGCCAAGCGGCAAAGCCGAGCGCTCGACTACGCTCGACATGACAAGGGGGGGGGTGGTCGCAATGACATCGGGACGGGGCGCGCCATGTATTGCATAAAAAAAGCATAGCTTTCGCATGATGAAAGCTATGCTTTATAATGTATGTCTAATTAAGAATATGTCGATTACTACTTATCTATAAGAACTTGCTCAATCTTTTATAAACTTCTGAGAGTAAACATTAGCATCTACAAGAACTCTAACAACATATATTCCATTCTTCATTCCGGAAAGATTCATAGTATATGTCCGATTACTCGTCTTAAAATCTTGAATTAATTTGGAATCACTCCATAATTGAATATTGTAATTGTGATTTCCAGATTGTTTTGTGTTTGTTCCCTCTGAATAACTATCCCCTGTTATTGTAATAGTAACACTCTCTGATGATGGGGTGTAATTAAGAGTAAAAAATGATTTCATACCAGAATTAACAACCTGAATATATGTAGTCCACCACCCCGAGTTACCACAATTGCCAATACCTTTTATCATAAATTTATGCCATCCCGCTGTCATGCTATATGGTATGCCAAATCCATTATAAAGATTTGTTCCATGCCATAAAAGATTATTCGATGGATCGTATAAGTAAGTTTCATAACGATTATAGGCATTGTCAACAACCGAATCAACAACAAAAGTATTTTGGTTAGTATTTGCCGTCCACTGGTCAATATTACCATATGCATCGTATGGAAATCCTTGGAGTGCTATGGAAGGATTACCAACCGCGATATTGTCTTTAGGAACATTCAAAACAGTTCCATTATTAAGTGTTAAACTTGCAACAACTCTACCAATTCCGTTAACATTCTTAGAAACTTCTACAAAAGAGTCACTATAATTATTTATTGTGGATTCACATGTAGTTGTCCATGTCAACGATGCATGAGCGGGTTTATTGTTTAATGTGTATGTAGCATTAAAACAATAAGCACTTGGCCCGGTTACCGATGGCATGATAGCACGTTTATAATAATGGGCTGGAGTACCATAACCAGGAGGAACATCGGTAGGAGAATGTCTTACTAAACATCCATGTCCCCACTTTGAAATATATTCTGTACTGCTAGCTCTTACAGCGGTATGATCACCACTATAGACAACTTTTGTACTTAAAGATTCTGGCACTTCAATATAGCTTTCATCTTCTGTATATGCAAGCGCAGAATAGAAGTCTATTTCAACGGTATTCCCTCCCTCTACCATATGCCAGGCATACCCATGGCAATTATAACTAGCAGTTGGATATCCAACAAGAGTTGCAGACGGATAGAGACTTAATTCACTTAAATAATATGCAAAATCATTACTATTCAAGTCATTTCCAGTAAGAACGCCTGCAGCAACAGAAGAACCAAATGGAGTAGATATAAGAGTATAATCGTATTGATAAATATCGTTAGATTTATGATTACCTTGAATTCCACCTAAGTGATACAAACTAATAATATCTTTTACTTTTTCATTTGAGTAGAAAGTATTAATAGGTGTATAATGCATATTGCTAAATATATTCGGATTGCTGATAACCAGATTATTATTGTCTATTTGTCTCTTAACGATGTTATATAGTTGCTCCTTGTTAAATTTGTCAATAACTCCCTTTTGGATTAATAAATATTGAAAAATTAAGTATTTTAACGATTGTTTTCCTTTAATAGTATCGTTTTTCGTCTTTATACTATTTACTATATCTGGAAATTTGGAACTATTGGATATTAATATTTTTGGCAAATCTTCTCTATTTAATAATTCCTTGAATCCATTAAACTCGGATTCCATCTTGAGAAACGCATCTTGATTTGCACCGTAGAACAAGAAATCAATAAGATATGGGAAATTAATGCATTCTTCAAATAATGATGCTGTTGATATCGTGTCAATCACTTCATCTTTTATTTGTAATGCAGCAATTCGTTTTGGAATTTCTTTGTATTGTTTCCAATTAGGATTTACTATAATATTGGATTTTGTTTCTTGTGCATAATTAAAAGAACAATAGAAAACAAGAATGATGAGAATAAATATTTTTTTCATGATAATCGCATTATTTAATTAATACTGAAATACTAAACAACTTATAAACTAATTATATCGAAGATAAAATTCTTTGTATCTATCGGGATAATAAACATAGATACAAATCCAATTCCATTCTACAGCAAAATACGGCCAGAATTCATATCTAATAACGTTCCCCTCGGGATCAAAAACACGATTTGGCGTACCATATATCTGATTATGAATCAAATAAACAGTATCACTGGCATTTGTGCCCTCAAACATCATTGTGGGAAATGATTCCTCTTTCAATTGATTGAAACAACTTATAATTGGCTCGGGGATATCGCTCTCACCTCTAAGTTCTATGGGTACCATAATATTAGTCCAGGGGACGTTTGTTTCCGTAGGAATAACAAAGTCATCTATATTAATATCATCGTCCTTGCTACAACTGCAGAAGCACAAGATACACGATAGTAAAATGATAACATACTTATTCATAATGTATATACACTAAAATTTTACGCTGCAAATATAATAATAATATCATTTCATACAAACTTTTTTAAAATAAAAATGCATTATAAGTACTTTTTTTTGAATAATTCCGCCTTATGCAGTTAGCCAAAATAATCTGTCCCCATGGCAGATTTCTCGCGAAATAATTTTGTGAATTGGAAAATGCACGTTGCTTTCGAGTCCTTCAAGGCAGAGTTGAAACACATCGAAGGCCACGGCTCCTATTGGCTACTGTACCTGCAGGCCAAGCCGCACCTTGTCGTGCACGTGCAGCTGCCAAAAAGCGAAGCAGAGTTCGAAAACATCCTAGGCTGGTGCCTTGGCCAGAATAAATGGTGTGATTACATCGAGGGCAACCTCTCTTTCATCTGCGTCATTGCTGGATACAATGCAGAAGAGCTTACGCCAAAGTATCCAGACTTCTTCAAAGAGCGAGTTTACGCACTCTACGAGTCTGTTTACTGGTGGTTCGAGTACGGCAAAGGCCTTCTAAAACAGTAGTTCTACGCCGAAAGAGTCTGCATAAAATGCAGTCACATTCGGCTAATTCTTATGCAGGAGTAAACAGTCAGAAAGAAAATCCAAGGCACGTTAAGGCTCAGCGAGCCACACTCTGCTTCAGATTTTCTTTATGCCTGTTCACCCCCGCCAGCACCGCACATTCGTGCGCATAGGCTGGACACACATCGGTTATGATTTCAATCAAAGATTGAGGTCATACCCGAAGAGTGTCCTGTACGCCCAATCCACCTGTCCGACATGAAACCCTCTGCCTGCGTCAAAGGGATTTCAGTCGCACCCGTGGCCCACTACCGCACATCCTCGGACAAAGTGCGGACATATTATGGACAATAAATGGACAACAAACGGACAGATAAATTTGGCAGTATGCAACCCGCTGATTTTTAAGGCTTTTAGAGCATTAATCAACCAACGGCTTCCTTTAACAAATTAGACTTCAAAAGACCTTTCTGTTAACATCTGTTTACATATTCCGCTTTTTCGAGTAGTCCGCGAGGGATAGGGAGGACAGGGCGCGTGGGGGGTGGTTACATCGACGGGTTAAGGGCTCGGCCCTTAACAATCCCGTAAGTCATTGATAATCAGCACCCCGAACAGTTATTAACTTAACTATTTTCGGATTTAACAAATAAAACCACTTAAAAAATGGTTTTCTATGGTGCTGTCAATGCCTGAAAGTTGCAGCTGTTTTCCCATACCTTCACCCAGTCAAGTCTCAGGCATGGGCATCTTCCACGTCTTTTCACATGCGCACGTAAGAATGTACATTTGTCCCAGTAATCAATACACTAATATCATGTCATCAATCAACACAAACGCTACAGTTACCCTGACCGTCAACGGAAAGCAGGCGCAGGATATGCTTTATGACTTAAAGAAGAAGTCACAGGACTTACAAAGAGCCATAGAGGATGCCGCCAGAACTGGCGACAGAGCAAAACTCACAAAACTGAGGAAAGAGCTCAAAGAAACCAATCGCCAAATCTCGCAGATAGAGAGTGCAACGGTTGAAGTGGAGAGAGTCCTGAAGAACCTGGATAAAGCTACGCCAAAGGAACTGAACAAGACTCTGACAACCTTGAAGAAACAGCTGAATGGTATAGAAAGGGGTACTATAGAGTGGAACCGACAGACAGAAGCCATCAGAAAGGTAAAGGCAGAACTTGCTAAGGTAAACGGTGAACTTGCTCTTGGAGAAGGATTCTGGGAGCGCTTTAACCGCAAGATGAACGACTGGCAGACCACAATGATGGGTGCCATTGCAGCCATAACAGGTTTTATAATGGCTGGGCGCTCTGCAGTTAAAGCCTTTGCGGATATGGATGCAGAGATGGCTAATGTCCGCAAGTTCACAGGTATGACCGCCGAACAGGTGGCAGACTTGAATGTAGAGCTAAAGAAAATGGACACCCGCACAAGCCGAGAACAGCTGAATATCCTCGCAGAAGAAGCTGGTAAGCTCGGAAAATCATCGAAGGAAGACATCCTTGGCTTCGTTCGTGCGGCTGATCAGATAAATGTAGCCCTCGATGAACTCGGAGAAGGTGCTACGCTGACGCTTTCAAAACTTACCACCATATTCGGCGACGAAGAACGCCTGGGCACAGAAAAGGCACTTCTGTCTGTCGGTTCTGTAATCAATGAGCTTTCGCAGAACTGTACTGCTTCAGCTCCATACCTGGCCAACTTTGCTAAGCGAATGGCTGGAGTAGGGGCACAGGCCCAAATGACAATCCCACAGATAATGGGATTTGCGGCAGTCCTCGACTCACAAGGCCAAGCCGTTGAAATGTCTGCTACAGCAGTATCAAAGCTGATTATGGATATGTTCAAGCAGCAGGACAAGGTAATTAAGGCAACAGGCATGAATGCCGAGAAGTTCAAGGAGGCACTTGCTAAGGGTACTAATGAAGGTCTCCTGATGTTGCTTGATACTCTCAACAAGTTGGGAAACATCGATGTCCTGGCACCTGTATTCAAGGATATGGGAGAAAACGGGGCTCGTGCTGCACAGGTTATCTCAGCTCTCGCCGGCAACCTTGATATGGTTCGATGGGAGCAGGAAGAAGCTGCAAAAGCCTTCAAAGAGGCAACTTCGGTCACTAAGGAGTACAACGTTCAGAATACTACTGTTCAGGCCGGGCTTGACAAGGCGCGTAAGCACCTGAAGGAGCTAGCCATTGAACTTGGAGAAAAGCTCCAGCCTGTGATGAGATACGCCATTTCATCGACATCGATGATGCTTCGTGTACTATCGGCTATCGTCGATTTCATCAGCCGATATAAGACGGAAATTGCAACCGTCACTATTGCTATTGTTGGCTATTATACTGCTGTTAAGTTGCAGTATATGTGGTCGTTACGTTATGTCGCTGCACAAAAACTAAAAGTTGCATGGCTGGCTATTGAAGACACTTGGTTAGCCGCTTCAATCCTACGCCATAAGGTTCTACGAGGAGAAATCACAGCAGCTGCAGCAGCGCAGACTTTCTTTAACAAGATCCTGAAGCTCAACCCTATGGGTATGGCCATAGTAGCGATGACTACGCTGATTTCTCTTTATGTGAAGTTCGCCAAGTCAAGCAATGAAGCCGCCCATGCACAGCAGCGTTTAAAAGAGATTGAGGAGCAGGCCGACAGAAGCACACGCGATGAAATCACAAGAATTGACCGCCTTAGAAGTACAATAGAGAATGAGACTCTGTCTGTGAACAGTCGTCGTAAGGCTATCGAGGAATTGCAGCAGATAATCCCAAATTACCATGCCAGCATTTCTGAAGAAGGCAAGCTCTACGGCCATAATATACAGATTCTGCGCAATTACACGCAGCAGCTGAAGAACTCAGCCAAGATAAAAGCAGCATTGGATAAGCTACCTGAGGCAGAGAAAGAGCGCGATGAGCACTTCAACAAGGCTACAAAGAACATACAAAGCGCCTATTTCAACGAGAAAATGGGCGGTATGTCTGAGTCCGACGCTATGCGTAATGCCAACGTCAGTCCTACGGCATATCGTGCATGGAAGGTTCAGAACAAGCGTTTCGAAGCAGCAGTTACCCAGTATAATAACATAATTGATACTCTTACAGCTGACAATCAGCGACTGTCAGAGGAGGCAGAGCGCCTGGCGCCGAATAAAGAAGGAGGTACAGGAGGTGGAACTGTTCCCACCACCGATGAAACCAAGCAAAAGGATCGTTTCAAGGAAGAAAAAGAGTGGAAAGATAAGGAAGAAGCTATAAATCGCATCAGTTACGCCACTGGAAAGCAGAACTATGAGCAGTATCAACAGCGTATTCTGGAGATTGAAACGGAGTACCAGAAGAAGATTTTGGAACATACCGACCTGACCGAAAAAGAGAAGCTGGAGGCGCAGGCTGCATACTATGAGGCAGAGAAGAAAATCACCGACCAACAGGGGAAGTTTACTATAGAAAAAGAGACGCAACTTTACAACGAGGCTGTATTACTCCAGAAGCAGCGCTATGTAGACGGAGAGATAGATTTAGATTTGTATAATCAATCTCTTGAGTTGCTGGAATTGAACCACTTACGAAGAATGACTAAACTGTATAATGAAGGTTCAGACGAGTATACTCAGGCAGAAACCAAGTACCAGGATAAGCTTATATCCGACCAAAAACGACGTCAGCAAGAGACCGAAGCAGTTGAGAAAAAACACCAGGACCGACTGAAGAAAATCAAGGAAGACTACTTCGGGGATGGCCGCGACGAACGAATAAGTAAGTATATGTCCGACCTCGATGTTTTGCGTGAGGTTTACAATCTCGAGGTGCAAGCTGCTGGAGAAAACGCTAAGGAGAAGCTCCGTATAGAAGAAGACTATCAGAAAGCCAAGAAAGCCTTGCGTCATAAATATGGCATCGACGAGATCGACGACAACAAGAACTTCCTCGAACTCTGGACTGAAGACATTCAGGAATGGCTGAAGTCTGACATGGGGAAAGCTGTTACTGGCAGTTTTGAGACCATTAGTTCCAGTATGAGCAGCATATTCCAACAGATGACAACATTGATACAGGCCGAAACGGACATCCAGGTATCAGCCATTGAGAAGCGATACAAGACGGAGATTTCAAACGCAGAAGGAAACAATTATGTCGTCAAGAAGCTGGAGAAGCAGAAAGAACAGGAGATTGCAAAGGTTAAGTCCGACGCAAATAAGAAAATGTTCAAGATGCAGGTAATGCAGGCTATTGCTCAGACTGCCACTTCTGCCATCAACGCCTATAGTTCTGCAGCAGCTGTGCCATTGGTTGGTTACATCCTGGCACCAATTGCGGCTGCATCGGCCGTAGCTGCTGGTATGCTACAGGTAGCAGCTATCAAAAAGCAGCAGGAAGCATCTGAAGCACAAGGGTATGCAAAAGGTGGATTCACAGGCGACGGAGGTAAATATGAAGTGGCCGGCGTCGTACATAAAGGGGAATGGGTAGCAAGTCAGGAATTACTGATGTCCCCCGTAGCCCGCCCGATGATTGATGCTTTGGACTATGCGCAGCGAACGAACACTATAGGATCGTTACGCTCTGAGGACGTATCTCGTTCGATAGTCGCCCCGAGCGTTTACGCACAGTCCAACACACCATCGCCAACAGTAATTCTGCAGCCTGCTTATCAGGATTCTCAGGCTGAGATAGAAGCTATGAAAGAGTATGCCGACGTTATCCGTCAGCTGAAACAGCGTCTCGACGAGCCATTCGTTACAGTAAACACTGTTACTGGCGACAAAGGAATCAAGCAGGCACAAGACGAATACGATCAGTTAATCCGCAATAAATCACCCAAATCAAGAAGAAAGTAATGGAAATAATCATCAATGGTAAGCTAGCGTGGCTTAAGAAGAATACATCGTTTGAGTATATAGCCGAGAATCCCTTATTTACAGGCTCCGACGGTTATTCACTCACAATCACTTTCCCACTGAAGGACTGTCCTGATAACATAGCTATCTTCGGTCACCTTCACCGACACGACGTTGAGAAATCCAAGGTCGTGTTCGATTGTGAGATACGTGATAAGCAGTTCTATAAGTCTGGCTGCATTACAGTTACACAAATATCCGATGTAGAAGTTAAGACACAGTTCCTGGAAGGTCGTTCCGAGCAGAACTATAACGACACCTTCGATAATATCTATCTGAATCAGCTCAGTTTGGGTTATCCTGAAAATGTTAGTTCTAAAAACGTTGATTTGACTGAGATGTGTGAAGTATGCTATCCATATTGCGATTATACAGCCCTTCCATGGGTGAACAACACTTCGGGTAATCTGCAGAATGCAGTGAAGAAGAATCAGAGCGGCGAATTTGAATGGGATACTGATAACCTTTCTTTTCAGCCGTATCTTGTACCTCTTCTAGAGAAGATCTGCAAAGCCATTAATTATACCGGCTCATTTTCTGCAATAAAGAACAGTAAATGGAAATACCTGCTTGTATGCAACGCTTTACCAGAAGCATGGGCGCAGCGCGACTATGCTGCAGCTCTTCCTCATTGGTCACTCACGGAGTTCTTCGAGCAGCTTGAGCTATTCCTTCGTGGCGAGTTCACAATTAATCACAAGTCCAGAACTATCGTATTCGAATTCTCGAGTACTAAAGCAAGGAAATCACCCTCTGTATATATTAGTAATGTGGTAAACAAATACTCTGTCGATGTCACACAGGATAACAAGTGCGACTATATTGCTACAAAGAATCTCATATACGCCGATAATGATAATCGACTCTGGGCATACCGCAGCTGTCAATGGTACATCGATAAGCATAAGAACGAAGCTGTCGTATATAGTACATTGAATTCGCTACTCACTCATGCCGCCACTCTAAAAGAGAGTGGTGTTTATATCACTAGTGAGGGTAATGGTACTACAAAGAAGTTCTATCGAGGCTATCCTAATGCTTCTGATGGCAACAAGCTTTTCTACGCGAAAGATGTAGACACCTATTTTATAATGTATTGCTATAAGTCCGAGCTTTACGAGACTAACCACATTCAGAACACCGACTATCATTGGTATAAGTACTACAATAAGTTAATCCCGATAAACCAATTCGGAAAATTCCTGTTCGATAAGGATGCAGAAGACGTTGAGTTGAATATTGTCCCTGCATGGATTGACGATACAGAGGACGACCTAGGCCCATGTGTTTTCCTTGAATGTGGCGACCTTGGAAGTGCTGTGTCATATACTAAAGATGAAAGCTCCAGTGGTTCTGTCAGCGGAGGTTCAGGAAATCGAAGGGGAGGAACAAGAGGTGAGCATGGATTTTATGGAGAGAGAGGACGTGAAAACGACGATACTGACTATGATGATGGCGCTTTGGCTCAGGGTACTGCAGGAAGAACTATACTGAAGGGCGACCTGGAGAAGAACGACGCATATTTCGATAAGATATATGTGGCATTTTGGGATGGTACAACTACAAAAGAAGGAAAATTGCCACACCCAATAGTAGATAAGGTGGAGACTTTTGATGACTTCACAAAGTATACCTGTTCGTATTCAATGCGACTCGAAGCACCTAAAGGCTTGGAAAAATACACCTATGACATCGACAACAAAAAGAAATACACATTCTCTTTCCTGTCCGATGTAATTCCCGACCCTCGAGCAGTATTCTTTATAGAGGGAAGTCGTTATGTCTGTGAAAAAATAACAGCGACTTTCCAAGAGTCCACCGGAAAGTCGCAGTTATTAAAAGGAGTGTTCTATCGGATTATTTGAGCTGTGGTACCAGGACATCTATTTGCTCTTTTACATTCTTTTTAAGAATCTTGGCGTAGATTTGAGTAGTCTTAATGTCCTTATGTCCAAGCATACGTGCCGTTTTCTCAATAGGCACATTATAGCTGAGCATCAATGTTGCAAAGGAGTGGCGTGCTACATGGCAGGTCACTTCTTTGTTTATTCTCAAATCTGCCTGAATCAGATGAAGATAATCGTTAAGCTTCTGATTGGAAATGACAGGAAGCTTATAGTCATACTTCTTCAATACTGCCAAAGCTGGAGGTAGGATAGGAGTGAAGAACTTCGATCCGGTCTTCAGTCGTTCACCATCGATGTACATGATGTTGCCCGATTTCTCTGTCATGGTCTTATAATCGAACAATGCCATATCACAATATGCCAGTCCTGTATAAGCCATAAATATAAAAAGGTCACGTACTCGGTCTAATCTACCTTCGTAGTGGGCATCTCTAATTTTGATTACCTCTTCTTCTGTGAGAGGGTGGCGCTCCTTGAACGTGCCTCTATTGAACTTGCAATGTTCGTAAGGCTCCACGGCAATCATTTCACTACGCCACAGAATACGGGTGTACTTCTTGATTCTCTTGTGATATCCATAGATGGTAACATCGCCCTTGTCTCCTTGAGAGTGAAGCCAGGAATCAAAAGCGCGGATGTTTACTGGAGTCAAATCAGCAAGAGTCTTAATAATACCTGATTCCTTGAGCTTATCAAAAACAGTCTTGAAATGCTTCCAAGTACTTTCTTTCAAGTTTTCGTTGGTCTTGCTGTAGTTAAGGCAGAAATCATAGAAACTCTGTCTCTGGTCGTGTCCATTATAGAAATGAGTATTGTCAATTTTGCCGTTTGGCTGAATCTCTGAGAGAGTATGCTTATTGAAGTTCTCAATAGTCATCTCCTCGTCCAGCATCTCCATGGCATGAATGACACCCTCATAGTAACGGATTTTTGTACGGATGCTTACGCTTTGAGCAGCAACTTCCCATTCGTCAGACTTAGCAGTACCGACGGTAATCCACTTTCTCTGATTCCAGGCAAGGTAGATTTGAAGTTCAATCTTACCAACTCCTGTCTTCTTAGCTGTACCTTTTCGATCGAAGTACACTGTTACTCTTTCTTTCTTCATCTTTTAATTCTTTTATGCAGCCAACGGAGTAACAGGAAGTATTGGTAAATCATTCCTAAATCTCTTGTCCATATAAAAGTGGTAACAGGTTTTGGGAGAGTGGTAACAGAATCAGTAACAGAAAATGTTCCAAATCATTCCAAGTCGTTCCAGTCAATTCCAATTGGACTGCGAGTTCAACATTACTTTCATCATGCTCGAACTGACTTGAAATAAAGGATTTTGCGCGTAATTGCCTGATCCTTAACAAAAATCAGCAAGACTATTAATCTTGCTGACTTTCTGACTTAAGTACACCCGCAGAGGCTCGAACTCTGGACACCCTGATTAAGAGTCAGGTGCTCTACCAACTGAGCTACGGGTGCATCGTTTTTTGTTTTGCGGGTGCAAAGGTAGCAGTTTTATTCGAGTCCACCAAATTTTTTCACTCTAAATGCACATTTTTCTGAGATTCTTACAATGTGCTTGATTCATATCAAGTGATTGCATCAAAAATATGCTTTTTTTCTTGCATTATTATCAGAAAGTGATTACCTTTGCACCATGATTAAAGAATACCAGATAAGAGTAAGGCCCGAAGTGGCAGCACAGGAAGACAGACTAAAAGCTTACCTGGCTGATGATGACGGGCTGGACGCAAGGACCATCAACGGCATTAGAATACTGAAACGCAGTATCGATGCACGACAGCGACAGATATTTGTGAATCTGAAGGTACGCGCATACGTTAACGAGATGCCTGCCGACGATGTTTATCAGCATACGGAATACCCCAATGTGGAGGGTAAACCGCAGGTGATAGTTGTTGGTGCGGGTCCTGGTGGACTGTTTGCTGCATTGCGACTTATTGAGCTTGGACTGCGCCCTATAGTGCTGGAGCGTGGTAAGGACGTGCATGAGCGCAAGAAGGATCTGGCAAACATCAGCCGTACGCAGCAGGTGGATGCTGAGAGCAACTACTGCTTCGGAGAGGGTGGTGCAGGTGCTTACTCTGACGGTAAGCTGTACACTCGCTCGAAAAAGCGTGGAAACATCGAGAAGATTCTGAACGTATTCTGTCAGCATGGTGCATCGACGGCTATTCTGGCTGATGCTCATCCGCATATCGGAACCGACAGGCTGCCAAAGGTTATCGAGGCAATGCGTAACACCATCATACGTTGTGGTGGTGAGGTGCACTTCAAAACCAAGATGACTCAGCTGATACTGCAAGGCGATACTGTAGTAGGATGTATTGCCGATAAGGAGTATCGTGGACCTGTGATTCTGGCTACGGGACATTCTGCGCGCGATGTATATAGGTATCTGGCAGAGGCTAAGATTGAGATAGAGGCAAAGGGTATTGCTGTTGGTGTGCGACTGGAGCATCCTTCACAGCTGATTGACCAGATACAATACCATAATAAACAAGGTAGGGGCAGATGGCTGCCTGCTGCTGAGTACTCGATGGTGACTCAGGTTGACGGACGTGGCGTGTACTCGTTCTGTATGTGTCCTGGTGGATTCGTGATTCCTGCTGCTACGGATAAGGAGCAGATTGTGGTGAACGGTATGAGTCCAGCTAATCGCGGAACAGCGTGGAGCAACTCGGGAATGGTGGTTGAAGTGCGTCCAGAGGATCTGGACAATGCAAAAATGGAAAGATGCGATAATGCAGAACCTGCGCTGAAGGTGATGGCGTTCCAGGAGGAACTGGAGAAGATGTGCTGGCA
>Ga0265300_10002462_pt1 | contig 16000 bp, 21 predicted proteins | sample AusTroGonzalo_MG_FD_193482 | JGI IMG/M metagenome (GOLD analysis project Ga0265300, IMG submission 193482) | Bovine rumen microbial communities from tropical cattle in Woodstock, Queensland, Australia - Gonzalo_03 | ecosystem: Host-associated > Mammals > Digestive system > Stomach > Rumen ...
GACGAGTCTGAAAGGCGAGTGTGGAGCGAAGTGGAACGAGTCTGAAAGGCGAGTCTGGAGCGAAGTGGAACGAGTCTGAAAGGCGAGTGTGGAGCGAAGTGGAACGAGTCTGAAAGGCGAGTCTGGAGCGAAGTGGAACGAGTCTGAAAGGCGAGTGTGGAGCGAGGCTAAAAGGCGGAGTGTGAAGCGAGACTAAAAAGCCGTTCATATCCTCGTCTGTGTCGTATACAGAATTTCCCTAGGGTGTACAACTCTTCTTTCGAAGGTCGTACACCCCATAAAAGAAAAAACCAATTTTACTTCACAATGATGTTTTACTAAAAAGGCGATCTATCAAATCGGCCGGTGCCTGTGCTATTTTACGCAAAATATCCATCCCCTTTCCGTAGCCATACACAGGCGCTTGCGGGCCCATGGAAGGAGCCTAGAACCCGGGCTATGTCGGAGGCGCATACATGGCCCCTTACGGTCCCATTTACATGCTCCCTTGTGGTCCCATCTACATGGCCCCTTACGGTCCCATTTACTACATTTATGGTCGAGGCATCTGCATGGCTCCTTGTGGTCCCATGGAAGGAGGCTAGAACCCAGGCTATGTCGGTGGCATTTACGGGCCCATTTACATGCTCCCTTGTGGTCCCATTTACATGCTCCCTTGTGGTCCCATTTACATGCTCCCTTGTGGTCCCATTTACATGCTCCCTTGTGGTCCCATTTACATCCCTCTTTACATCGTCGCTTACGCTCCCATTTACATCATCGCCTACTACATATTGTCCGACTTCTTGCTTCCAACCATCGATATCACCACGATCGCAATCACGATTACAACAATGCCTATAATCCCGTATAAAAGGATGTTCTTAATCCCCCCGAAGAGACCGTCGCCCAAAAATTCACCCAAACTGAACTTCTTCTCCTACGAACTATTCGTTTTTGTAGACGCATCTCCGGACCCGCTTTACTTCGTCCGGTTTGTATTCGAGACAGAGTTTTACGCCTCCATCTCCGCGAATTAATCGTTGACTTATTCCACGTTCCAATTCAAGTTTACATTCTTGAGTTTAGAGTTTGTTGCTTTGAGGTCGACAGATGCGTCGATTTCTTGGTCGTTTATTAATGATTGGTTCATTTCCTATTTTATGTCGTTGACGACACTAGTTGCCACAGAAAAGGCGTAGTCCTATGATATTTCAGAATCGACTTCTGCGCACTACGCTGCGAAGAGTTGTGCGGCTTGGTCGAGTTTGTTTTATATATCGGCGGATAATTCGGCTTTCTACTCGGTGTCGGTCGTATTCGACAGAGCCTACGCAATAGTCATCCGCAGACCTTGAACGTTTGTCTGCTTTATATTCCACTCGATATCAAGCCCGTCTACATCCGAGTTTATGAACTCAAATCTACCACCAGCATTCACCTTTTGTTTACTTTACATCGTTTGTGTCGAGGATTATTTAATGTCGTTTATCGTCTCGTTTATAACATCGGAAGCAACCTTTTACATCACCACGGTTTTAGTATCCGTCTTTTAACCGAGGCCTAGAACCTTGTCGAAAAACCCCATTTTATTTCATAAAAAACAAATGTAGAAGGTGGTACAAAAAGACATGCATTAAGCCATCGTCGATCTCCAGAAGAGGCAAGATTCCCTAGAACGATAATTCAAAACAGTATAGTCCCAACTTTCAAACACGATTATTTCCGAGGATAGAATCCGTCCGTATATAACTACGGCATTATCCTCCGATACAACCCCTGCGGCGAGAGGTTTAATAGCACAGATGTAAAAACCCGGGAATTAAATCAATGAAACAATCATGAATTTAATCACAGAGAAGTAGGACAGCTTTCTTTACGGGCGTAGAGTCGATAATAACATCGTGTATCTAAACGAAGGATAAACCGGAGATGAAAAACTCAAGAAGATAACCACGCAAATGTACGCGGCAGAAAACGGGGATATTCTCATTATCGAAGACGGCGTTTGTAAATGGCGTTTTAATTCACACACTTCATGCGACTTCGACTTCCGGATTTTCGACCATGAATTATTCAACGTTCATATCTCCGGTTCAAGCAACGTCGTTCTCCACTCGTATGAAAACATCGATATCTCCGGGTGTCAAGACGTCGAGATAACCGGGAAGTATATCTCTCTTGTAAATTCACACAATATCACCATTAATGCGAACAATGTGAAATGCGAAAACTGTGTGTAATGTGAAATTCGTCACGCAATAGAACTGTATGGTGCGAAGGGATATCACATCGAAGAGAAGTTTTATTAAATCACAGACTCTGGCACGGAAGAGTTCAAGTTTGAAGCATAAAAAATAACACAGACTTACATCACGTAGGACGACGATGGTTAATGTCGTGTGTTTGCTGCAATGTTCGATCGCACGAATTTACCAAATTCTGAAATGGTGCCTTTCTACGCGATTATGGTCGGGACTGCGGACACGCCTGAAGAGGAGGAAGAAGAGCCATGAATACCACTCACTTTTTTCCACCTTGTTTTCTATCATCGGTAGCATCTAAACACTCATTTATGAATTTCTACTGCTCTTAAATCAACCAGTATAAATTCTCATACTATTTCTTGGTTCTCTTCACAGAACTAGGTGCGTCGCTTACAATCACGCTCTTATCCAATCTCTCTTGCGGGGCTTTAATGTCCTTCTACGCCTTATACCATTTCATGAAGTCTTCATACGTGTATTTCTCGTGAAGGGTGTAGTTCTCGGCTTGTATCTTTGGCTTTGTATGAATCTTCTTGGAAGGCTCTACTTCCTTCTTTTCATACTCATATTCAAAAAGGCCACTTTCTAAAGTCAATGTGAAAGCCTAGTATCCCGACGTTATCTGCTGAAGGAAGAAGAGACAGTTTTAATAGTTCTGTGCTATCTTCACAGAGTATATAGTCGATGGTGAAGACTTTGTATAAAGCCTCACGCATTAAATCCCGTCTATCTTTATCTGTTCATACACCACGTTCTTTTCACCGAGAGTAGACACACGTTCATACTTGTATTTAGACAGGTCCATACACTATCCCGGCATGAGAAGATATGCTTCCACTGTAAGGTCGAAGAGACCTTGAAAGGCGTTGTGGTTGAAGTCGAGTTTGATGACTTCAAGAGAAGAGCGTTGTTTAATTTTTTTAATGTTGTCTATTACAAAGTCCTTCTGCGTTCTGTTCGCTTCTAGCCATGTGGTATGAATGAAGTGTTCAAAATCGTCTTGTTCTGCAATGGGAATACGTATTGTAAAAGGCCGGGTTATAATCTGGGTCTTAAACATGTGTTTTAAAGAAAAAAATTCTCCATGTCTTCATTTCTTACTTCCCTCGACTATTTCCTTGTATATAGTCTTGGCTTCCTTAAACTCCTCACTATCCTTGTGTGCTTACATGAATGAAGAAATGAATTAAAGCTGGTCGTTTATAAACTGGTTTTATTCCTCGCCCTTCTTCACCTCAGAATTCAAGAGTTGTTCAAGCTGCTCTGGATCTTCTTCTAAGAGCCGTGTTATAGACGGGAGTTTTCCATCGGTTTAAAGCGCGCGTATAAGTTTGTATTTAAACACTGTTTTAAACGCCATTGTCCATTCCTGCTCTGCGTTCTTGGGAATAGTTATGTGTTGCATTTACATTGATTGCTTCATTTGCTTCGAGACGGCGATAGACTCCTTTTCTATTTCAGTGTTATAGCATCGTCCATCTCTTATGGTTATGAATATCTTTTACACGGCTTCTATAAACTTCTTCCATTCTTCCACAGCGGGCCCGAGTTATGCGATGTCTAAACACAGTTCATAAGGCACGGCGTTATTGAAGCATATCTTCTCTTTCTATTGCGGGTCGAAAAACGCCGTTTAAAAGTCCTGGTATGCTTTCTGGGGAATAAGACTCTTCATATACTTTGTGTTCTTGCCGACGCGCGATACTATGTCAGCAAACGGTGTCCATGTGTCAAGGAAAGAGAGCTTGAAGATATCCAAAGACGGAGGCTTGCCGATGTTCACAAGAGGGGTTTACACATCCCCCGAAGAAGTCGACATAATCAAATATCTCTACACCGCGTCTATAGCGGCGTTAGCGACCTTGATTTATTCAAGGATTTTAGCCGTCTTCTCACGCCCGGTTATATGCGAGTCTATTTCCATACATTTACGGTCGAGGACTTCATTAATGCCCACTTCTTCACGTTTAATAATGGCGATATGTTGCTGCATTTATTAAAGGGAAGAAAAAACGTCGTGAAAGGGTGTCATAATTTTATCCAAAAGAAAAGGCACATGTCCTTCTCCAAGTTCGAATACGAAGATGTAGAAAATATCGAATACATTGGCGATGTAAAACACGACATCCAAGACATGGTAGCGAGGTATTTGAAAACGAATATAAACTACAAGGTTCTCACATAGCAAAGAAAGGCCTTTCACGGTGGTGCTGAAGAAGAGAACTTCGACGAAGACGACCTTGTTCTCACCGACGAAGTTCTTCTTGATACAAAAACCGGGCGTAAACATTTTATCGACTTCATGGAGTAAAAGGCACGAGAACCGGAGATTACATCGTAGATTTTATCGAAGATTAAATCCATCGCAGAAAGCGGGAAGATAATACAGGCAGTAGACTGGATTAAACGCGAGTACAATATCGACGACGACCACGCCGCAACAAAAAAATTGCGTGAAGTAATGTATGCGACGTTGTGATGTCTTCGTAGTATATACTTCACTTTAAAATTTCAAGTTTTGGACCCTTGTATACACACCCGCCTTTATACTCGGATAAAACCTAAACTATATACTTAATTAAAACCATCTTCTCGGCGTCTGGTGTAATCTTCGTTTTTTCTATTATGTGCTCGTAGCACTCTTACAATGTTTCACTCTTCGTTAAACCGGAGGAAAGGCGTTCGAATATAAACTTCGGAAGGTTTTCGTATGTATCTCGTGTGTTCATTTCTCTGATGAAAAAATGTATCATTGCATGCTACGGTTTTTATGTATATACAAATGTATACATCTTTATTTGAAAACATGAAGAAACCCCCGGTTATCTTCTCGGCGGAAATCTGGGATAAAAACGTGGTTCCAAACCCGGAAGAATCCACGGGTCCGAAGATGCTTCTAGACACTGTCGGAAAATTCAAGTATTTAATTTACAATCCACACGACAAGGAAACACAGCTTCTTCAAGAGCAGACGATGCGGCCCGTGGACATAATTAAAGAACAACTCCAGAAGAAGCTCCTGTCCGCCGACGACAACAGGACCTATTTCCTAAAAGCAGGAACTGGTGCAGGGAAGAGCACCTTCTTTCTTAATGAATTAATGTCGATGCTCGGAGCCAAGGACATGATTTGTACGAAGCCACGTGTAAAACTCGTTCTCGATCCAATGGAAGAGCTTCCTTTGTATTTTCCAAATACTTTCGTCGCGGGATAAAACCTCGGTTTTAAAATCGGAGGAAGAAGCGAGATTCCGACTGCACACCCAAGCCTCACTTTTTGCACGACACAAATCCTCGCAAATATGCTACAGTTTAGTCCGGAGAAAGTATTCGAGTACAGATTTTGTGTCGTCGACGAGGTTCACGACATGTCCGAATAAATGCTTTCACTTTTGTATTAAATCAAGGGCTTTTTAACGGAGTATCGACACAACAAAGAATGCCCGATTTTCATCTTCATGTCTGCAACGTTGAATATAGAGAAATTTAAACGCTATTTCTACACACGTGAATACAACCCGAACGACATCGGGTTTTTAATCCCGTCTGGAATGAAGTATAGTGTCGAGTATAAATACTTCGGAAAAGACGACATGCTTTCAGACAGGCTTCGTGCGTGTTTATAATACATCGATTCATACTACAAGGAGAACGACATCCCTTCACACGAGTTTAAAGACATTCTTATCTTCACGAAAGGAAACCCTACTCTTCGTAGTGTGGTAGAACAGTGTCAATAATTCAAGTTTTCATTCCCGGTGAAAGTGTTTCCTTACACTTCGAAAGATATCACGGATTAAAACGAGAACTACAAATTGTTCAATGCGGAGATAAAAGAAGTGAAGATAATCGTGTCTACAACCTTGCTCGAAGCCGGGGCAAATATCCCTGGATTATTCTGCGTCATCGACACCGCGATACAAAAAAAGCCTATCTTCAACAGCATAACTCAACGTTCATAATTTTAATCAATCTCTTGTTCAAAATCTACAGTCGAGCAAAGAAAAGGGCGTGTAGGAAGGAACGCAGAAGGGATTTACTGTGGGCTTTATCCGGAGAATATTTAACTCGAAGAAGACGACCCGAATCCAATGCTAATTTCAAAACAAATTTTCATGCTCATTTTCTAATTCTTGAAATATCTTCTTCGAAGATACGACATGTAGAAACTCGATTTATAACTCCTGGATTTAATCGAGCCTTTATCCTCCGATGTCGTCTTGGCTGCATACCATAAACTTATCATGCTTAACCTCATTTAATAGGACGGGACTATTACTCCGTTTTTCAAAACGATGGTGCAAGAAGGATTTACTTCCTTTGTAAAATTCCTCGGTGTAGTTCATAAATGTAAAGCCTTCGATGCGGCGTTTATATGTGCCTTGTAGTCGTATGAATTAATGGGTCGTCCCGGTACGACAACAGAAGAGATAATTTAAAACTGTTTGAACAACAATTTTCACGACCTTTCGATCGGAAATCTTCTCGACACGCTCGGAGCGACATACGATATCTTGGCGGAGTGGGGAGATTATCCCGTGTTGAAATCATACGATAAAGACGGGGCTATGAAATTGTATAAAACACTGAATGTGTTCTGAACGCTGGAAGAAAAAAACACGCGGTTTCACAGTTTTACAAATTCATGCGAAACGAAATCATACCCCCGTTCATAACAAAGGCACAATTCCGCGTTTCGAAACGAGTCTCGATATTTTTTTGGATCGACGATTATTTTCACACTTCTTTTGTGTTCTAGTGCGGAGGCTTAAATCATCGGATAAAACTCCCGCTGTGAACACACGATAATACAATCTTACTATGCGAAGATTTAATCGAGGGTTTCTTTCGCCTTTTATTTGAACTCTATTGGCTCGAGATTAAAACTACGAAGAGACACGAACTCTGAACACATGTCTTCCGGGAAGGGTTTACACTGGAGAAAGAGAGCGTGGATATAATCCCCGCTGGTGGCGTGGATATGTGCGTCCATTTGTATTCGAAAAGAAAAAAACTTTTCTCGAGAAAAGTTTTTAGGTCTGCCAAGGCAGACTGAAAAAATTTCGGATCGCTCAAGCGATCTAAAAAAGTTTCCCCCACATGTCAACACATCATATACATTTTATCCGCGGCTTCAAGCGCCTTTAATGCGTCGGCTTTTGTCGTGCTGTACTACTCCTCGGCCAACTCATAGGCCGTTTGCGCGGCTTAAGACCTGGTAGTATCAATGTCTTCTGCGGTCAATTCACTGTAGCGTTTTAATACATCGCGATACGACTTGTCTTCTTCAAGCTGCTTTGTAAAGATGTCTATCACCTGCTCTCGGAAGAAGTTCACTGCGGGGCGTTCAAAAGGGAGGATGAAAACGGGTTTTAAGAAGACATGCTATTGCTCGGGAGCGCAGTCCATACACACCTTAGAAAAAAATTTCACTTTAGGGAAATTTTTAGGATCGCGCAGCGATCTGAAAAAAATTTTACTCTGTTCAAAACCTTCCCGCACCGGCCATCTGCACCTGTTGCATTATGACCTGTGCTTGCTGCGGTGTATATGTCGGAACATCGAGTGGGGTAGATGGCATTTATGGGGCTTCTTACACTTCTTCTTAAACGGGTTGATATACTTGTTCCTAAACCACCTCTTCTTAAACCGACTCTTAAGAAGGTTGATAAACCCGTTATTGGTAAACCGACTCTTGAGGAGGTTGATAAACCAACTCTTGAGGAGGCTCTTGCTACGCCTACTACGCCTACTACGCTGCTCTATACTCCTACACTTTATTTGCGAACTTGCTTACTTTATTCATTGTGTTCTAAAACTCGTTCATGCCAGCGGTCGCGGCTATGGACATGGGCCCTCCAGCGAGACTTCTAATGGCGTGAGGAATTGCCCCAAACGAAGTGTTCCAGAAATGGCGTAGGAAGATGCTCTCGTCCTCCTTTGGTTCACGGACGCCGTAATGAAGCCCGACAGAAATTAATGTCCCGACCAGTCCAAAGCAACACGCAACGATGAAGAAGATAGTCAGGCCCTTAGTCTTCCTCGCACCTTTCACATTAGCACAGCAGATGATTAAAACGACGAGATAGAGCGTGAATATAAACAGCGTATCGGGCCATGTAAGCATTTGTTTTCAAAAAAATTTTTAAGAAAAATTAGGGTTGGACGGCCAACTAAAAGATAATATTATCTTCACATTACATCTTCCGTTAACTCTACAGACGGGGCTTTCTTCAACAGTTTTGGCCATTGAATTGCTTGTTTGAATCCATTCCACATATGGCTCCCGTCTCTATGCGGGTCTTTAACACCGACTACAACCGCGCCTGCGAGGAAGAATGCTGCGAGGATTGAAGACACGACGAGAACACCGATCATACCACGGGCCTTCTTTAAGAAGAGAGCCGAGATTATAATGAAGCATACACAGAAGACCACTATCACAAGACAGTCCAAGATACTCATTTCATTGAAGAAAAAAAGATATGTCTTCAGATTAATTCACCAGAATTAATCTTCAGATTAATTCGCCGATATTCACTTCACTCCCATACACCATTTAATCCCGTGTCAAGTTCGCCGCCACTCTGAAGGCCCCGTCATTCGCCATTTACGTCCTCAAGTTCGTTGCCCAAGGAGAATACACAGGAGCGCTATAGTTCAAGGCTCTCTGCTAAGGAAGCTACATAATTTTATCCGGTGTTATTGCCATTTGTCTTCCACCACGTGAAACTATCTACACTCTATCGTTTTACATTTACACACCCACAGGGCGGCGATAATACTTCTCTTCATACTACATTACTCTTTGCCCACGTGTGTCATCCACGCGTCTTCCAGTCGCCGGGAACTAGGCCGTGTGTAAGATTTGTCTTATGGTCGCGTCCAAGGGCGATTGAAGTTGTCTAAGTTAAGGCTCTCCAACGGCCAGTATCTGGTCTTCTGTGCATTCCTTTTGAAAAGAGTTGGGATAAAGATTTGGTCTCGTGTTATTCTTGCGCGCCGTCATGAGATATTCCTGGGCGCGTGAAACACCATACTTCACTTGGCCATTTCCATTGCCAAGAAACTTCACCGGGACCATAGGCCTTTTCCTCCAGTCGAGTTCTCCATATCTTTACATGTCTCTGTAATTGGTCATGTCATATCTCTATTGAAGAGACTGTTCCCGCGCTCTCTTCACACGCCAGTAGTCTGGGTCTTCATTCTAAAACGCCGCGTTGTCCACAGGGCGGGGTGTAAACTTCTCGCGCATGAGTTGGGCTTTTGCCGCGTCTCTCTGCGCCTGGGCCATATTCTGTGTCGCTTTGTTCATTGTAAACTTGTGCATATCATCCCCGGCTATATTCCCCGCCACATGCCCGTTCATAAGCTCGGCTTCACGCCCTTCTTTTTGTTCACGCTCTAATTCAGACACCCCTTTCCCTTGAAGGAAGGGGTTGTATTTATTCGCCATTTAAATTTCAGATATATTCGCGGCACGTTTTGTAATGTCATCCTTTCCTGGGTTGACGGTGATTTCTTTGTTGTAATTGTTTTAGAAGTCTATTTACATGTCCGCTTCAGGGGCGAGCATCTGGGGTTCAAATATGTCTTCTGTGAGAGAGTTCTTCGTGTCTTTGTATCGGTTGTTATAAGCCGTGTATGTTTGTCCGTTTAGAGCCGTGTCAAAAGTGTTGGCATTAGACGTCGTTGAAAAGAGAGACTACATATTTACAAGCAAAAAAGAAATACAAAAGGGCTCAAGACGAATCTTCTTCCTTCTTCTGTGTTCCCGTTTTCACTTCCTACGCTGTCGAGCAAGAGCTCTCTGCTTGCGTTTCATACTACGCCACAAGCCTGTTCACTTCTTCAATTTACTTCTACCTCCTTTCTTCATCCACTTTATACCTCACTCCATCTAACACCGTCCAAATGGGAAGAGAGTCAATTAATTCATTATACTGTGAAATCTTGCCTTATGTCGTGTGTTCATCTTCACGGCCTACTTTCCTAAACTCTTCGCTCCTCATCGGGTCGTTCATCTGCGAGATTATCGCCTTGGGCACTTCCAGAGTTATGTCCATGTCGGGAATATCGCATCTCTCCATATCAAGAAGAGAGACCACGTAATAGAGCGCGTCCAAGGCCACGTCCCACATTATTAAAGGAAGCTATGTCAGCCAAGCGTTCAAAATCTACATTGTCGCATGAATCGTGTTAATATCCTCTCGTTATAAAACCTGTGTGATAAACTCGCTTAAAACCGTCATCTTAAACTCTGTTTTAGAAGAGAAGTATATGCCCGTGTCTTTATACTTCAGTAAGTTCTCCATGCTGTCATAGTTTTCACAAAACTCCTTTGAATGTGCCATCGTCGCTGCCAAAATTTCAGGCGTGTTTTTATCCAAGATTATCTTCATGAATTATTGCGTGGTGTATTTGAAGGGCCTCACGTGGTTGAAGAACTGTCTGTAGTAAGCCCAGTTCAAAAGCAAGGCTTTATCATACGCACTGCCAAAGGAAGCTAAGGCCTCGATTTTGTTATCGTGTTAAAACACGTCGGGAACCAAGAGAGTAAGCGGGTTCACCTTCAAGTCATTTCCAAGGTGAAAGAACGCGTTTGTCATCTGCTTGTAATAAATGGTTTTCAAAAACATGTAATTCTCTGGTTTTATAATAGGCTCCCCTTCCTCTGTTTTCTTCAAAGTAGAAAGATAGGCTTCTTGCTTGGCTTTAATTATGTCATTAATCTTGCACACATACTCGCACTATTCCTTGAAAATGGGCGTAGGACACATCCCATTGAAGCGGGCGATGAAGTCTTCAATATGCATTTTTCAGGAAGAGAAAAAAGCAGATGCCTTCTCAGCTTTTCACACCGAGGAAGAAACCCATGTCAAAAGGAGCGTTTGTAGGAGGGGCGAAAAAACCAGCGAAAAAGCCCGTGAAGAAGTCCGCTGGTAAAAGAACTACACATAAACCAAGGAAGTGAACCTCGTATATCTCTTTTTTCTATACACAAAAATGAAATTGTATCAGGACACGACGATATAATGTAGTCTTGACAAATTCAAAGATCTTGAAAAGAACGCAGATGTATAATTCAAAAACTGCGTGTTCTATGTCCGGAATGTGGACGCCGAGGCGGGCCTCGTTAACAACACGCTTAACGACGGGGAAAAATTCATCGACTGTTTCGTTCACTATATCGGGAGGAGTGGAGACGCAGGACACATGTCTTACACTGGAGAAGGCGCCGTGAATGTAGACAACGGGAAAAGAACCATTAATTTAAACCTCGGCAACGACTTGAAAGTAGACGAAGACGGAAACCTTGGATTAAACTTCGATTTCGGCTCCGAGTTTTCAAAGCTCGGTACTCTCTCTCTAAAACTCGACAACAAAGGTGCTCTCATAGCAGACGCAGAAAGAGGTATCCGTGTGAATGTAAAACGCGGTGGTGTCGACGTGAATTAAGAAACGAATAAAGTCGAGGCAAAATTCTACGACTCTTCCCTCAAAGAAACCCAGTGCGACATAGAACACCCAAACAATGAATATGGCATGTATGTAAACACAGATTAAGAACATGGTATTAAAACAACGGACAAAGGTGTGGGTATAAACCTCTACACTCTTCTCGACACAAATGCATCTGGATTGGAATTTACTGCAATCAAGGGAGATGAATCCGGGCTTAAAGTCAATCCTGGAAACGGTGTCTAGATCTCTTAAGGAAAAGTCGCATTAAACGTCGATACAAACACCGGTCTCGACGCGAGTGGACTACGCCTCACCACAAAGATCGACACAAACACCCCCGCACAGTTCTCGGATGCGTATGTAGCACCGACACAGTAATAAAGTGAACCCGGGAACACAAAGGCGACAGATGCAGGGAAGGATCCAACGAATAGAACCCCGGCAAAACTCGCAGAATTAAACGGTGTGTATAGTGTGGACCATGTCGACAATTCAATGGAATACAAAAACGGGGTTCTTGCTGCGAGGAGATAGAACCCGCTTGAAACCATGGAATTAGGACCTGGTTTATCGAAGTCGGTTCAAGACAGGACTTTATACTTGAACCTAAACGATGAAGTAATCACAACATACAACGGATATCTTACAACGAACACACACCATGGAATTACAAAGAACAATAACGGCATATGCATAGACACGCGATCGGATTCGGGATTAACAACAGAGGCTAGGACCATTGAAGTAAACGGAGGGCAAACACAAGATACTTCTCTTCGCATTAAACACCCGGATACATCTGGGCTCTAAACCGATAGTACTGGCCTCTCGATAAAGCGTGTGCAGAAAGAGGGTTCAAATACATACGCATCTGGACTCACGGTAGATTCAAAGGGTATAAAACTCGCATACGACACAACGTAGTTTTTGCTCGATGGAAATGATTTAAAACTGCAGATGGACTCTTCTGCGCCCGTGAAATTTAACAGAGGATTAACTCTCGAACTAGACAAAGGGTAAACATTCCTGGATATACAAAGTGGAAAACTCACGACATAAATCGATAGCGATGTGTTCACGTAAACAGCAGGGGTCTTAAACCTGAATTACGACAAGCCTCTGTACGTGAATAACAAGAAGCTCGATATTTTCCGCACAGGCTCTATGCTCAAAGTCGGAACAGGGCAAGAAACAGGGCTTGTTCTAAAGCCTTCTGCGGGAGCCTTGTATTTGCCCGTGAAAGAGAACACTGGATTGGTTTTCACAAATGACAAACTCTAAGTAGACATAGGAGACGGCCTTACAATGTCCGGTACAAAGATCACTGCACCAGCTCGGGACCCGGTGGTGTATTTAAAGGGGCATGACGCGCTTTTTCATAAAGGCATCTACTTCGTGGAGGACAAAGAGGGATACGATGGGGTTTCACACGACATGCTGAGTGTCGTTCTCGCGGCAAATTCCGGGCTTACGTTCGCAAACTCTGCGATAAAAAGAAACAATGATACAACATATGTAGAAGGCTTGCAGATAAACCCGGACAAACCCTTGTATTTAAACAAGTCTGATAAACTCGCATTATACTACGACGTTTCACGTGGCATAGGAAACGATACAACAGGAAACACGCCGAAAGGGCTTTATTTAAAAACTTCCGCACCATTCTCCTTCATAGAGACGTCCGGAGAGAACTACGGAAAACTCAAACTAAATGTATCCACACCTCTTGTGGTCGACAACACACTGAAGATAGACACCGACGATTACACAGTGTATTAAAGCGATTCGAAAAAACTTGCGGTAAAAATTATAGAGAAGCAAGGGCTCGCAACCAAGAATACAAAAGACGCAAAGGGCATGTATGTAGATATCGATGAAAACACGATGGAATACACAGATCTTGGCGCGATTAAAGCAAAGACTTAAAACCCAATTACTGCGATATCGACAGACAATTTGTACGGCACCGGGCTCCAAATCACGAAAATAAACAATAAAGATGTCCTCGACGTAAAACTTGCGGCTTCAGACTCTGGATTAAACTCCGAATCTGGCCTCGCTGTAGTCGCCGGGAATGGAATCACGGTAGGAAGCGATGTCGCTGTTAACGCACTCTCGCCGCTCGTGTCGAATTCAAGTGGCGTGTCTCTCTCTGTGGAAGGAGCTCTCGTCGCTGGCACGAATTTACACCTTGCATTAAACGAAGGATAATTCAAAGAAGAAGCTCCGTAGGATTCAACGCAGCAAAAACTTCACATTATAACCGGGAACGGAATCACGACCTCAGGCGGGATTACTGTGAAGGCAGATGACACGGGTCCAATCTCTGTCGGAGAAAATGGTGTAAATCTTCGCACAGGAGCAGGGATTTAACTCGTGGACGACAACGAAAGTAAAAAAGAAATCGCATTAAAACACGCATCATACTTCTCTTCGGACACCGATGCGGGACTCTCTCTTAAAGTCGGAAATGGTCTCAAAACACAAGAGGACAACGAAGATCTCGGCACGCTTCAACTCGACGTCGATACAAACACCATGCTCTTCACAGGAACAAAGCTTACTGCGAAGACTATTATACAGCCTTCGAACACGATATCTGTGGAAAACGACAACAAGCCTTCTGTCATCGCCGGAGAAGGAATCATCGCAGGTGTCGGAGGTGTAAGTGTGAACACTGGTCTCTCGACGAAAATCATGAACAACCGCGTAGAAGTAAACCCCGAAGGATTCATGTCTTCTTCAGTGTATTTAACCAACGGCAATAGTCTCGGTGTGAAAACATACGATAACACGCTCACTTCACACGAATTAGGCCTCGCACGCGACTGTATAGAAAGAAGCTCATTTGCGTGCGGGGACTATGTAGTATTTGTAGGCGGGAAGAGTGCGTCGGTAAACTACTACGACGACATCGATGTTTATTACTGCGCTGCAGACGGGAGTTTAACACGTGTGTAGTAGTACAGCACTACACGTTTGAATACAGCGAAGTCTAAAGTCAAGGGTGTATACATGTCTGTGAGCTCGAATGTAATCGACGGATATCTTCTTCTCGCAGGAGGAAGGAACGCAGACGTGAATACATACGCGCAGGTATTCACGATGAAAGATGGTGTTTTAAATCAAGTGAAAGAACCACAGAATCTTGGAGAAGTGAAGTCGTGTATGGAATACAATGGAAACTTCTATTTACAAGTTGGCGACAATATTCAGAAATACACCGTGGAATTAAACCCAGTGGGAGGCCCGATGGTATAAAACGTGAATGTGTGCTGTAAAAGCGGTGGTGTGATATACTTCTAGAAGAAAGATAATAATATGGCATATTACTTAATTAATTCATCCACAGCGAGTGACTACAATTCAAAGCCGGAAGCGTTCGACGAAATGGTGGCTGCAGACTTCATGTATTGTATTAAAGGAAACAATGTGTGTAAAATGGGCGCATATTCCTCGCCTATATCGTTCACTTCATACGCAGCAGAAAACACGGCATTATACATTTATGCAGACTCGAAGATAAAGAAGATTGTAAACGGAGCTGTAGACTCGGAATACGACGTGGGTGAAATCCCGGTATCTTCCTTCGTCCGTATGACGGATTTATCCGTGCTCTCTTCCGGAAAATAGATCCTGTCCTATTCAAACGGTACAAAGAGGTATTAATGCGGGGATTTATTCGGTCTTGGCGTCAACACAGGGCCAGGGCTTAAAGCAACGGACAACGGCGTGGAATTGGCCCTTGCACCATACTCTGGGGTGAGCATCAGCGCAAACGGTGTGGACATAGCCTCGTCTGTGGCCGGGACTGGACTCGCGTTTACACAAGGCACTGAAACAGGAAACGTAGTCTCGCCTTCAACCTTGGGTGTAAACTATGGCACTGGTCTGAAGGTTCCTACTTCGGGAAACGACAAAGACAAACTCGTGGTGAACGCGGAAGATTTGAAAGGGACTCATCTCAAGGTAGAAAGCGGGAAGTTGGCCGTGAATGTAAACACCGGAAATACATCGCTGCTTTAAAACAAGAGTGGAGTCTTGGATTTACCCCTCACATAATATCGTCGCACAGGAGACACTTCTTCAAAGGGAGTTTTCACCAAGACTGATGCTGGGTTTTATCCCAATGCTTCATTCTTCACAGGGCCTGGGATTAAAGCCGTGGATAATGTCAACACTCTATACAATGGCAACACCGCGACTTCAAACAAGGCACAGGGTTTGTCTCTGGACTTGGCCACAAACGGTGGTCTCACAATCGACAGCAACCAGGTGAAAGTCAAGGCA
>Ga0265300_10002468_pt1 | contig 15983 bp, 26 predicted proteins | sample AusTroGonzalo_MG_FD_193482 | JGI IMG/M metagenome (GOLD analysis project Ga0265300, IMG submission 193482) | Bovine rumen microbial communities from tropical cattle in Woodstock, Queensland, Australia - Gonzalo_03 | ecosystem: Host-associated > Mammals > Digestive system > Stomach > Rumen ...
TCAACCTGCTGTGCCGGAAATTCAGGAACCGGATGAACAGCCCGTTCAGGCAGTAGAGGAAACTCCGGAACAGCAGGTTGAACAGCCTGCCGCTGTTCCTACTGTCGAGGAAGAAAAGCCCAAACGTCAACGCCGTGTGAAGCAAGCCACGGCCGTCGGTTTCAACTTCGATGATGTCCTGGAGTATTTGGGACGTCCGGTTACTCTTGGGGCAGTCGATATTCCGGCCGCAGTCAATGAGGTGCGGATGCTTCGCGATTTGCAGATAGCGGCCGCACGGAGGATGGCCAATATCTGTACCGGCTTGAATGAAATCGCAGGACCGGCGATGGAGAAGTTCGGCAAGATCAAGGACCTGTTGAACAACTAACATGAAAGGATAAGAGCGTGTGACTTTCCTGTGTAAGGTGGTCACACGCTCTTATTGTTTGACATGGAGAAATTTTTTAGTCAAAAAGTCAAAAAGCGCGTCAATGCCATATTGGATAATGCGGAGCATGCTGCAGTCGACGAGCATCCTGCTCCCTATGAACATAAATCCAGCGCTCATGTGCACCTTGGACAGGACGCCGTGTTCAATACGACAGAGCAGATTGGCGATATGGACATAAGCATCGGAGATCACAGTGTGGTATCCAATGTTTATTTCTCGCCATCTCTGAAGAAATGCAAAATCCAGATTGGTGATGGGTGTTGGCTACATGCGCTTGATGTTCGCAGTTCTGTCAATGAATCTAGGGATATCTCTATAGTTATAGGCAATAACTGCAGATTGCACAACGTCAGTGTCTGCGTTCATGCTAATGGCGTGGCGTTGAAGATAGGCGATGGTTTCCGTAGTTATGCGGCAACACTAACGCTCAATAGCGATATTCTTATCGGAGATCGGGTGTTTATTTCAGGGATAGGTATCGTCGGCAGATATATAAGACCAGAGAAGCAGGATTCAGTACGCATAGGAGACGACACATTCATCGGTAGTGTGCAGTGTCTGGGATCAACTTGGCCTATTGCTGCCAGTGCGTCGCAGTTATCTTTGCATGGCGATATCGGCAAACGGAATACCATTTTCATGGACCGTTCAAGTTTGAACAGTACTGGAGATGATGTTACCGTGGTACTGCGTGGTGTATCGTGTTTTGGTCGCTATGTACTGTATGACGGAGCTACCCTGATATCTACCAATGAGTACGGGTGGGGTGCAAGCACCGATAGAACCCTTACAATCGGTAAGAATGCCATATGTACGTTAAGCATGCCGAGCTATGTAGACAATATTGTCGTGCATGCCAACGCAGTGGTGGCATTGTAAAAAAAGAAAGGAAAGGAAGATGGCACTGACAGATTCCGTGGTAAAGGGTCTTGGGGCCCATGTTGAAGAGCCCAGCGGCGTTAGGCTGGCAAATGGGTGCATAAAGACCGCAGACGGGATTATTGTTCCGAGGTCACGTCATCGCGAGGGGTTGCGCACAGGGAGACCGTCAGAGCTGGAGGAAAAGCAACCGGCCAAACAGCCCGAAGCGCAACCAGAGGCGATGCAACCCAAATCAACGGAAGCTGCGGTGCCTGCACCGGAGCGAGTAACGGTAACTTTTGGGTTTGCTTCCATGGGACAAATACCCAGCCAGTATACAGCAATAGGCACTGGCTCCGATTGCGTTATTCTGGGTATGATACCAGGGTTGTCGTTCACACCGCCCGTCAGTACCGGCGAGGATATTAAAATGTTCTCACTGAGTGTTGCAGAAGGCATGTTTGCCTTCACCGGGCTGGATTTCACATTCAGTGATGCGACGCGATATATCGTATTGCTGAAAGTAGGATCTGAGCAAGATTAACAACAACAAAAGGAGAAAGAGATATGGATAAAAATTCGAGTGAACATAAAGTTTGCATCTACTGCGACGCCGATGCTCTCCCCGGGACTGAACCGCCGGTGTGTGAGGAACACAAGAATACTAAGCAGGCCTCTGAAACGCCCGTCAATCTCAAGGATCTGGAGAGTCGTGAAGGATAAAAAATGGAAGACATCATCAATTTCATCGTTGGTGCCGCAGTGTTCTGTATGGTGCTTCCGGCAGTAACGCCTTTTTTCACGGCACTGAAGATAATTTTTAAGGAGTTATCAAGATGAGTAGTGACTCGAAGAAACTTGCTGCATCCTTTGGGTTTTCCACCCAGGGATATCCATCGCCCCCTACCGGAGTGATTAGCGCTCAGGACGCTTATTACAAAGCAGAGAACAAACCGGCAGTCACTGAGGTGGATTCGAGTTGGCAGCCAGCTCCTCCTCTCACCAACGAGGAGGATACCCAGGACGAGCTGGAGAAGCTTTATGCTGAGCGTGATCGGTTGCTGAAAGAACTTGACAAGGTCAATGCCGAAATCTATCGACGGCTCGGACAGCAGTAATTTTATCCTTGAGGATAAAAATGAGCAGCGAGCAATTGAAGGATTTGGCTGCACACGTGTTGGATGACGCTACCAGTGACAATCCTCAGGGCGTTCCACTGCCTAAAGGATTGCGTGCCTGGTTCGAGTTCATCGACTATCAGGATAAGCCGAGGATGGCTATCGCCGTAAGAAATGCTGATGGCGATACGCTATATCGGTATATTTCTAAGTCGTACTACCGCATGTGTGACCTGAAGAAAGTAGTGCCCGCATAATGCCTATACCGGTAGTGGATATACCGCAAGCGGTTTACGGTTGCGTAAAACGCGTCGGTAGGAAAGAATTTGCCAGAGCTGTAGGTATTAGCAAAAGCACGCTGGATGCAGCAATGCTAAGGGGACGCATTCGTCAGACGTCGTATCCAAAATACGAATTGGCGCTACGTCTCTGTGCCGAGAGGATCTCGGACCGTGATCGCTTTGCTGAATTCAGAGAAAAGCATCCGCGGATTGCCCGGCGTTTATTGGTTGCGGTAGGTGAAATGTTAGCCGTACAGCCATCGAAAGTGGGTGAAGCGGAATGTCATACACCTCTATGGCGGGCATGGCTCGAATTCATGAACGCCCGGGCAAGAATGGAAAATATATACAAGAATATAGGAATCAAAATGATTAAAATCCTGAAGTTTACCACTCCCAGTTGTCCGCTGTGCAAGCAGCTGGGAAAAATGCTGAGTAAGCTGTCTGACGTGTTGGTCGAGGAGCACAACGCTCTTGAATCGCCACTGGCTGCACAATACAACATCACGACGGTTCCCACGTTGGTGATACTGCGCGATGGTAAAGAGATCGGCAGAACGGTTTCCATGACCGATCTTACAACGATTCGCGGAATCATCAACAAAAAGGACTGACAAGATGTCGCTTACACAGATTGTGAAGCGGGACGGGACGACCGTGCCCTTCAACGAGACCAAAATATCCACTGCCATCGAGAAAGCGCTTGCCTCTGTGGGCATGAAGAGTGATAGGTTGATGAAGCTCGTCACTCATGATGTGTTGACTGCGCTCAAGGACCATGAGGGAATACCCACGGTAGAACAGGTGCAGGACATCGTCGAGCGTATGCTGACCAAACGCGGACTCTACGCTGCGGCTAAGTCATTCATTCTCTACCGGGCTCAGCATGAAAAGATGCGCGACGGTAAAGAGCTGATGATGGATATCAGCGGTCTCATCAATGCCTACCGAGACCAGTCTGACTGGCGGGTTCACGAGAATGCGAATAGCGGATACAGCTACAGCAGTTTGCTGAAGCATGTTTCCAGCAGTGTAATGGCCAAGTACGGTCTGATGGAACTGTATCCGCCGGAGATCGCCCGTCATCACATCGACGGGGATTTCCACATTCATGACCTGCAGTGCAGCATCATTCCGTACTGTGCTGGTCACTCGTTACGGGATCTCTTGCTCAAGGGCTTCAAAGGAACCCCAGACAAGAATACCGCAGGTCCGGCCAAGCACCTGGCTCCGGCGTTGCAGCAGGCGGCTAACTTCCTTGCCACGTTGCAGACCGAGTGGGCGGGGGCTCAAGCCTTCAGTTCCTTCGATACGTACATGGCCCCGTTCGTGAAAGTGGACAAGGAATACTTCGCCAAGCGCGGTTTCGCCAACTGGGGGTATACCGAGGTCAAGCAGGCGCTTCAAATGTTTCTCTACGTCATTAACGTGGCGTCGAGATGGGGCGAGTGTGTTCCCACTTCGTACAAGGCCCTGAAGGCTGACGGTACGTGGGCGTCCTGTGACGAGCTGACGTTCGGAGATGAGATCGTCGTGTTCGATACCACGCACGGACGTTTCGCCACGGACAGGCTGACCCGCGTGAACACCTACGAAGGCGACTGGACCATGTATGCTTTCGCCTCGATGGACGAGAACTACACGTTCGAGTGTACCGCCCAGCATCGGGTGATGTACAACGAAGGCTCCAACAAGGAGCCTCAGTGGGTTCTGGAGAAAGCGAAGGACTTGGTGGAAGATCTGGCCGAAGACGAGGCCCAGTGGATAGGGATGCCCGTGATGCACGACCTGCATCTCGGCAGCCTGCCGGCGGTCGTGCCTTGCCAGTTGACGAGCGTTTACAGCAACCACGGTACTGTCTGGTGTCCGACCACCGATACCGGTACGTTCGTCTGCAAGACGGACGACGGCAGCGTCTTCGTTACCGGCAACAGCCCATTCACGAACATCACCATGGACCTCGTCTGTCCTCCCGACATGAAGGATCAGCCGGTCATCATCGGCGGCGAGTATGTCGACGGCCTCCACTACGGAGATTGTCAGGAAGAGATGAATATGCTCAACAAGGCATTCATCGAGCTGATGATGGCCGGGGACTACGAAGGGAAGCCGTTCAGCTTTCCTATTCCGACGTACAACATCACGTCTGAGTTCGACTGGGAAAGCGATCTTTCTCGGGACCTGTTTGCACTGACTGGCAAGTATGGTATTCCGTATTTCCAGAACTTCATCGGTAGCGACATAAGTCCGCAGGACACCCGATCGATGTGCCCCATGGACGGAGTCACGCCGGTATGGGTTAAAGATGAAAGTGGCGTCCACTGCATGATGATTGAAAACGCCTATGCTCGGAAACAAGGCGAGGTTTTCCGGACCTTGTTACCTGATGGCAGGTGGGCACCCGCCAGGGTTAACAAGCAGGAACCTACGGACGTAGTGGTGGTAGAGCTATCTAACGGAGAGACCAAAATCCTCGGGATAAATCACTTGCAGCCGGTGGTGAGCCAGAACGGGAATATCTCCACTATGCTAGCTTCGGAGCTGCTGCCTGGGATGTGTATTCCGTATTCCACAGCGGCTATTGACGCCGAAGGAGAGGGTAAGTGCTACAGTGTGGAGGTCAAAGAAATACAGCGGGTAAAAAACACCAAGCCTCTTTATTGCTTCGAGGTAGATACGGATGACCACTTGTTCGTACTTCCTGGTGGCATGGTTACGCACAACTGCCGTCTGCGTATCGATCTGCGCGAGCTCCTCCGCAAGACCGGGGCGTTGTTCGGATCGGGCGAGAAGACCGGCAGTATTGGCGTAGTTACGCTGAACATGCCCCGTCTCGGATACTTGCATCAGGGCAACGAGAAGACGTTCTTTGCGGCGTTGGAGCAGCTGATGGACGATGCTCGGGACTCCCTGGAGATCAAGCGCAAGGTGGTGGAAAGAAGTCTTAACAACGGGCTGATGCCGTACTCGAAAGAGTATATCGGTTCGTTCGACAATCACTTCTCCACCATCGGACTCGTCGGTATGAACGAGTGCTGTTTGAACTTCATGGGTGTGAATATCGCAGACCCCAAGGGCAAGGACTTCGCAGTCCGGGTCCTGAAGTTCATGCGTGATCGGCTCTCCTTCTATCAGGAGGAAACCAAGCACCTATACAATCTGGAAGCTACTCCGGCTGAGGGTACCTGCTACCGGCTCGCCAGAGCCGACAAGAAGGCGTATCCTGACATCATCACTGCCGGCGGGGACGGGGAGCCGTACTACACGAACTCCACGCATCTGCCGGTAGGATATACGGACGACGTCTTCAAGGCGCTCGATCACCAGGAAGAGCTGCAGACCATCTATACTGGTGGCACGGTGGTTCACGTGTTCCTCGGAGAAGGCATCCAGGATCCCATGCAGTGCATGAAACTGGTGCGGAAAATTGCTGAAACCTACAAGATCCCTGCGTTCACCATCACTCCCACATACAGCGTGTGCCCGGAACACGGGTACATCAAGGGCGAGCATAAGCGGTGCCCGAAGTGTGTGGAGGTCGAGGTGTCCGGGGAAGAAATCATCAAACAAATGAAGGAAGAAGGAAGATGAAAGAGAAAAAGGAATGCGGCCAGAAGACCGCGGTGTTCAGCCGAGTCAACGGGTACTATCGCCCGGTGGAGAATTGGAACAAGGGCAAGCAGTCCGAGTTCGCTGAGCGCAAGGAGTACGAGAACGGCAAGGAGTGCGCTTGCGCTACCGGGTGCTGAGAGCCAGTAACACGCGAAGGCGGCGGGATATAAAAGTCCCGCCGCCTTCTTTTTGCGGTCTTGACAGGATGGGAAAACAGAGGCTATATTAGACAGGAACCCGACAGGCAGGACAATTCATAACATCACCCGGGTGTCCCACCAAAGCGGTGCGCGGCATGCATGACGCATGAAGCAAAATCCGCCAACCGGACATGGAGGTGGGCTATGAAGAAGTTCACTGTACTTGTCAGTCCGGGCAGCCAGGTTTCCTGGTATCTCCGGAACGGATGGATCCTTGTGAAGCCATCACAAGGCGAAGTCCAGTCAATATAGTCAAACTTTAACTCCCGCCTGTCGGGGTTCCTTGATATACTATAGGAGGAAACGATGAAAAACGTGGTTCTGTTTTGCGTGGCGATACTGTGCGGAGGATTGATCATGGGATGCGGAGAGGAAAAGAAACCGGATAAGGTCGAGGTCAAACTGACGACCGATGACGGCCATGTCAGATGCTCGGTGGACGGGTGCGAGAAGCATGCGGTTTGCATGCAGGAGCTTACCAGGGAGGAATTAAAGGAGATAGGATTAGAACAATATGCCCTCCCCATCGGTGATACCGGGGTGTTCAGGTGCTTTTGTGAGACTCACGGCAAGGAGCGTAAACTGTCTCCGGTGTCTTGTCATGTGTGCGGAGCTCCGGCTGTGAAAATACCTTATCAGCTTTTTGGCACACTTGGGTTAAATCTGCCGGGTTATTATATCAATGATGCTGCTTGGGGCGCCACTTACCTGATAATTCACTTACCTGTTTGTGAAAAACACCGGGATGTAGAAGCACATGTTATTTAGCTGAGGATTTTACGTCTCTCTTTGTATAGAGAGAGGTAGATCATGGATATTCCCATACAAAAGACACAAAAGCCGTTTTCTAATGAAACACAAGCAGCTGAAGGCACGCCATCTGAGTATACAGCAAAGGTATTGACAGCGGCAGGTATTCCATTTCAGACGAATAAATCCAATACACCTAAAGCACATGGTCCTGCCTTAGTGACCCTGATGCCGTATATGCGTCGACATTTACTGGAAGGAGTACCGGACAATGTAGTAGCATCACAGAGGCAGTATGCGAACAAAACCCGCTTACGGGCTCTGGATCGTGCGAACATGGATCAGCTGATCGGTGGCGCGTACCTGTAGTCGGTAATCTAGCGTTTGATGTAAGTCAAGTCCCCTACCCTTTTCACCCACGGTAGTTAACTACCGTGGGTTTTATTGTATATACACATATCAAAACTAAGGAGGAAAACCAATGTACAAAATTGCAGAGAATGTCCTGTCATGGTGTAATGACCCGGAGGCCGGAGCTCAGTTCCAGGCAATGAATATCGCCCGCCATCCGTGTCTGATCGGAAATGTCTGTCTCATGCCGGATACCCACGAGGGTTACGGTATGCCCATCGGCGGGGTGGTGGCGTTGGAGAACGCCGTCTGCCCCAATATGGTAGGCGTGGATATCGGCTGTGGGATGCTCGCGGTGAGGACATCCATCACCGAAAAACCCGGTCGTGAGGAGCTGTGTCGGGTCGTACAGAAGATACGAGCGTCCGTTCCTGTCGGGACTTCCCATCAGAGCACACCGCAGCCCGACGAATTGTTCGACGAGCCGATTTGGAGCAGCAACAGTGTTTGCTGCTTTGCGTGCGAAAATGCCAAGCGTCAGCTCGGTACTCTTGGCGGCGGCAATCATTTCATCGAGCTGCAGTGGGGTGATGATGGGCATATGTGGTTCATGATCCACTCCGGTTCACGCAATCTCGGCAAGAAAGTTGCCGATTATTACAACAACATCGCGGTAGAACTCTGCACCAGATGGCGGCAGATCGAGTGCGTCAGGGATCAACTGGCTTTCTTGCCTCGCGGCACCACGGAATATACTGATTACATGCGCGAGATGAACGCCTGCATACGTTTCGGTCAGGCCAATCGTCGACATATTGCCGATGCCGTGATCCGCGCGATCAGTGAGGTATTCAGCAGCCAATGTCCTGATTTTGCCGATCCCATCAACATCAAGCACAACTACGCCACTCTGGAACACCACTACGGCAAGGATGTCATGGTACACCGCAAGGGCGCTACGCTTGCCAGGAAAGGCGTCATCGGTATCATTCCCGGGTCACAGGGCAGCTGCTCGTATATCGTGGAGGGTCTGGGTAACGAGGCGTCGCTTTGTTCCTGTTCACACGGAGCCGGCCGCAGAATGTCGCGTTCGCGCGCACGCTCAGTGTTGAGTCTTGAGGACGAGGTTGCCAAGATGGATGCTTGCGGCATAGTGCATGGCATCAGCTGTTCCGATGACCTGGACGAGGCGCCGTCCGCATACAAGGACATAGACACTGTCATGCGGGAGCAGGCTGATCTGGTGAAGCCGTTGGTGCGGCTTAGCCCGTTGGCGGTCATCAAAGGATAGGAGGAATCATGCATCATTTCAGCGAAAATGACAATCTTATCGCGGGCATCACGCCCTTCACCACCATCGACTATCCGGGAGAGCTTGCCGCGGTGCTTTTCGTCCGCGGCTGTCCGTTGCGGTGTCGCTATTGCCACAACCCATCGTTGCTCAGCACGGAAGGCGACTTCATGCCGGACAACTCGGTGTTCGAGTTTCTGGAGCAGCACAAAGGCAAGCTCTCCGGCATCGTTCTATCCGGCGGGGATCCCCTTTTGGCGGCCCGGCGGCAGCTTCCCGGCATCAATGAGCTTATCGCTCATGCGCATGCTATGGAGTACAAGGTCAAGCTCGACACCAACGGCGTGTGCTACACCGAGTATTTCCGCGAGGGGCCGTACAACCGCGGCAAGCAGTTGATCGCGTCGCTGGACTACATCGGGCTGGACATCAAGGCTCCGGCCGACAAGTACACCTTATTTCAGGGCAGCCCACAATGTTTCAAGAATGTGCAGGCCTTCATCGAGGACGTACTCGAAAGCGGCGTCCCCGTCGAAGTACGTACCACCGTGCACAAGTCGTTGCTGGACGAGCGCGATCTTGTCCGGATCAAGGAGGAGATCATCGATCCTTACGGTCTGAGAGATCGGTGGTGGCTGCAGCAGTTTCATGAAGGTGAGCTGCATGACAATTCAATAAACAAGGAACCGACGTATTCTGACATTGAACTTACCCGGATCGCTGGTGAACTGGGGTGTCGGATACGCGGAATAAAGGAGGAATAAAGATGGAGAAACAGAAACTCAAGTTCCATTGTTCGGAACCCAACCTCGACCAGTTGGTCAAGGCGCATCCCACTGATGCCGGCTATGACCTGTGCTGCTCGGAGCACACCGTGACCGTTCCGGCACGTGAGTGGGCGGTGATAGCTACCGGCGTGCGTCTGGCTATTCCGGAAGGCTACGTCGGTATCGTCAAGCCGCGTTCCGGTCTGGCGGCCAAACAAGGCATTGACGTGGGCGCCGGTGTCATCGACTCCGGATATCGTGGAGAGGTCAAGGTGGTGCTTTTCAACCATTCCGATACGGATGTCAGCTTTAAGTATGGCGATCGCATTGCCCAGCTGGTAGTGCTGCAGCTTTTCAACGGAGAATTGGAGTCTGTTGAATCCGCAGATGATTTGCCGGTGGCTGATCGTGCCGAAAAGGGATTTGGAAGCAGCGGAGTATGAAAGACGCAATCCTCTTTGGAGTGTTGCTCGCAGTGTTTCTCGGATCACTGCGACTTTTTGCGAGGTAAACCATGATTAGTGTAAATACTATTCAACCGCATGATGGGCAGTATCTGCACTTGAGTATGATGGACGTATGTCCTCCACTCTATTCTGAGAAATTGAGGGTAAGGAGAATTTCTGTCAAACCCTTGAGTGCGCGTTCCTGTCGCGTGTATGTTGGCTTTTTCAACGGCAACGAAGAGGTGGTAACCACAGATAGGGTCATCTATTTTCGGAGAGATGAACTAAAAAAGTCTTCCGGGATACCCGTATGGGCTCACGTGGCGTATGAAGACACCGGCGATAACGTCAACACGGATGTTATGCACGTGACGTTGAAGTCACAAATCAACGGAAAGACTCCGGAGAAGTTGGTCCTTCGTGTGCCGTGCTCTGAGTTTCTGACCTACAGAAGATGGTACAACGGTGTAAATATTACCATGTCGCCATGGGAAATACACTATTCCAGGCCGCTGATGTTCCACCTTACGGATCTGATCAATGCCCCGGAAGCTTTTCGGAAGATTCATCTGCCAGAGTATACGGCTGAGCAGGTAGCTGAATTGGTGTCTTCAGTTGTCAAGACAGTGCATGAGAACTTCCAGGGTTGGGAGAATTACCTAGCTATGCTGCGTAAGGCCAAAGTAAAACAGCTGACGGCTCAGGAACTTGCGCGTAAATATCGTGTGGACAAGGACAAGTGCAGCACAGCTGAGTTCATCGCCGCTGATGAGGACTAAAAGGAGGATATGTAGTATGTTCAAAAAATGGATATTGAAGCTGAAGGAGGGGTTGGAATTGCCGTGTCTTTTCGTACCTCGGCATACCTCGTATGATGAGGTGCCTAACCCTGAGTATACTTATCGGTACGAGGCGTCTACCAATATCGTAACCGGTAGGATCGATGCTATCCAGACCAAGGCTTACTGCAACTACTGCGGAGACATTTGGCTGTCACGGCCTCTCCGTATCCGCAAATTTTCTTGGAGGGAGGTAGTTAGTATTCGTCCGCTGTAACAAAAGAAAGAATTCAGTCACCTGGCGGGGTTGAGCTATTGGCTCCCCCGCCTTTTTTGTGTCTTATGTAAGGAGTACAAAAAATGTTCAAGAAGAAAACTGTAACCGCATCCATTCCTATGAAATCTGTCGTGTATCCCCACGCGGCCCGCGTCACTGTGGCCCGTGAGGCCAAGAAGCTGCGCACGGAGCATCTGAGATACATTCGGCGTGAGGCTGAGGCTACCAAAATACAAAAACTCAAGGACTTCAAGAAACAGACCGATGCTGCGCTGCAGGTGTTTAACGACAGTGCCGTGATGGTAAGGTTTGCGGATGTGCTTGCCTACCGGTCAAGTGTTCAAAAGCAACTGATGGAGCAGATTATTGGGCGTCTGCGGGATGGACACACGTCTGCTAAACACAGCGTCATCGGCATTGATTTGTCTAAGATACCGGAGTTTGTGGCGCTGCGGGCGGATTTCCAAAAGTCCAGAGATGCTCTTAATGAGGCCTATGAGGCAGGAGTGCAGGAGATCGAGCAGAGTATTTCCGCTTTTGTGGATGGAGTGTACCTGGACAGCATGCCGGAGGAGTTCGCCGAAAAGGTGAAAGCGCTTCGAGAGTTGCCTATTCCGGGGTTGCCGCAGCCGGCAGTTGTGTAGTATGTATAGTAAAGCGGTGGGGACATTGTCCCCACCGTTAACCTGGAGGTAAAAATGGTAGACGAGGAAAAAGGTGAGCTGCACATAATATGGGACGTGGATGACATTCAAAGCTACGCTGCCATGTGCTTGGAACCTGAGATAAGCCGGGAGTTGTCGCATGATGATGCTCTGAAAATCCTGCACGATCTCGATCGGGGACATGATTGCGGCCGCGGTATCACCTGGAAGGTGGTAGAGGAGGCGATTCGTGAGTATCTGAGAAACAAAGAAGCCGAGGTGAGGAGGGTAGCGGAGTATGTCTGTTGAATTTGAACTCAATGGCAAACAATACACTACTACAGAGCATTTCGCACGTACTTGTGATGGCTGCGCTTTTGAGCATGGAGACCACTCGGAATGCGCTGCCGCACAAGATAAATCAGGTAAGTCATGTGGAATGGATCACGTGGTGTTCACAGAGGTGAAGCATGAATGAGGACGAATACCTGGAAGCACTGCTGCGGCGTAATCCAGGGCTCAATAAAAGCGACGATGATACTGTCACGTTGCGCGTTCGCGGACTGAAAGCCATAATTCGTCAGGCATTTCAGAAAGGTCGGGAGTCTGGCATCGAATCTCAACAAGAATACGAGGGGACCACTGGAGACAGTAGTCGTGGTGCCGCATTGTTCAACAAACTTTTCGGAGGAGGAAACAGAAATGGACAAGGAAGAGCATTTTGAGCAGAAAAAAGATGATCCGGTAAATCATCCTGGGCATTATTGCGTCGGTGGACTAGAATGCATTGAAGTAATGCGTACTATCTACGGTGACTTTGTTGTGGGGTGTTTCGCTCGTTGTAACGCGTTCAAGTACTTGTGGCGTACTAACAGGAAGAATGGCAAGCAGGATATCGACAAGGCCTTGTGGTATTTGAATAAATACAAAACCGATCTTGCCGGTAGCGCCGATGAGGTTAAGACTGCCATTCGCGTCTTGACATCCTGTGCCATAAAAGCCGGAGTGCGCAGATCTTCCGGATGTGGTGCCGAGGCGGCGGAAATGGAGCTTTGCAAGGCATTCAGAAGATTGCATGATCTCCTCGGTTTGAACAGCGACTGGAATCCTGTTAGCGGTACGCTGCCTGGTGCAGTGGGGGAGGACAAGTAAATAATGCAGACGACAAGCATAAAGACTCCCAATGGTACCGCGGTGGCCATAAGCATTGATTTGCATAAGGTGTTTTCTGAGGATTTCAAGGCGATCATCAGAACGACGTTGGTGGGTAACCTGTTCAAGGAATTCGCAGCAACCAGGAGCAACCCGGAAGACACCAGTCACAAGGGAGAAGCCTTCCTCAACACGATACGCGATATTTCGGAATGTGCCGCGGCAGCAATCCAGCCGATGATCAATGAACTCATGGAGGAAATACGTCATGGTGATGTTCTCGATCAGGAGCTGGCGGATCTGGGCATCACCTTTGCCGATGATAAGGAGAAGTAGCAATGGGGTTGATGATAGGTAAGACTGGAGCAAATCCTACGATTCCGATTTGCCCATACTGTGGCAAAGGAAAGAACGAGATAATACTTACCGGATTGGCCGGTGAGAAGTGGGCCAAAGAAAACGGACGTGCAGACGGCCAGATGCCGATGTATGTGCAGATCGAGGGTGATGTTGAACCCTGCGCTGAATGCAAAAAGAAGGGCATTGCGATAGTAGAGATGGCTCTGGACACCCGGAAACCCACCGGCAAACGGTGGCTGGTGACCAGGGATTACATCAAGCGTACGGTGAAACAACCGCTGCAGGATCAGATTCTTAAAAAAGGTATCACCTTCATTGATCCCGAGACCGCCGAGGCGGTTGGATTGCATGCAGCACTAGAACAGGAGGGTTGAACATGAGCTGGGGTACTTATTACAAACACAAGGGTTATCTGTCTCATATTTGTGAAAATGAGTTAGATAACAAATACGATGAGTGTAAACAGATCAATGATATGATCTGGCGTGAGATACTCTCGTATATGGCTTCGACGCCTCCCGCTACGGCGAAGGACTTCGAAGGTAATGAGTACCCCTGGCCCGAGTTTATCGCGAATAAGGTGCGCGAGTTTCGTGAAACCATTGAGGAGAACAATCACTTGATGGCACGAATTAACGATTGCATTGAAGCTCGCGAGGATAACCCTGAAAACGTATGGTCGTAGGTGTATTATGGATTTTGTGCTTTTCTATTTGATCGTGACTGTGTGGACATGGCTCGGCAGACAGTTTATGCTGACATCTGAAGATGACCGTCGCGATTATTTTCGTAACGGCGTTGCCGAGTTCATCAGATGTCTTGGCTGGCCGTTGATGTTGATTAACAAGGAGAGAACCAAATGAGGAAATTGGCAAGTATCAGAACGATAGAGTCTCTCAGTCCTATCGAGGGCGCGGATAAGATCGAGTTGGCGCATACCGGTGGATGGCAATGTGTGGTCGGCAAGGACCAGTTCAAACCCGGTGAAGCTGCCGTGTTTTTCGAGATCGACAGCGCTTTGGATCCTAATGATGAGCGCTATGCTTTCTTGAAGCCGACGTGTCTTAAGGAATGGCGGAACAAGGATGGACAGCTCGTTGATTCCTGCATACGGATTCGCACCATGCGTTTCCGTGGTCAAATTTCGCAGGGGCTGTTCATGCCCATTTCCGTCTTTCCGGAGGTCGTAGTCAAGGATGAAGGTACTGACCTTACCGAAGTGCTGCATGTTCGACATTTCGACTTGATCAAAGAGCAGGCAGATACCATTCTCGGCAAGGTAAAACTTGCTGGAGACATCTATGGCAGTTTTCCTTCGGCATTGGTTCCGAAGACCGATGAGGAAAGGTTGCAGAATCTGATGGAGTATTTCGAGACCAAGAAGGATGTAGCCTTTGAATGTACTGAGAAATTTGACGGGTGCAGTGCAACCTTCGGATATTCCACTACGTTGGAGGAGCCCTTCTTCGTTTGCGGCAGAAACAATCGACTCAAGGATACGGGAGAGAATCTCTACTGGAGAATGGCGAGAAAGTACGATCTGCCGCATCTTCTGGAGCAGTGCTCCAAGATGGGAACTGATCTGGCCATCCAAGCCGAGATAGTCGGTCCCGGAGTCAACGGCAATCGGGATCAATACACCGAACATGAGATACGGGTATTTCGTATCTACGACATGCAGAAGCAGCAGTGGTTGACTCCTGAAGCGCGTCATGCCTTTTGCGCGAGGCATAAACTGCCGCATGTCAAGATCGTCCGTGATAACTGGGAAGTGTTCAAGGAGTTCACATCGTTGGATGACTTCCTGAAGTTCGTTGAAGGTAAGACCGATCGCGGACACGAACGGGAGGGCATGGTGTGGAAATCTCTGAACGGACGTATCAGCTTCAAGGTCATCAACAATAATTACTTACTGAAGGAGAAGTAAAGTGGTTACCGAAAGCATGATTTATTGGATATTCCGCCTAGATTATATCCGTGCATTTTGTATCGGATTTGCGATAGTATCCATTGTTGCTGTTGTGTTGTCGTTTATGTTGATAGATAACATTGACGATGACTATGCAAAGCGATGTCTGCTTCGATTGTCGGCATTGTTCGCGGTGTTGTTTATCTTGGCCCTACAGGGATCAATATTCATACCCACCACACAAGAGATGATCTTGATCAAGGTGATTCCTGTCATCAGCAATTCCAAGTTCATGACCGAGCAGCTGTCAGATGATATGAAGGAACTTTATGCACTCAGTAAAAAAGTTGTTATTACCAATCTGAGGGGTGCTCTTGATGAACAAAAATGAGCTTGTAAAAACTTGTGTGGCCTGCGGTAAGTGCCAAGGGTACGAGTTGTTCGCCAGGCAGGGTGTTCCCGATGGACTGGATTGCGAAACCGCCCGAAAATGGGCGGAGTCCGGGACGTTGCGGAACAACGTGCGGAGCAATGTCGAAGCCGACGGGAAATTGTACCATGTGTACTACACCTCCAAGTTCGACGGCACGCAGAAGGACTATGTCCTCGACATCCGCGCCCGTAGTGCAAAGGAAGCCCGCGATATCTGCTGGCGCCTGGTGCATGAGACCACGGGCAGGCATGCCTTCACGATCAAAGCAATGCTCACCGACAAATTCCCTGTCGGATATTCTGAAAAGACGACCAAAGGA
>Ga0265300_10002469_pt1 | contig 15977 bp, 14 predicted proteins | sample AusTroGonzalo_MG_FD_193482 | JGI IMG/M metagenome (GOLD analysis project Ga0265300, IMG submission 193482) | Bovine rumen microbial communities from tropical cattle in Woodstock, Queensland, Australia - Gonzalo_03 | ecosystem: Host-associated > Mammals > Digestive system > Stomach > Rumen ...
AAAGTTTCACAATTATGCGAATATTGTTCATAGTCTATCACGGTTTTTCCGAGTATAGTGGAATAACCAAGAAGATACGCTATCAAGTAAAAGGACTGCGGGAAAACGGTCACGATGTCCGCTTGTGTTACTATGACTTTGCGGAGAATAGACATCGCTGCCGATATATCGACGATAAAATTATCAAAGACTATGGCAATGGAAATTTGGCTGCATTTTGTCAGCGTTTGGATTATGATTGTATCTTCGATTATTGTGTTCGTGAGGGGATAGAATTTGTCTATGCTCGTTGTTTCCAAAATGCCAATCCCTGGCTGATTCGTTTCTTCAAAAAACTGAAAAAAGCAGGCATTCATGCTGTGACAGAAATACCAACCTATCCGTATGATTCTGAATTTAAATACGTAAACTACACACAGCGAATAGGATTTAGAATTGACCAAATATTCCGCCGTCGATTATATCAATACATGGATGCTATAGTAACTTTTTCCGATGCCCCGGAGATATTTGGTCAACGCACCATCCGTATCAGCAATGGTGTCGATTTCGATAGCATTCCCCTTCATCAGCCATCAGCCATCAGCCATCAATCATCAGCCCTCCATCTTATCGGTGTCGCAGAGGTCCATATCTGGCATGGTTATGATAGGCTGATTGCTGGTCTTGGTGAATATTATAAGAATGGTGGAAAGCGAGAAGTCGTGTTCCATATTGTTGGGGGAGTACACCCTCACGAACGGTATCGGGCTAATGAGTTTCATCCTGGCCTACAAGCTATTATCGACAAGTATGGAATTGCTGATAAAGTCGTATTTCATGGCACCATGTTTGGTAAAGAATTAGATGATGTTTTTAACCAATGCCAATTTGCCATTGGTTCGTTAGCCCGTCATCGTAGCGGCATCACGATTATCAAGACACTTAAAAATCGTGAGTACGCTACGCGTGGTATACCTTTTATCTATTCTGAGCAAGATTCAGATTTCGACCATAAACCCTATATCATCAAAGCTCCTGCTGATGAATCTCCCATTGATGTTCAACAGATAATCAACTTCATTGATGATTTTGACTTGAAGCCTGAAGATATACGTAAAACGGTAGGGAATTTAGCATGGAAGATACAGATGCAAAGGGTAGTTGATGAGGTATTCAAATGAATAATTTTATAGACTTAACTAAAAACTATTATGAGTAAAAACTATGAAGTAACAATTGGAATCCCTGTTTACAACGTCGAACGATATATTCGATTGTCGTTGGACTCTGCTTTGGCACAAACTTTTCCAAGCATTGAGTTCCTCTTTTGTGACGACTGCGGAACAGATTCTTCTATTGATATCATTAGAGAATACCAACAGAATCATCCGCGTGGTAAGGACATACGTATCCTTCATCAGCCCCAGAATATGGGTATCGGGGCTGCCCGCAATCGTATGTTGGCAGAGGCTCAAGGCAGATACTTCTATTCCTTGGATGCTGACGATTCAATAACCCCCAATGCCATTGAACTGCTGTGGAATGCTGCCCAAGAGCATCAAGCAGACTTGGTATATGGCAGCTATGAACGTGTCTTTGTCGAGGATGGCAAGGAGATAGGTCGTAAACAGTTTCCTTATCCCTTCCGTGTCTTTACCGATCCAGACATCTATGCCGACTATGTATACCACTGGGGAGTACAGGGTATGAATTGGAACTATCTTCTGAGCATGGATATCATTCATCAGAACAATCTCCGTGTCACTGAGGTGGGACATGGCTATGGTGAGGATTTTACGTTCACCATCGATCTCCCGACCTATATTACTCGTGCCGTCCTTCTGCCAGACATCACCTATCAATACTATAATCGTGATGTGAGTAAACCCAAAAAGAAAAAAATTTTAAGTCGCAAATATCTGAATCGTGCCATTGAAGCCATTGCTCAGAAAAAGCGTCGTAGTGAGTTGTTGGGGAAGCGCTATTACTCCAAGCGAATCTCCATTCTCATGATGCTTGATTGCTCGTTTGCCTGCGAGATGGTAGGCCGTCGGAGTGAGTTCGACGAACCGTTTAGCAATCGTGAAGTGCGCGACATGATGTGGCACCCTATGACCTTTTGGGAAATAGTGACTGCCAAGTCTGGACGTTTCCACAATATTCTTTATTGGACCTTCGGTGTTGTTCCACCATTTCTTTGTGCATGGCTATTAAAGCCAATGATGAGGAGATACGGTACTTACAAAAGATAAAATATACGTGTTTGCAGGTTGATATATCGAAAGATATTCACATTTCCCACTTAAAACAATGATAGCATTTTCTCAACTATTGGTGCCATATCGTAGTATTTATATTCAGCTAGTCTTCCACCGAAGATGACATTATTTTCCTGTTGGGCTAATACCTGATATTTCTGGAATAGCGTATTATTCTTATCGTCATTTATGGGATAATAGGGTTCCATACCCTCTTTCCATTCCACGGAGTATTCTCTGCTAATTACAGTCTTCGGATTCTTCTCTACGTCTGCAGCGAAAGACTCAAAATGCTTGTGCTCAATGATGCGGGTATATGGGACCTCAGCTTCGGTATAATTAATCTGAGCCAAACCTTGGTAATTAGGAGTGTCAAGAATCTCATTTTCAAAGCGGACTGTACGATATTCCAATTTTCCGAATCGGTAATCGTAAAATTCGTCAATCATACCTGTAAAGACAATCTTGTCGAATTGAGAATTGAGAATTGAGAATTGAGAATTGCTGTGTTTGCGTTCTTCGAAGAAATCAACGTTCACCATAGTATCGCAACCCTTCAGCAAACCGTCAATTAACTTGTTATATCCGCCAATAGGCACTCCCTGATAGGAATCGTTGAAATAGTTATTGTCATAAACAAAACGGACGGGCAGGCGTTTGATGATAAACGGAGGGAGCTCAGTACATTTGCGCCCCCACTGCTTTTCCGTATATCCCTTAATAAGGCGCTCATATATATCTCTTCCTACCAGTGAGATAGCTTGCTCTTCCAGATTTGTAGGTGTCTTACCTTCCATTTCTTTCCGTTGTTCTGCAATTTTATGTTTTGCCTCTTCAGGTGTCAATACGCCCCACATCTGGCTGAAGGTGTTCATATTGAAGGGAAGATTATAGGCTTTGCCTTTATAGAAAGCAACTGGTGACTCTGTGAAACGATTGAACTCAACGATAGAGTTGACAAAATCCCACACTTTTTTATTGGAAGTGTGAAAGATATGAGGGCCATACTTGTGAACATTGATACCCTCTACATTATCGCAATAAAGGTTGCCACCCAAATGAGGGCGTTTGTCTATAACCAAGCAACGTTTTCCTTGTTTGGTCGCACAATGAGCAAAAACAGAGCCATATAAGCCAGCACCAACAATCAGATAGTCGTATTTCATGTCAATCAATTATATTTTTGTCAAATTTACGAATAATTGTGGATATAATGTTAAAAGTCGATGAATATTTTTGTTTTTTTAATTTTTATTTGGCTAATTCGGAGAAAATATTTAAATTTGTGGCATAATAGCGTAAAATGTCAGTACCAAATAGAAAATATAAGATCGTGTATTGTACTCCAGGCTTATATCTGGCTGGGGGAATGGAACGTGTTCTGACGTTGAAGGCAAACTATTTTGCTGATGTTTTTGGGTATGATGTCACGATTATCTTAACCGAAGGGATGGGGCTACCGTATTTCTATCCGTTGTCAAACCACATCAAGATTGTTAACTTGAATATCGGCTTTGAGGAATTATGGAATCAACCCATACTAAAGAAAATTTTCATTTATTTCAAGAAACAGAGACAATATAAAAAGTTATTGAAAGCAGCGTTAATGCAGATTCGCCCAGATATAACGATTAGCATGCTGCGAAGGGAAATCAATTTTCTTAATTCTATTCGCGATGGGAGTAAGAAAATCGGTGAAATCCATATCAATCGCGCTCATTATCGGACATTCGAGGAAGGCGATTCAAATCCATTTAAGTCTTTGTTGTCTTATTATTGGAAACACACCCTTGTTCGTCATCTCAAACAGCTCGACGGTTTTGTAGTATTAACAAAGAAAGACCAAGAGGCTTGGACTGAACTGGACAATGTCACCGTGATTCCCAATCCAGTTTCTTTCCCATCGGTTAAGATTAGTCAATATACTGAAAAGCGCGTGATAGCTGTAGGAAGATATTGCCATGAAAAAGGCTATGACCACCTCTTGAAGATATGGTCGGAAGTCCAGAATCTCTGTCCAGACTGGCGATTGGATGTCTATGGCGATGGTGACAGTACAGCATATAATCAGATGATGGATGACTGTCAAATCGACCGAGCACGGTGTTCTCTGAATGGTAGGGTTTCCGATGTTCAATCTGAGTTTGCTAGTAGTTCACTGGCTGTATGCACCTCGCGTTTTGAAGGCTTTGGTTTGGCAATCGTCGAGGCGATGGCATGCGGTTTGCCTGTTGTCTCGTTCGATTGTCCTTGGGGGCCACGCTCCATCATAACTGATGGCGAGGATAGCATTTTGGTCGAGAACGGTAATATCAAACAATTTGTTGCAGCCATGGTAAAACTCATGAAGGAAACCGATGCTTTGGAACTGATGGGTAAACGTGCTGCAATCAATGTACAACGTTTTAGTATGGAGACCATTGCTAATCAATGGAAGAACTTATTCGATAGTTTATATAGTAACAATAATTAAGTAAAAAAATGAGTTGGTACGAGAAATATCTTAGCATCTACGAAAAACCATTTAGTGAAGTTTCTCAGAATATCATCGACGAGACTCGTGAAAGATTAGTATCCTTGCAGAGTGATGAACCTTTGGTGTCAGTCGTCATCGTTGCATACAATGAAGAGCGGCATTTACCAGCATGTCTGTGGTCCTTGAGTGAGCAGCAGTGTAAATATCCAATAGAGTTTATTGGTGTCGACAATGAGTCGAAAGACCGAACTGGAGAAATCTATCAGAAGTTTGGAGTAACCTATTACACGGAGCACCAGCATACTTGTGGTTATGCCCGTCAGTGCGGTCTGGAGCAGGCCAAGGGCAAATATACAATGTGTATTGACTGTGACACCATGTACCCTCCCCACTACATTGAGTTAATGATTGATAACCTGATGCAGCCTGGCATAACAGCTGTAGCTGCCATGTGGAGCTATTATCCTGACGAGAACCATTCCAAGCTGAAGATGAAGATGTATGAGTTCTTCCGTGATATCTATCTTCGCATACAGGCCATTAACCGCCCAGAATTGACTGTACGCGGTCTTGCTTTTGGCTATTATACTGAGAATGCCAAAAGAGAAGGCTATAGAGTGGAATTGCTTCGCGGTGAGGATGGATCAATGGCATTGGCCATGAAGAAATATGGTAAAATCAAATTCGTTTATGATAAGCGATGCCGCGTTATCACAGGTTATAGTGGTTTTAAGGAGAAATCAATACTTACTGCTATGTGGCATCGTCTGAAATTCTATGGTGTTATCCGCCTATTCTCAAAGACTGACCATTACGACGATGCACCAGATAATTTCTTGAAAAAGAGTTAAAGTTCTCTATTGGCAAGATGCTTGAAGAGGTTCTCCCATAAAGGCATGATTTTCGATGCATCATAGCGCTGGGATGACTCAATCCCAGCTGTTCCCATTTTTATACGCAGTTCCTGATGATCCATCAACAGGGATACTTTCTCTGTAAATGCAGCATTGTCCTGTTTGGGCACCAAGAAACCATCTTCCCCGTCAGTGATGATATCAGCAGGTCCATAAGGGCAATCGTAAGCCACTACGGGCAATCCACAACTCATAGCCTCCGGAAGTACTAATCCAAAAGGTTCGTATCGAGAGGTCAATAACAAGATTGAACTCTCCTTATACTTCTCAACAATATCAGGTGTAGGCTCATGGACTATTATGTTTGCATTCATCTGCCTAATCTCAGCAAGCAGAGCCTCCTGTTCATCACCATACCCACCATAAATATGAAGGCTCCAGTCTGGGTGGCGTTGATAAACGGAATTCCAAATGCGCAATAGATTACCAATATCTTTCTGCTTTGAGAAACGGCCAACAAAAATGACAGATTTTGCCGTGCATTCACTACAGGAATCACTCTCATTTAAATGTACCACATTGGGGATTACACAAACATTCGTCGTCAATTTCCGCCATTCTACCGCATCACCCTCGGTTAGTGCAACTACCATCTGTGCTTTCTTAACAGCCGATTGAAGATACCTAACATGTAGTCGGCGTAATATACCATCACCCTCAAAATATGTGGCTAAACGAGAGGCATGAGATTCAAAAACAAGTGGTATACGTCCCTTAACTTGTAAAACATCACATAAATAATCTAACCGCGTACAAACAATGACATTTGGAGCGAATTCTTTTATCTTACTTGCCATCCGTTTACGAAACAGATGATGGAGTTGGCGACTCTTGATTAGTCGTCTCCAAAATGACAAATGATATTGTTGATGAAACTGAATATCCAAATCATTAAACAACACATCTGAATGTAATTGAAAACAAACAGGATGAGTTCCTTGATTAACTGTTAACAAACAGACTTTATAACCTTCATGTTCCACAAGCCAGTTTGCCTTTTCTATGATGACACGTTCAAGACCGCCACGAATAGCCATTGCATCACAAATGTAGAGGAGTCTCATTACAATAATATAATTTTACAAATTTACTAATTTAAATAGATATCTCCAAAACTCAGAGTAACATTTTTACTTTACCAATCACCCAAATAGCAGCAATGCATAATGAGGACGGCAACTTACTCAGCAAAAAGAAGGGTAAATTCTTGAGTCGTGATTGGCGGAATGAACAGATCTGACGGAATGTAACAGGATAAGATAGGATATTACTAATCTCATGATTCGAGAAAGGGGGAACAATTATTTTCCTACGCTTTAAGATATGGCAGGCTATATAAAAATCTGTCATCATGATGTTGAAACAACGATTCGGGAAATAGACCTTATTAACTAAAGCAGAGGATGTCGTTTTCAAATGCTCAATAGAATGAACATTCTTCATAATCTCATTTTTGGAAATTTGGTTTCTTTGTTGATAATGGGAAAGAGAATTATCCCTACACAAATACGAATAGGTAATATCTGGCAAAAGAACAGCTCGCTTAATCATTGTAACCAAATCAAAAGTAAATACGAAATCTTCCCAATAATCAGTAAGAATAAAACGGTGATGATGCTCACGCAATACGGAAGATTTTACCAGATAATTGCATGCAGTAGCTTCGATACCACCATATTTTCGATATGCAAAAATAGCCAGTTCGTCTTCTCCTAATAATTGAATAGCAGGATATTGACAGACAGTCCTATCACCTGTCAATTCTATTCTCTCATAAGAGCCAAAAACAATCTCTGCATCATACTGACGAGCATGTGCCATCATCAATTCTACAGTATTATCAGCTATTACATCATCGGAATCCATGAAATACAGATAGTCTCCTAATGCCTCGTCAATGATTCTATTTCGGGATGCTGCAACACCCTTGTTTTGTTCATGTCTGATGATATGGATATCACTTCCACGAGGATGTTCGGCTTTCATCTGCTCAACAATATCCATCGAACCATCAGCGCCGCAATCGTCTATGATTAAAAATTCAATAGATGAGTAAGTTTGGTTCAATGCAGATTCTATCGACCGTTGAATGTAATCAACGGACTTATAAACCGGTATGCCTATTGTCGCATCGTATTTCATCCATTTACCATCAATTCATTAAACAACTGTTCCCACTGAAGACCAACTCTTTCAATATCATATTGAAATGCAGACTTTTGAGCATTTTCGCCTATCTCCTTTCGAAGCTCGTCATCATTCATCAATAAGATTACTTTTTCTGCAAATGCATCAATATCGAATGGTTGTATTAAAAAGCCGTCAACGCTATCGGTTATAATAGAACGAGGACCATTTTCACAATCAAATGAAACGACAGGAACACCACAGGCCATAGCTTCTATCAAAACAAGACCAAAACCTTCATATCGAGAGGGCAATACAAAGATCGAACTGGTATTATACTCCTTTAACACATCAGTGATAGGTCCATGTAAATGACAACGAGAAGTGTCAATGCACAATTGTTTCATCTGGGACTCATAGGGTTCCCTATTCCCATTACCATAAATATCCAAAGTCCATTCTGGCATTTGCTTTTCTATTTTTTCCCATATTTGCAACAACAAGTCATTACCTTTGTCATAATCGTATCGACCTATAGAAACAATTCTTTTAGATGACAACTCACTTTTTGCTTTTATGTGGAAAGGAAGCGGATCAGGAATCTTAACAATATGATTTAATTCCGGCCAATCATTCATGGCACTATCTGTCAGGACGACCATCTTATCCAACTGTCTCAAATGTTGGATTAAACTATTCATCCAAACATGAGCAAACCATTGTTTTATAACATTAGAATCTCTATCGCTGAAATTCCGGTAATTAGCTCGATTGACATGTAGTTCACCTATCTTGATACTGCCATCAGGAATGTTCACTATGAAATTGATTTCACGTCTTAGAGTCGTTATAGTAAAGTCTGGTTGGAGACGCATCAGTTGAATTGTCAGGAGCTTTTTATACTGACGCTGCTTTTTCAAATAAAAGAATATTTTTTTTATGAACGAAGCACGCCATAAATTCTCAAAGCCTAACTGTAAATTGATAATGTGCACCTTGTTGGAAAGATGGAAGAAACACTCTCTTCCTTGCCCTTCGGTCACAATGACAGTGACATCGTAACCATATACCTCTGCAAAAAAATTGGCCTTTACGGATACGACGCGTTCTACGCCCCCTGCGGAATACAGGGCAGGAGTACAATAAACTATTTTATATTTTCTTTCCTTATCCAATTGATACATACAGATTAGATTGCAAATGTACAAAATATATTTGGTATCATACAAAAATCTTTCAAAAAATTTGGAACTTTGCTAAAAAATGTATACCTTAGCAGAAAAATTTAAGAGCATTGTGAACTTTTATGAGAAAGGCCTTGTTCCTAATATTTCATGGTTTTGACCCAAATAATGGTATCAGTCAAAAGATATCATATCAGGTTAACGCGCTTAGGACATGCGGCATGGACGTCCATTTATGCTATATGGACGAGACTACGACCAAAAAGCGTATAGTTGACAATGAGACTATAGCGGATTATGGAAACGGCATGATGAGCAAGATTCTGAAAAGGACAGAATTCTCATCTATTGTAAAGTATTCACAAGAAAACAATATTGATTTTGTATATATCCGTTCTAACCACAATGCCAATATCTTTACCATTCGCATGGTCAGACGGATGAAACAAACAGGTATGAAAGTGGTAATGGAAATCCCTACATACCCTTATGATTCTGAGTATGAAGCACAGGGTATGAGCAAACAAATATTTCAGGACAAATTATTCCGCAACCGACTTGCCAAATATTTAGATGCTATTGTTACCTTCTCTGAATATAAAGAGATTTTCGGACAAAGGACCATCAATATCTCAAACGGCATTGATTTTGAGAATGTGCCGATGAAAGCCACCAAGAACGACACCAGCAAAGAATTGAATCTGATTGGCGTTGCAGAAATACATCAATGGCACGGATTTGATCGTATCGTTAAAGGGCTTGCAGAATACTATTCAAAACATCAGGATTATATTGTCAAATTCCATATTGTTGGTTATTTCTTTTCTGCTGAAGGAGAAGCAGAATTTAAAAGGATTATATCCGACCATCACATGGAAAACTATGTGATTTTATATGGAAAGCAACACGGGGAAACGCTCGATCAGATATTCGATTGGTGCGATATGGGCATTGGCAGTCTTGGAAGGCATCGTGTTGGTATTCAAAAAATCAAAACACTAAAGAACAGAGAATATGCTGCAAGGGGTATTCCTTTTGTGTATTCTGAAACCGATAGTGATTTCGACAACAGGCCCTATGTATTGAAAGTTCCTGCTGACGAATCGCCTCTCAATATCGAACAGATTATTGACTTCTACAAGAGTGTCAATATACCTGCTATTGAAATTAGGAACTCTATTCAGGATTTATCCTGGTCGAGACAGATGATGCATGTCATAGATGAAGTATCTAAAGGTTAGGATATGAAGAAACGAATCTGCTTCTTGACGGACTCCATATTCTCGATTGGCGGTGTACAACGAGTGACAGCGGTGATTGCTAAGGAATTGGCAAAAGATTACGACGTGACTATTGTGACATTCGACAAGCCCGAACGAAAAGACACCTCGTTATACGATTTGCAAGAAGCAGATATCAACTACAGATTCTTTGAATACCCAAAGACATCAGCATGGAAATTGAAATGTTGTAAGATCTATAGCTATCTCTACAGGAAACATTTGCCACAGATACGCCTTACCTCTGATGTCTATAGTCATAGCTCCTTCCCATCCGCGAAGAGAAATGCACTCATCAAAGAACTGACTTCTGGAAATTATGATATTATTATAGGTGTGCATGCACCGCTGGCTGTCAGATTAGCTACTTGCAGCAAACAACTCAAAAAAGCGAAATTGATAGGTTGGATACACAACTCTTACGAAGCATTGTTTGGAGAGAAATCATTATATATTGGGCCAGAACTCTGCAAGCACTATGAATTCCAATTAGCAAAATTAGCTGAAACTGTAGTGCTTTGTCAATATGATGCGCAGCAATACCACTTCCCAACGAAGGTAATATACAATCCACTGACATTGGTTCCTGGAGAGAAATCGAATGGGACATCAAAGAAGTTCTTGGCCGTAGGACGATTCTCCCGACTACATAAAGGTTTTGATCTACTGATAGAGGGATTCCGTATCTTTGCCACAGAGAACCAAGAATGGACGCTTGATATCGTAGGGGAAGGTGATGAGAAACCGATATATCAGAAGATGGTTAAGGAATATAAACTGGAGGACAGGATTCACATCCATCCGTTTACCAACCATATCCAAGAATACTACTCTAAGGCACAAGTATATGTGCTGAGCTCACGATGGGAAGGAATGCCCTTGGTACTAATGGAAGCCATGTCACATAGACTTCCCGTCATTTCGTCTAATCTTCCTGTTTGTCAAGAAATAATGGGCGACTTCGGCATGTACTTCAGTGTTGGTGACGTCAAGGGAATGGCGCGGCAAATGAAAGCAGCCATACAGATGGACTGGCAAGAGAAATCAGAACAGGCATTAAAGATTGCCGCACGATTCGATATAGAGACAATTATTAACCAATGGAAACAACTGATTGATGAAAGATAAAGAAGGAATAAGAGAGGGATTAAAGTCGAGTCCTAAGATGAAGAGATTCTTGGATTACTTGATTATGAACCAGCGGGATGCACGACCAAGGTGGTATATCCGACTGTTGGCACCACTATATCAACATAGGGCATGGAGTTCTAAGATATATTGGAGCGTCAGGATGGACACCCCACCCTATAGACGGTTCTGGTTAGGACAGAAGAGTGTCATTGAATCGTATTGCTGCATCAACAATGCAGTGGGCGACGTGACCATTGGTGACTATACCCGCGTCGGTCTACATTGTACGGTAATTGGACCTGTGTGCATCGGCAATCACGTGAACCTAGCACAAGGCATTACGGTAACGGCACTGAATCATAACTTTGAGGACACTACCAAGCGAATAGACGAACAGGGTATCAGCACAAAACCAGTGGTAATAGGTGACGATGTTTGGATAGGCGCTAACGCAGTGATATTGCCTGGTGTTACGATAGGAAGACATGTGGTGGTGGCAGCTGGAGCAGTCGTCACTAAAGATGTACCAGATTATTCACTTGTTGCAGGGGTACCGGCGAAGGAGATAAAGAAATTGAGAGAATGAGAAAATGAGATATTGATATTAGCCGAATAAATCGAGGGAGAGGTCCTGTTGGGGCTTCTCCTCTTCTTTTTCTTCATGTTCCTCACGGAATTGGAGGAGCATCTGGAGGGCATCAGCACAGCCTGTCGTGTTCAGGCGGTAATAGCCTCGACGACCCGTATTCTCAATGAGTGATTGTGAGGATTTGGAGTTGCGAAGCAGATACTGTTGCACGTAACTACGAATCTCTTCATAGTCTGGCTGAAAGAAGAAAGTGCAATTCATATTGTAAACATGCTTGGCAATGGTCTGCACGCTTACACCACGCTCACCTGCTTCGGTAAGGATCATCTGTATCTGCTTGTCGTAATTCATGTTAAAAAAGGCTGGTACGCCATTGAAGCTTACCAGCCCTTTTATGCTTTCTCTAAATGTGATTAAGCAAGTGTAATCTTCTCGTCAGCTGTAGCGAGCTTACCCTCCTTGAAGAGCCAACCCAGACCGAGCAGAGTCTCCTCCTCGCTGATCTTAGCAGCCTTTGCAATCTCCTTTACAGAGAGAGCCTTCTCAGCTGCAGCAAGTGCCTGATAAACATCACCAGCCTTGAAACCTGCGTTCTCAGCGTTTACAACAAAAGCCTTCTTCTCTGCAGCCTTCTTAGGAGCAGCGGCCTTCTTTACAGTTGCCTTCTTGGGCGCTTCTGCCTTAGGAGCAGCGGCCTTCTTTGTAGTCTTCTTTTCTGCCATAGTTCTTTAAAAATTAATACACTATTGAATGATATTTCTATCTTTAACTTTAATTTGCGTGCAAAATTAGAAACTTTTCAGATAAGTTGTTTACACTAACATCCGTTTTTTGTTTATTTCACACTTATTCTTGACAAAAATCAAGCGACTACTCTGCCAAATGCACCTCTAACTGCAATTCTTCCAGCTGTTTAGGATCCAACTCACCTGGTGCATCCAACATGACATCGCGACCAGAATTATTCTTTGGGAAAGCAATGCAATCGCGGATGCTGTCGAGGCCAGCCATGATGCTCACGAAACGGTCAAGACCGAAAGCCAAACCTGCGTGAGGGGGTGCTCCATATTTGAAGGCATTAATAAGGAATCCAAACTGAGCCATAGCACGCTCGGGTGTGAAGCCCAGAATCTGGAACATCTTCTCCTGCAACTTGCCGTCGTGGATACGCAGTGAACCGCCACCAACTTCAATACCGTTACATACGAAATCGTAAGCCACAGCACGAACTTTTTCAGGAGCAGTATCCAGCAAAGGAATATCATCAGGATTGGGCAATGTGAACGGATGGTGTGTAGCCATCAGGCGCTGCTCTTCGTCGCTCCACTCGAACAGGGGGAAGTCGACAATCCACAGGCACTTGAACACATTCTTGTCGCGCAGACCCAAACGGTCGCCCATCTCCAAACGCAGCGTGCAGAGCTGTGTACGCGTCTTGTTAGCCTTGTCGCCACTGAGAATCAGCACGAGGTCGCCATCCTTGGCTCCCGTCTTCTCCTTCAGTTTCTGCCATACCTCAGGCTGGTAGAACTTGTCAATAGAGGTCTTCACTGTACCATCGGCATTGAACTTGACATATACCAAGCCTTTGGCACCCACCTGGGGACGCTTCACAAAGTCAGTCAACTGGTCGAGTTGCTTGCGGGTATATTCTGCACAGCCAGGTACCACAATACCACCGATGTATTCAGCTTCATTGAATACAGGGAATTCACCAGTACCTTTCAGCACATCCATCAGTTCGACGAACTCCATACCGAAGCGCAAGTCGGGCTTATCGCTACCGAAGCGACGCATAGCCTCATGCCACGTCATACGCTCCAACTTAGGCAGCTCGACGCCACGAATCTCCTTGAACAGATGACGGGCCAAATCCTCGAAGATGTTCAGCACATCCTCCTGATCGGCAAACGACATCTCACAGTCAATCTGCGTGAACTCAGGCTGGCGGTCGGCACGCAGGTCCTCGTCACGGAAACACTTGGCAATCTGGAAGTAACGGTCGAAACCGCTAACCATCAGCAACTGCTTCAGTGTCTGAGGACTCTGGGGCAGTGCATAGAATTGACCTGGATTCATACGACTGGGCACCACGAAGTCGCGAGCGCCCTCAGGCGTAGAACCAATCAGGATAGGTGTCTCCACCTCAATAAAGTTCAGATTATCGAGGAAATTGCGAATCAAAATCGTCATACGATGGCGAAGTTCCAGATTCTTACGAACACAAGAACGACGCAAGTCAAGGTAACGATACTTCATACGAATATCGTCGCCACCATCAGTATTGTCTTCGATAGTGAAAGGAGGCGTCTGGCTCTCGCTCAGCACGTTCAGCTTCAAAACCAGAATCTCGATATCACCAGTATCCATCTTTGGGTTCTTGGCCTCACGCTCGCTGACTGTACCAGTCACTTGTATGCACCACTCACGACCCAGCTTATTAGCCTGTTCACAAAGGGCAGCATCCTTCGACTCATCGAACACCAACTGCGTAATGCCATAACGGTCACGCAGGTCGACAAATGTCATACCACCCATCTTTCTCGTTTTCTGTACCCAGCCAGCCAGCGTAACTTCGCTGCCAGCATCGGTGAGACGCAGCTCACCACAAGTCTTACTTCTATACATTATTATATATATGTTTATTCGTTTTCGACCTGCAAAATTACAAAATAAATATGTAATTCAAGCAAACAATGACGAATAAATTCATTTCAGGCTAAAAAAGGACGCTGCAATATCAGCGTAAACATAAAGACGAGTACGACGTGTTTTGATAACATCTGTATGGAAATGGCGTTCGTGCTGCATCTTGCAAAGTGACTGCCAGGATGCTGAGAATGAGCGGTTATAGGCTGTGGCTAAGAAACAAACTTGTTCCTTTACAGGTAGCTGAGAAAGTTGGGGATGACGTTGTTGCAACAAGCGGATAAAAATAGCCAAATAACGACACTGACCCTGCATGGTAGAGAGCCGACGAATACGAGAGCGGCGTGCCTCGTTGTTTGATTGAAGATTGAACACGAAACCGTATTCCTTGGACAGCGTAGAACGATTCCACGCCTGTTCCACCTCTTCTGCAAACGACGGTTTCATCTGGAAGCGACCGATAGAGAAGTTGGCCCCTTCCCTACCCTTGCTGACATATAAGCCATTGACGGCAGTGCGCTCTATTTCATCCTTCCACATGGAATAGCGAATCAGTTCTGGAAAGACCACTGCTTCTGCCATACGACTATCTACGCCAAAAAGGTCGAACTCCTGTTTCCACTCATCATGGTGTTCACTTACATAACGTTCTGCCTCTACCCAATTACTACCAAATACTTTACGATAATCGATAGAAAATGCTGTAGTGCTGTCCATCATGAACAGCAACCACAGCAATACAATATGTTTAACCCGTTTATTGTTCAATGTTCAACGTTCAATGTTCAACGTTCTAAAGCTTATAAGTACACTTTACGATTTCTTCACCATCCAGGATAATCCACTCCAAAGCATTATCCTTAGCTGTGAAGGCAACGGGGTAAAATGTCGTCATGCCGTTGACTATCAACTCGCCCGTCTTGCTGTACTCCACAACACGCTGACCACTACGGCTCTTATAGGTTCCATAAGGCGGTTTGTTCTTGCTGGCACTCTTCAGACGCTGGTCGGCCTGCTTGTTGATGCGCTTCAGTTCGTCTTCATTGATTTTGCGGAATTTGCCATTTTCGACGACAGCATACTCCACCTGATCTCCAGAACGGTTGTCAGCCAATAGAGGCCAACCACCACCGACCTTGAAACCATCGACAGAACCCATGAAGCCGCGACATTCCCATACGCCAAAGTTCCAGCCTTTTGGTAGCGTATAAATCGTCACCCTGCAGACAGGCAGATTTTCCAAGTCTGGTAAATCTTTATAAGCCTCATCCAACAAGTTACCAACCATGATGACAGCATTCAGGTCAGTACGTCCAATAGCACACTCAGGCAGATCACCGCTGGCAACGACCTCCTTGCTAAGACGGGCATATTCGGCAGCAAACTT
>Ga0265300_10002475_pt1 | contig 15950 bp, 20 predicted proteins | sample AusTroGonzalo_MG_FD_193482 | JGI IMG/M metagenome (GOLD analysis project Ga0265300, IMG submission 193482) | Bovine rumen microbial communities from tropical cattle in Woodstock, Queensland, Australia - Gonzalo_03 | ecosystem: Host-associated > Mammals > Digestive system > Stomach > Rumen ...
CTGGAGTACAGAGTCAAAGCGCGTGGTGAAGAACGGAACCTTGAGGAACACGAAGCCGAGCGCGATAATCCAGAATGCCGGGATAATCACGGATCCAATCATAGACTTGTCGATGATGGAATCTTCGCGGTTACGCGGCTTTTCGGACATATACTTCGGCAGAGCGGGTTCGGATCCGAGCATCATAGAGCCAAGACCGTCCATCACGAGGTTCACGAAGAGGAGGTGGACAACGGTAAGCGGCGGTTCACAGCCAAAGAGCGGAGCCAAGAGCGTCACGCCTACTGCAGCTACGTTAATCGTCAACTGGAACTTCACGAACTTCAAGATGTTGTGGAAGATGGTACGACCAAACCAAACAGCGTCCTTGATGGAGTTGAAGTTGTCGTCCAAGATAATCAAGTCACCAGCTTCCTTGGCGGCTTCGGTACCAGAACCCATTGCGAAGCCCACGTCAGCACGCTTCAAGGCCGGAGAGTCGTTCACGCCATCACCAGTCATACCGCAGACGAGACCCATTTCCTGAGACAAGCGAACCATACGAGACTTGTCGGTCGGCAAGGCACGAGCGATCACACGGATGTCCTTGAGAATCTTCTTGATGTCGTCATCGGACATCGCGGCGAGGTCGGTGGAGGACAGCACCACGTCCTTGTCACTGCGGACAAGACCGGCGTCCTTTGCGATTGCGCGAGCGGTTTCGAGACGGTCACCAGTAATCATCACGACTTGGATGCCAGCCTTCTGCATAGCTTCGATTGCGGTCTTTGCTTCCGGACGGACATCGTCACGGATAGCGGCCACGGCTACGAGAGTCAGGTTGTCGTGGATGACGTTTTCTTCGAGTTCATCTTCACAGTAGGCAAAGGCAAGCATACGCATAGCCTTGTTAGCCATTTCGTCAATCTTTGCGTTGAGAGCGGCCATATCGACATCGGCGATGTTGCCGTTCACGTCCATATACTTAGTACACTTGGCGAGAATCTTTTCGGGAGCACCCTTGTACACGAGCGTTCCGTCACTGAGCTTGGCTTGGCTGAACTTGTTAGCGGAGTTGAAGCCTTGCATTGCGACCACGCCAGCAGAGCAAGAGTGGAAATGGTCCTGACCGATGAACTTCATCAAGGCGTGTTCCGTAGCGTTGCCACCGAGGACATTACCCTTTCTGTCGAACGTAGACTGGGTGTTACGAGCGATGCAGTTAATCAACTTGTCAGAGAGACCAGTGCTGATACCCTTGCCGTCAAAGAGTTCGACCACTTCAAGGTTACCCTTGGTAATGGTACCGGTCTTATCGGAGAACTGGATATTCACTGCGCCAGCGGTTTCGATACCTTGAGCCTTGCGAACCAACACATTGTGGTCAAGCAGCTTGGAGGTATTCTGCATCAACACGAGGGAAATCATCAACGGAAGTCCTTCAGGAACAGCGCACACGACGATAAGGATTGCAAGGTCTGCGGCCTTAATCACGGTGTTAAGAACGTGCTGCCAACCGAGGTCGAGGAAAGCGGAAGGTCCGCCAGCGTTAATAATTCCGGTTACGAGGTACAATAACACAATCAACGCTGCGGACACATAACCGAAAACGGAAATCTGATTTGCGAGCTTGGAAAGCTTGACCTTGAGCGGAGAGTCCGGTTCGTCACCGGCCATTTCTTCGGCCATCTTACCCATCATAGTCTTGAGACCGACCTTCTGCACGACCATAATGCCGTCACCGTCATAGACGATTGCGCCACGGAAGAGAGAAGACTTGTCCACGAAAGTATCGCCAGTAATTTCATCCGGAACCACGCCGTCCGGGTTTGCTTCCTTGTGGCACTCTTCGGCTTCGCCGTTCAGTGCGGAGTTGTCCACACGGAGGGAACCCTCGATAAGAGTACCGTCAGCCGGAATCTTGTCGCCAGACTGCAGATGAATCAGATCTCCGACGACCACGTCATCGAAGTCGATGCTCTGAGTAGAACCGTCACGGATGACCTTGGCTTGGTCTTTTTCCGTGCGAGCCTTGAGAGCGCGGTACTTGCCGTCGGAAGACACAGCGGTCTTTGCAGAAATGGTAGCGACGAGGAGAACGGCCACCATAGTACCAATCGGTTCATAGATAGTCTGTTCGATGCCAGCCTGGGGGAAGATGAAGCTTGCACCCCAGAGAGCGAGCATAAGACCAGCGATTGCGAGAAGGATACGAATCATCGGGTCACTGAAGGACTCCTTGAATTCCGCCCAGAACGTGGTCGGTTCCGTATCAGGGATTTGGTTCGTGCCGAACTTGGCGCGAGAATCTAAGACTTCTTGGGAAGTCAGTCCGTTTTTATTCATATTGTTGTTTTCCATATAGTTTTGACGGCCAACCGGCCACCGAGATGAATTATAGCATTATGCAAGCGAGTTGTCAATAGGAAAATTTAAATTTTTAAAAATAATTTATAAAAACTGTATAAAAAAGAACGCAGCCTTGCGGCTGCGTCCCCCAACACTCCAACTGTTAAGGTACTAAAGGTCGTTGAGGAAGTTGTCAACGTCAGCTTCGTTGGCCAGCTGAGCCGTTTCGCGACCATTGACGATGTCGTCAACGCGCTGGGCAGCTTGCTGTTCGAACTGCATCTTCTGGACGAGTTCGTCAACTTCACCAAACGTGGTGTTGATGTCGACCATACCGGTTTCGTCGATGACAGACTTGCTCTTGTAGAGCTGAATCTTCTGGCGGAGCATATCGGCCTTCATATGGACGAGGTTCTTGTTAAGCTTGAGATGCTTGAGCATCTTTTCGACACGCTTAATCATCAGGTCCATTTCATCCTTCTGGCGACCAAATTCAGCGACGAGCTTCTGCTGTTCAAGGTAGGTGGCGGCGGCGAGCTTCATATCGTCGTCTTCCTTGTAGTCCTTTCCTTCCTTGATGAGCTTGTTCTTCAGCACTTCGCAGCTGGTCTTCAAACGGGTGAGGTCCTTCTGAGCCTTTTCGAAGTTGGCGTCGAATTCAAGCTTAGAAGCTTCGAGCTTCTTTGCGTTTTCGCGCTGCTTTTCCAAGGCGTCGATGGTGTCGTGTTCGATGATCTGAAGCTGTGCTTCAGCATCCACGAGCTTTTGGAGTCCGTTCTCGACCTTGATCTGGCCAATACGGAACAGTTTCTTAATGAGGTTCCAGATACCCATTGTTTTATCCTTTGATCAAAGGTTGGCAACATTGCCTTCCTCCGATATAAATTATAGCAATTTGTGTTTAAACGTGCAACATTTCATCGGCAAAAAACTAATTTTCGTCGTATGATTTATAATTTCGTCGTAAACGTATTCAACAAGCCAGAACTGGTACGGCCAACGGACGGAAGCCACTTCCACGTTTTCGAAAGCGTACCGCTGTATCTCGACTATCCGCAGAACGAACATCATTGGACGACGGAGTACGCTTGCACCCAAGCGGCACCCCTTATGCTGACCACAATGGGTATGAACTGGTCATCCAGCCATTTCCGCAAGGTTGACTACCACAGTCAGGACGGCAAGCACGACTTGTCCTACTACACATTCGACCGACAGTGTATAATCAGCTGCAAGTCGCTGTTCACTGGCCGCGAGATGCACGGAGCCGATATGGAATGCTTGTTCGGCGGCGCAAAGAGCATCCCAACGACCGACTACCACCAGATTTTCTGCGGAGCGCACTCTTGCTGTGTTTTAGATAACCAAGCAGCCTTGACGAACAAGGTGCTCATTCTGAACACCGATTCCGAGTCGATTCCGCTAATCCGTGTACTGCTGGCGTATTACAGGACCATATACTATATGGACAACCGCACACATACGTCGCTAAAGCACCACCTAAAACCGTTCTGGTTCAGCGACCCGACCCAAGTAGACTTCGCCGCACTTATGCTAGACATAAACTGGATTGCTGGAAAACTCCAGCAAAACTATCGATAGGAACGATATGAGCATTTACGTAATTGGATCCACCAAGAACATCTTCCCGGAACTAGACGAAGGCCGCGAGAAATTCCTTGTCGACGTGCCTCATTCCGGCGACAACATCGACGCTCTCAACCCTTGGTACTGCGAACTGACCGGACTTTACTATATGTGGAAACATTCCACGGCGAAGTACGTCGGCCTAGAACATTATCGCCGATTCTTCGCGTCTCCTAAGCGCAACAAGTCGAGGATGACTATCGAGGAAGCCGAGAAGATTCTCGAAGACCACGACATCATCCTCTGCAACTACCGTCACGAGCCAGACTTCTGCGCCTACAAGTATTTCCAGCGAGCTGGTAAGGTCGAAGACCTAGACCAGTTCATCGATATGCTTGACGAGAAGTTCTTCCCCCTAGGAACCCAGTTCAAGGCGTACACTTGCGAACGGTCGCTCAGACAGTGCAATATGTTCATATCTCGCCGCGAGACTATGGTGAAATACTGCGAATGGCTGTTCCCCAAGCTCGCTATGTTCGACAAGTACATCGGCATAGACGACCGTAACCTCCGCATTGACGGCTACCTCGCCGAACATATTTTCGGCCTCTGGGTTCGCCAGCAGAAGCTCAAGGTTTATGACGCGATCAAGGTTGAGATGCACTTTATGGAAGTTTCTGGATCTAAGAAACCATAAACTGCGTTTTATGAGTATTTACGTAGTTGGTTCATCTAAAAACACCTTCCTCCCCCTTGACGGATTCCGTACCAAGTTCTTGGTAGACCAGAAGCACGAAGGGGACAACATCGACTTTCTCAACGGCTTTATGTGCGAGCTGACCGGTCTCTACTATATGTGGAAGCACTGCACGGACGACGTAGTCGGGCTGGAACATTACAGGCGATACCTCTGCTACAACGGAGCGCAGCCCATTCCGGAAGCTATGGCGAGGAAGCTGCTCGAAACCAACGACGTACTCTGTACCACGGTCACATACCCGTACCGGACTCCGGTTAAGAAATACCTGATTAACAACGGAAAGGCCGACGCGACGATGAACTTCATCACAGTGCTCGGCGCAATCTACGGCAAGGCTTACTCAGACCATTGCCTCAATTATATCAACGGAGACACCCACATTCTCGGCAATATGTTCATCGCCAAGAAGGAACTGGCCGACAAATACTGCGACTACCTGTTCAAGGCTATGACAATGTATATGGCGTCCGAGGCTAAGAACCACCGTCCGCTGCAGCCGCGAATTTGCGGTTACTTATCGGAATTCTTGCTAGGAGCATACTTGTCGTGGAACGGCAAGCGAATTTATCGACTCGGCCTCCGTATGATTTGATGTTCAAACCCAGATCTGCTATATTTCGGTCAAATTTACAAGGAAATCCTATGGCTTCCTATTGCAGTGCTGTTGACAATTATATCAAGGAACAAGAACAGTTCAGTGTGGAGCTGGACAAGGACATCAAGGTTATCGAGCTGTTCGCCGGTGTAGGCGGATTCCGCATCGGTCTCGAACGCGCATCCGAACAGTTCAAGACGGTGTGGAGCAGCCAGTGGGAACCGTCAACCAAGAAACAAGACGCGTCTGAAATCTATGTTAAGCGGTTCGGCGCGGACGGCCATTCCAACGAGAATGTCTGCACTGTCGGTGTAGAACGAATCCCGGAGGCCGATATGGTCGTGGGAGGGTTTCCGTGTCAAGATTACTCAGTGGCTTCCACGCTCAACCGCTCCGGCGGTATCGAGGGAAAGAAGGGTGTACTCTGGTGGGAAATCTACCGCATCCTCAAGGACAGCGAGCACAAGCCAAGCTACTGCATCTTCGAGAATGTGGACAGACTTCTCAAATCCCCGGCAAAGCAGCGCGGACGCGACTTCGCGATCATCCTCGCATCTCTCGCCAACCTCGGTTACGATGTGGAATGGCGTGTGATAAACGCCGCCGACTACGGTATGCCGCAGCGTAGACGACGCACTTATATGGTTGCCTACAAGAACGACGAAAAACTTGCGACAAAGATTCGCTCGCAAGTACCGGAAACCGTGATTTTCGCCGGGGTAATCGGTGCCGCTTTCCCGGCATCCAAACCGGAAAAGGGTAAGTTTAACAAGTTCTCGCTTGACACCGACTTGGTTACCGTATCCAACGAGTTCAACAAGGGTAAGAAGACATCTCCGTTCTTCGGTGCTGGCGTACTCCGTGGCCGCGAGGTCACTACCGTCGATGTCGTTCCTCAGTATGACGGAACAAGAATCACGCTCGGCGACATTCTCGTGGACGAGAAGGATGTGCCGGAGTCGTTCTTCATCAAGGACACCGAGATGCCCCGCTGGCAGTACCTCAAGGGTGGTAAAAGCGAGAAGCGTGTCACTGCGGAAGGATTCGAGTACAACTACACCGAAGGCCCGATGGCATTCCCGGACAGTCCGGAGAAGCCGTCTAGGACAATCATAACCGGAGAAGGCGGTACCGCGCCTTCCAGATTCAAGCACGTCGTACTGACTCCTTCAGGCCGCTACCGTAGGCTTATGCCGATCGAGCTTGAACGACTCAATATGTTCCCGGACAACCACACCGAGGGTGTTTCGGACATAAAAAGAGCGTTCCTTATGGGAAACGCTCTGGTTACAGGAATCGTGTCGAGTATTGGCCGTTCGCTCGCGTTGTTCGTCGGTCACGACTAGAACATTCGATCACCGAAATAGAGGAATGTGCCGAAGGCCATACCTAATACGAAAGATACAACAAGCTGCCATTTAGGAGGCAAATCGTTCATACGGTTGCCTCCTTCTTGTATTCTCTGGTTCTGTAATAGGTCTGGAACTTACGGTGTAGGTCTAGGAACAATTCAACCACTATCTTGATGTCATACGGGGTGAGACGGTTCGCCGCGATGTCGGTAGCGAGCTTAGTCACCTTGGCTACGTTTTCAGCCTCGTGGAGAGTTTCTGGATCAAACTTGTGTTCTTCGAGTTTCGTCAATACTTCGGTGATAACAATAACCGGATTTTCTTGAGGCATTATTCCTTCTCCTCAAGTTCCGGATGCTTGTCGTTTTCGGAATCGTAGAAAATCATATAGGAGCCGCTACAACGGTTCGTAGTAAAGGTAATCTGGACTTGTTCGGCTTTAAGCTCGTGCTGGTTGAGCCACTTTACCACGTCGGCAACGCCAGTCTTTATATGCTTATGCTTTACCATATTAACCCCCGATTGCGTCCATAATGCTATTGGCGAATTGGCCGAAACTGGCATCCCTCACCATCACGCCTTTAGGCACGGTGAACTTTTCCGAGTGGAAAATCTTCATCGGCTTGCAGACATTGACGATTTCCTTGGCCAAATGATTCACATCGTCATTCGTCGTATGCCAGCTGAGAATGTTTGTACGAGCCATCTGGGCGTCTTCTTCGGACTTATAGCGAGTCGCCTCTCTCACGTCGTGGGTGCAGAACATAGTGTGTTCAGTGCTGGGCTTGTCGAAGTCGCGAGCGAAGTAGCGACCCTTGTCATCGGCAAGTACATAGAACGAATCGTTCATCGCGGCAAGCGTATCGTAATTGTTTCCGTTAATCATAAATACCTCTTTTTTCCGCAAATATAGCAATTTCGGTTGAAAAAGCAAAAAGCACCGAGCGAACTCGGTGCCTTTGTTGGAACAGACGAACCACCTATTCCATAATATCCTTGATCCACTGGCGGAGCCAAGCGAACAAACGACGGGTGTTCGGAATGGACTCATCGGCTGCGGTCTCTGCCGACCAATCCAGCGTGGTATTGTACGAACCACGGAAATCCTTTTTGGTCGAGATGATGACTTCTTCCTCGTGGGTGTTGACCGTGATGGAAATGTGTCTCGGCTCGACATCATAGGTCAAGGTAAGCACTAGACCATCGTCGTTCTGATTGGCTTCATACTTCCATATGTCGTTCGGAAGCTTCTCGACCATTTCGACCAAGTCCTTCGGAACATCGTATACCTTCGGAATCAACGGAGCGTTTTTCTCAACCTTGGCCTGTTCAGGACATCCATAGTTGTGGCCACAATCAAACGGATGGCCGTCGGCAGTCCATGCAGTCGGCTTGTTAGGCGGCGGAGTAGGAGTAGATTTGGCCGTATTGAGACGATTGTAGTCAGTAAATCTGGTAACGGTTTTCGGATCGAACGGCGTTGCACCCGGAATGATGGACTCCTTATTGATCTGGGAGTTACTTTCCATCATAGCTCTCCACTGATACGGAGTAACCGTGGGGTCAGACGGACGCAAACCGACGTGGTATGCCGGGAGAACCGGAGTATTGCCGCGAATAATCGTGTCGATACCGTCCGGAGTCAGCATATGATTGCCGCTCATATATTCGAGCTTGTCCTTTGCAATTTCGGATTCGCAGTCCGGTTCAATGTCGGGGAGATCCTTGGCGGAATATTCCTTGGAATCCGGATTGCCGTAAGTATCGTTCAAGTATTCCTTGGACGCTTCCTTGGCATCTTCGACCATCTTGTCGATTCTTTTCTTCATCACGGTTTCTTCGCTAGAATCATCGAGCATTTCGGATTCTTTCGGAGTGGTCGGTTCGGCAATGGCTGGCTTGTTCGGATGAATCGGATTCTCGACCGGCTTTTCGGGTACACAAGCGACCAAGTCGGAAGCTTGTTTAGCTGCATACTTGAGATTGGCGATGAATACTTCAAGCTGCTTCGGGTCAACAGAGATAAGTGCCTCGCAGCGGTCATCCGTTACCTTGATTTTATCGCGGTCGGTGAAGTTGCTCGACTTGTCGTACACGACAGACTTGAACGTGGTGTAAAGATGGTTAAGACGAGACTTGATTTCATCGGCGAGAACGGCGGACACCCAAATTTCATTCTTGTTGGATGCAACGGCCTCTTCGTTGGCCTTGATGACTTCGTTGACTTGCTGGTCAGTCATACTGTGTTCCTCTGCAAACTGTGTTGACGTTTTTTCCTTTTCGGACTGCTTTTCGACGACTTCTTGGACCACCTTGTGGTAGTCGTCAAGAGTCTTTTGGTATTTCCTAGCAGCCTCACACTCATAAGTAGAACCGATACCGATTCCACAAGGATCGGTATAGTGTGCAGCATCGTTTGTTCCGTTCCACGGGTCAAAACGACCTTCAAGCGGTTTAGCTGGCTTATAATCCGGGTCGCCGAAACGGTCGTTAGGATAACGGTTCAAGTCTGAATCTCTAGGAAACCGTTCGCTGGCTTGGTTGGGGTAAATCCCGTCGTCATTTGGCAGAGAGGAGGGGAGGTTGTCAAATGTGATTTTGACACCGGGGCATTGATGAATACTCATTTTTCATCCTTGGTATTTGGTTCGTACCAAGGAAATTATCTCATTGTTTCTTCGGTCGGAACTTCCGGAAGAGATACAGCATCCAGCAACAGCAGAAAAATGCGAATCCGTAGTTCCCGTACAGCGGGTATTGCCATACCCCAGTGATGAGGTTGTTGTCAAGTACGAACAAACCGCAGCAGATATTCGCGCAGAACGATATCAAAGCAAACAGCAGCGAAGTTCCTTCGGTGGACTTCCGCGAATAAATCTTTACGATTACTGGGATATTTACGATGGCGAACAGGAATGAACCGAGTACGCCGAGATATGGAGCAAAAGCGTGAAGAAGTTCTCTCATAGCCGTAGTTTATGATTAGAAAAGGCCGTGCCAAACGGCACGACCCATTGGTTGTATGATTTCTAACTAGACCTTACCGGTTGAACCGAACCCACCACGGTCTTCACCGACGAGTTCACCTTCAACGATGTTGATCGGCGGCTGGATTTCCATAACACGGAACTGGGCAATCTTCTGGCCAGCTTCGATTGTGGTATCTTCCATAGCGAACACCGGCATCTTCCACCAGTCATTCGGTCCGCAGTAGGAGTTATCGATAACCCCGACGGAGTTCGTCTGGATGATGTGCCAGTTCTTGAACGTGCTCGAACGAGGAGCCAGATGGGCTTCGTAGCCTTCAGGAAGCTTGATGGCAACGCCAAGGTGGACGAGCTTCCACTCACCCTTGGGAATTACGACGGTTTCTGCGGCATAAAGGTCAATCCAGTTACCTTTCTTCTCGATTGCAAGGCGTTTTACATCCTTGTTCAAGTATTGGACGGTAACGGTCAACGGAGCTTTTTCTTCAGCGGGATTGCACATAGTTAATCCTTTGGTTTAATTAAGTCCTTGATGGTCTGAACGATCTTGAACACTTTGCTTGTGGACTTAGGTTCGGGTTGTTCCTCGGCGGCGGTAAGCTCGGTGATCCGGCTAGACACTTCGGCCTCGTTGGAGCAATGTTCCATACCATCGTCGTCGATGAGGTACTTCAGAACACAGTCAAACTTCAGGATGAATGTTTTGTCGGAAGACGCGTGATAGAGATATGCGCGGCGAGAACCAGTGCGTTCGTCGTAATACCAGTAGCCGATCGGTTCGGTTGCGTGACCGTAGTAAAGGTAATCCAAGTCCGTCTTGGCATCAACCGAGGTATGGCCGGGCAAGATACGACGCTCATAGCGGCTCGCCATAAGGTCGATAGTCTTCTTGGTCAACGGTAGGTGAAACATCCTGAGCGGCTTGCACGTAATCGCAAACTGTTCGTTTCCCAGAGGTTCGAATATGCAGTGGTAGCGTCCGATATAGATCTTGCTGCTCTGCACCGGGTCAAGCACGGTTTGCCGTAGGATGGTCATATCGTTGTACATATGCTGAGCCTTGTCGTGACCCTGCATATATTCGAGCATCTCGGCAACCGAAATATAGTCGTTCTTTTCGTTCATACCACAAATATAGTAATGTCGAATTTTGGATGCAATGAAAAAGCCGACCGAAGTCGGCTAGTTATTAAATTTGTACGAAGTTACGGAACACGTCGCGGTTCTTGTCGTAATACTCCGTCCATATCATAGTGACCTTGTCAAGGGTTGCCTTGTCGGTCTTGTCCATAGCAATCTTAGAATCGTTGCTAGGCGATGCCACGACCACGTTTTCGGCACCAAGGTCCTTGGTAACCTCGTAGTCATTGCTCTTACCGGCGTAGGCTACCCAGTCGCTCAACAGATAGGATGCCCATCCGAGCAAGGTCTGGTTTCCGACAAGCGTGTTTGGTGTGTCCATACCGGTGTTGAAACCGAGAATGCGGAGCTTTCCACGGTAGGCCGAATCCTTCATACCGGCGTTGAGCACGGCAATCGGGCAGTTCGCCCAGAAACCGCCGTCAGCATAGCTATTACCGTCCTTGACGATAACGTCAAAGTAGGTAGGCGCGGCACAGCTTGTCAAAACGGCGAACCACTTGTCCACGTCCTTGTCGCCCAAGTCCCACACCTTCTCGCGGCTCTTACCGTTAGTAAATGTCGTGGGGATGAAGATGGGCTTCTTCCAAGCGGACATCTTGCCGGGGAACTTTTCCTTCAGCAGCTTCGTCAAGTAGGAATTGTCGTATTTCGGACACTTCGGTTCGAGACGCTTGTACCAAGAATACTTCGTAAAAATCTTGCCCACGTTACGGTAGTACAGGTCGTACAAGTCGTGCGCCGAGTACCCCTCGTTGAGGCCAGCCGCAATGATGGAACCGGTCGACGTTCCGGCGAAAGCAACCGCCAGTTCGCCGATTCTCTTTCCGGTATCTTGCTCGATACGGCACATTAAAGCGAGGGGACCGATGCCAAGAGCACCGCCACCGTTAATACTGATAGCCAAGTATGGATTCATTTTGTCTCCTAATCGTCGTCTGTGACCTGTAACTGGTCCAGAATGTTTACAATCTTGTTACAAATATCTCGCGCATCCGAGAACTTTTTCTGGTAGTCGTACAGCTTTCCGGCTTCCACGTCGCGGTTATTGTCCGGGTCGAACTGCTTCTTTGCCTGTTCTAGGCATCCGCCGACATCGATTTTGGAAAATTCGTCCAAGTTCGCTTCGAGGTCTGAAATGAGCTGGTAGTTGTTGTCGTCGATTTCGATGCGCTTTCCGCCAACCTTGATGGTATCGCTTTCGAACAGAACGGCGGCCAGTTCGTTCACCGACTTTGCCATAGCCTCGCTGACCCCAACGGATTCCACGATACCCTTGATAGCGTCGCATATGGATTCGTCCTTCGGACGATCCTTTGCAATCTTTCTGTCGGCCTTCTCGGTCGTAATCGCGTTCTTGATAAGCTGGGCTTCTTCGGCGGAGGCATCCTTCGCCAGATTCTTCAGCGTGGCGATATCGCCATCGGATAGGTAGTGGCGTTCCTTGCCACGGTTGATAATTGTTGCAATAGCTTGCGAAGTTTCCATTTAGTCCACTCCGTTGTTTGCTTGCAGTTTATATTTTGCTATATTTCGGAGTATGGAACTAAGTTGTGGATTTATAATCATCAAGAAGGACACCGGGAAGATTCTCGGATGTCACCCCACCGGACACCACGACGGGTTAAACTCGATGGATATTCCGAAAGGCCACATCGAGGACGGAGAAACTCCGCTCGACGCGGCAAAGCGTGAATTGAAAGAAGAGACCGGACTCGTCATTCCGGACAATGTCGAAATTTTTGAAATAGGCCGACGCAAGTACCAGTCGAAGAAGAGCCTACACCTGTTTTCTGTCGAAATGGACTTCGATTTCGACAAGCTGCACTGCGACGCCACGTTCGAGGACAGCTTCGGCAACATCAAGCCGGAGAACGACTGGTTCGTCCTTACCAACTGTCCTGACGACTTCTTCAAGAATATGGCGAAGCACGTCAAGGAAGAAATGGAACGCCGTAATCTTCAGATTATGTCGCGTTCGACCGACTGTACCAGTCCCAAGTGAATCGCTTGGTCGACACCGAAATAGGTGTCCTTTGCCATCAGCAAGTCGGCTGTCTGTGGTTCCACCCCGGCAGACACCATAACACCTTTAAGGAGACGGTCATACGTCTCCATTTCTTGACACATTGTCTTGAGGTCTTTCGCCGTGTACTGGGTCTCCTCTCCGAGGCCGTCGTAACGGGCGCAGTGGGTCATAATCCTTGCACTCTGGTAGGCAGTCCGTTCCTTGGCCGCCAGTGCGATGTAGATACCCATAGAATAGGCTTTTCCGGTTATTACCGAATGGACGGTCAACCCCTTGTTCTGGAGGATCCTAATGGCGTCTATGAGCCTAAATCCTTCTTCCAGAGAACCGCCGTCGCTATCTATGATAAGAACCACCTTTTCCGCATTGTGCGGTAGGTGGCTCAGTTCCTCGATAACGGGCGAGACGCTTTCCTCGGTGATATCTCCAACAAGTCTTACAACTGGCACGGACATAGGCTACCCCCTTTCCTTTAAGTTTAGGGGGTAGGCGGCCTAAGAATGCCAGAAATCGAGCACGGAAACGTACCTGAAGGCTTCCAAAATGGAACATTCCTTGCCGCAACCGAACGGCTTGGTCGTCAGGTTGTCCAAGGCGTTGGCCAAGGTATCTCTGGTCAGGTCGTTTGGATTGACCCCGACCCGGTACTTCAGTATGGGTGTGTCCTTCAGTTCCAGTCCGTCGTCGATGATAAGGTGCGGGTTTTCCTTAACATAGGCATCGATCTTATCCACCGGTACCTCGGCGTGGAGCGTGTGGGTGAACAGTTTCCTCTCTCGCTCGTCCTTGCCCACCGGTACGTAGATGTAATAATATTGAGTCTCGTTGCCGTAGTAGTCTCGACGCGGACCGTTGATGTAGCGGCACCCCGGCTCCGTGTAAGAAATCCTAGAACCGTCCCTAGTCACCGCATAAAGGTTGATCTTGGTCGGCGGTTTCAGTCCGGCAATCTCGTAACCTTCTTGGACAAGCCTCAATGCCGAGTCAAGGTTGCGTTCGCACGCATAGCCGAGCATACAGATGTACTCGATGATTTCCTCAAGTACGACCGTATGGCAAGACTCGTCGCATTCCCAATAATGCTTGGCCTCGATGTCGATGGAGCCATCCGCGTTCAGTTCAGGGAACGCGGAAACGTGACGAGTTTCCTTGGTTACGGAAAGACAGTGAGTGGAGCTAGAGTTAGTTTCGAATGTTCCAGATCTGAAAGTTTCCATTAGTAGTACCACACAGCGTTAAGTTCTTTGACGGTAGAACCGTCCTTCATCGTGACATCGTGTACCGGAGCGGATTTGTAGTCGTCGTACTCGCTAGTGAAGTTGCCAGTCGAGTAGTCAAGCATACGGTAGGAATACGGCGTGTAGTCCATATCGATCCACGACGTGAAATAGTCAACCGCCTCAAATTGGTCTTCGACGGCCTTGTTGAATTCCTCGTCGGACAACCCGTCACGATGCTCGGTCATATATTTTTCATAGTTGACATCGATATCTGGGTCGAAGAAATCGGGATGGAGCATAATCCACTTAATCATCTCGGCGGAAATCATTTTCGTCCGCCAGCTTGCATTATGCTCCTCTTCATACTTGTTCTCGTCGTCGACATGCTTCTGGTAGCGTCTAACCACTTCATCCAGCGTAATCAAAGTGGCCTGATAGGGACACTTGTAAGAACCGGAGTCGGCAAACAGCTCGCCATCGACAAACTTTTGGAAGTCGTTCTCCCCGGCTACCACCATACAGTGGCACGACGAGGAGTTAGTTTCGAAAGTACCGTTACGAAAAGTTTCCATTAGGACCACCCATATTTTGCAAATGCCACGACAGTCTTGTCGCCGACCGTCTTCTTGCAAGCTTCCCATTCATAATCACTTTCGAGAGCCTTGAGCGACGCGTAATCGCTTTGCTTAATATACGCATCAAACTCTTTCAAGCGGAACTTCATCTCGTCCTCGTCCGGGGTCGACCCATCGTGTGTCAATTCAAGGCATTTTACGAACTGGTCGACCGTCATAGGCTTCGACAAGCGGTCACGCTCGCTCGCGTTAGTTTCCCACGTGAGATACCCCTTGAACATCGTATCAGTGCTTACAATGTCTTCTTTGTTGTAGTCCCAGTAGTACAAACCAGCTTCAAATTTGTCAAAAACGTCCTCGTCTACGATAGTCATACAATGCGTAGAGCTGGAGTTGGTTTCAAATGTGCCACATCGTAATGTTTCCATAGAATTCTCCTAGCGGTTATCGTTATCCGTCTCAATATAGGAATTGCCAAATACAAAGTCAAACAGCTCGTCCGGCGAATCGCGGAACATCTTGGCAAGACGTTCGCAGTCTTCACTTTCATTGGGTGCGCTCTGGTGGTCGATATATCCAGTTGTGACTGCAGACGGGGTGTCATCGTCTTCCCACACCTTTTCAAAGCGGATTGCCGGTTTCTGGTAGGAGCTATCCTCGTTGAAATCTACGGTAACGCCGCGACGAGCGAACGCTTCCTTGATTTCTCTGAATACGGACTTGCACTCGTCTTCGTCGGCACAGATGTAGTGATAGGCGATAAGCGCATAGTTAATCTTGTCAATCGGCGAATCATACCTTTCGACTTCCCATCCAAAGTCACCTTCGCCGGTGACATTAAGTACACATTCCGTCTGGTCTGGAGCCGAACCTTCAGCGAAGGTTATGCTGTGACACGAAGACGAATTGGTTTCAAAGGTTCCTTTTCGAAATGTTTCCATAAGTTCCTCTAAGTATGAATAAATTCCAGTGTCGACTTCGTAGTCAACAGGTCCCAAGCGGTACGGTTTTCATCGTTTTCGTCGTAACAGTCGTAAAAATAATTCGACGAATGCGTATATGGACACCACGACAGACCACACGCGATGCCGATGCAGTGCTTCGCCCATACACCCTTATCCAAGGCACCCTTATGGTTAGGATAGAATTCCTTATGGAAATCTTCAGGACTCTCGAAATAATCGTGGCCGTCCATAAAGATTTCATAGCCTTCATTTTCCTTTAGACCATTCACAAATACGGGAAATTCGTACAACGAACCGTTGTTACGGTATTCGTGTCTCTGGTCATTCACATCCAAGAAGTAGGCCGTGACGTGCTTCGGCGGCTCATTGTCGAAGAACTTGTAGAGACTGCGAATCTGGTCTTCATATGCCG
>Ga0265300_10002479_pt1 | contig 15932 bp, 13 predicted proteins | sample AusTroGonzalo_MG_FD_193482 | JGI IMG/M metagenome (GOLD analysis project Ga0265300, IMG submission 193482) | Bovine rumen microbial communities from tropical cattle in Woodstock, Queensland, Australia - Gonzalo_03 | ecosystem: Host-associated > Mammals > Digestive system > Stomach > Rumen ...
TCGCGACTATGCGCAAGTACTTGAAAATGCCGGCTTTACGGTTGATGCAGACCGTCTCTACTATGAATTCACCGAGGAAGAACGCGCTCGCCTGCGGCTCGCGCGACCGGGGGAGGAGTTGATTTACCGCGTCATAAAAAGTCTTTAGTCGCTAGTCTTTAGTCTTTAGAAATCTAAAAACTAACAACTAACGACTAAAGTCTAAGGTCTAAAGTCTAACGACTAATAGCTAATGGCTATTATTTCGCGAGGAAAGGATATCCGTATTCCGTTGCCGGTACGAATGTTTCCTTGATAGCGCGTGGGTTGGTCCAGCGGATGAGGTTCCACAAACCACCAGCCTTGTCGTTGGTGCCCGATGCGCGTGAGCCGCCGAATGGCTGGCATCCCACGACGGCGCCCGTTGGCTTGTCGTTGATGTAGAAGTTACCTGCTGAATATTTGAGTTTCTGGTCGGCGAGCTGACGTGCCTTGAGGTCGTTGACGAAGATAGCTCCTGTCAATGCGTAAGGTGATGTTGTGTCGCAGAGTTCCAGTGTTTCCTCATATTTCTTGTCGTCGTAGACGTAGATGGTGATGATAGGTCCGAAGATCTCCTGAGCCATTGACTCGTAGTTCGGAACCTTGGCGAGTATGACTGTAGGCTCGACGAAGTAACCGACGCTCTTGTCGCACTTGCCGCCGAATACGATTTCAGCGTCCTTGCTGGCTTTGGCTCTGTCGATGTAGCCCTTGCAGTTATCGAATGAAGCCTCATCGATGACGGCGTTGACGTAGTTGGTGAAGTCTGTGACGTCACCCATCTTGATGGTGCTGAGCATGTCGCCGACGATCTGTTTCACCTCGTTCCACATCGATGCAGGGATGTATGCGCGTGATGCTGCAGAGCACTTCTGGCCTTGATATTCGAAAGCGCCGCGGACGATGGCGCATGCCACCTCGCGTGGATTTGCTGAGCTGTGAGCGAAGATAAAGTCTTTACCGCCCGTCTCACCGACCAAACGTGGATATGACTTGTAATTGGCTATATTCATGCCTACGCCCTTCCAGAGGCCCTGGAATGTGGCTGTTGAACCTGTGAAGTGGATGCCGGCGAGGTTAGGATCGTTCAAAGCGACACCGCCAATCAAAGAACCCTTGCCTGGCAGGAAGTTCACTACGCCAGCCGGAAGACCTGCTTCCATTGCGATCTGCATGATGTGATAGTTTGAAAGCAATGCTGTTGTTGATGGTTTCCAGATTGTGGTGTTACCCATCAAAGCAGGTGTCATGTTCAAGTTCGAAGCAATTGATGTGAAGTTGAACGGAGTCACAGCCATGATGAAGCCCTCGAGTGGACGATATTCCACGCGGTTGAGCTGGTCTGGTGTTGATGAAGGCTGCTCTGAATAGAGGTTGCCTGCATAATAGTTGTTGAAACGATAGAAGTCGATGGTTTCGCAAGCCGAGTCGATTTCAGCCTGGAAGCAGTTCTTTGACTGGCCAAGCATACATGCTGCGTTGATGCGTGCACGGTATTTGGTTGCCAGCATCTGACCGATTCTGGCCATGATAGAGGCTCTCTCAATCCATGGGGTGTTCTCCCAGTCTTTCTTGGCCTTCAAAGCGGCGTCGATAGCCATTTTGACCTCTTTTTCGCCAACTTTATGGTATTTTGCAATCACATGCTTGTGGTTGTGTGGCATAACCACTTCGCCCATATCGCCGGTACGTACTTCTTTGCCGCCTATAATGATCGGAATTTCGACCACTTCGTTCGACTGTTTCTGAAGTTCTTTCTCCAAAGCTACGCGCTCAGGGCTGCCCGGACGGTATTCCTTTACAGGCTCGTTGGCAGGATGTGCAAATTGAAATAATGCGTTGTTCATGTCTTAGTATTTTTTACGGTTAGAATTTTTTCAAAAATGACTTGCAAAGTTATGAATTAAATCGGAACATTCAAAAGAATTTTTAAAAACTTTTACTATTTTTGCAAAAATTATGGCACACAGCGAAATACAATATCCTATCATCTCCGACGCCACCAGGAACAACTGGCGGCGGCTGCACACAGCCGCCGCCGGCAAGTTGACCTCCCGTGCCAACAAGCTGCTCTCAACCAAGGTTATTCTGCCGGTGGAGTATTTTTCAAACAAAGATAATATACTTGTAATTCAACAATTTATATCATTTTGTTTAGAAAACACTTTAAGTGTCGAAAATATGCTTTTTTCGGTCGGAATCTCGCTTTTGAAGAGAGCCGGTCTGATAAAAAAGCCACATGTACAGAAGCTGGTTAAGGAGTTGTCGGCCTCAAATATTTCGCCTATTCCTGAAGTTGAGAACTATCCGCTGCCCGAAGACGAATTCGACCTTCTCGGTCTTATCTACCAGTGTTTCATGCTCGAGGGTGAAAAAAACCGAAAAGGTTCGTATTACACTCCCCGGGAGGTGGCTGCCAACATGACTGCGAATATTGATTTCTCTGAAGGTCAGAAGTTTTTCGACCCCTGCTGTGGAAGCGGGGCCTTCATGTTGTCGCTTGAAGGTGCCTCTGCAGAACAGGTGTTCGCATGCGACAACGATCCCATGGCCGTGATGATGGCAAAGATCAATCTGTTGCTGAAGTTTCCGGACGAAGTCTTTGAACCTCAAGTGGTTTGCTGCGATTTCCTGAATGGTCAGCTTAGTGGCGACTGGCCTCAAACCTTCGATTATATTGTGAGCAATCCGCCTTGGGGCGCTGTTATATTTGATAAATCGGGCAACCCCATAACAACTAGGGAAAGTTTTTCATATTTCTTCGAAAGGGCCTTTGGCCGGCTTGAAGCAGGGGGAACTATCCGTTTTTTGTTGCCGGAGTCGGTATTAAACGTAAAAAATCATAGAAATTTCCGAAAGTTTCTACTTGAAAATACTGATATTCAGTCGATTACCAAATATCCAGGAAGCTTTTCGGGAGTGCAGACCAAATACATTGACATTCAGTGTGGCAGAGTGGAAAAATCCTCGTCTGACGGTAATATTCAACTTTTTACATTTGATCAGGATTGTCCGACTACAGCCCTTTCAGTTTCAAAACAATGCTTTCACCTAACTAACAACTTGAATTTCAATTTGTTATCGGATGAGGATTATCATAGAGTAAGGAATATCCTCAAAAAAGGAAAGTATAGTTTAAAGGAAAGTATTTGGGCGTTGGGAGTTATTACGGGAGACAACAAAAACAAGGTGAAAACAAAGCGGGGCAGAGGCATGGAACCGATTTACACCGGCAAGGAGATTGAAGCTTACACCCTGAAAAAGCCATCCAGATTTATAAGATACGAACGTGCTGAATTTCAACAGGTTGCAAAAGATGAGATTTATCGTGCTGACGAGAAACTGGTATATAAATTTATCTCTAAAAACCTGGTTTTCGCTTACGACGATTCGCAAAGTCTGTTCCTAAACAGCGCCAACATACTCATTCCAAGCATACCTGGGATGTCAATCAAGGCGGTTTTGGCCTTTCTGAACAGCCAACTCTTCAAATACCTTTACAAATCGCTTTTCGGCGAGATAAAAATACTGAAAGGAAACCTGATGGAGCTGCCGTTTCCTGAGATATCTCCAGAGATAAATGAAAACCTTACCGAACTTGTCGATAAGGTTTTAAAAGGTGATAAAAACGCCGTGAAAGCTATTGACGATGTTGTCAATACAGTCTTTGGCAACTGCTAACTAATATAGCGTAACTCTCTGTGTCTGAATATAATTTTTACCAACGACCTTGATCAAATAGATTCCTGTCTCCATGCCGCTGAAGTCATAATCAAAAGCATGACCACTGACTTCTCTTTCAAACACTTTCTCTCCTAAAACATTGAAAATGCTGATGTTACTGATATCGCAGGCTTCTACTCTTATTGAACCGTGAGTCGGGTTGGGGTATATTGACACCGAAATGCTTTCAATCTCTGCAGTTCCGTCATATTCCTCTATCATTGTAAATTGTTCGCTCCATGCAGAGTTTTCGTATGCAGACACACAGCCGTTGGGCACATAAAGAATACTGCTGCCGAAGCCCCCGAACGGATATTCACCCAGTGTTGCCGGTGTTTCGCCCAATGCTATGGCGTCTTTAAACCCCTCGCAGCTCGCAAAAGCGAAATTGCCAATAGATTCGAGGGTTTTCGGCAATGTAAGACTGCCATTAAAGCCGTGACATCCCTCAAATGCACTCGAGCCTATTGATGTGACGGAGTTGGGTATCACCAGATTGCCAATAAATCCGGGACACTCTTCGAAGGCCCAGTCGCGAATAATGGTCAGGGATTCGCTTAATCTCAGGTTGCCGTTGAATCCGCTGCAATGAGCAAAAGCAGATTCTCCAATTTCCGTTATGGTGTTGGGTATGGTCAATGAACCTGTGAGTCCTGTGCAACCTTCAAATGCATATCCGCCTATCACTGAGACACTTGCGGGAATAATCAGCTCGCCCGACAAGGTGCTGCAAAAATAAAAGGCATTGTTGCCAATGCTGGTGACATCGTCTGGAATGACGGTGTTTTGACAGCCGCTAATCAGCTCGTTAATGCCGGTTCTGATAATGGCATTGCAGCCGTTTCTGGAATCAAATATAGTATTGCCGCTTTCCACTGTAATTTCAGTCAATGCCGAGCATCCTCCAAACGGATTCACGCCTATATTTATCACAGAACCGGGTATATTCAGGCTTGTCAGGCCGGTAAACCAGAATGACCAGCCGCCAATCGTAGTTACAGAACTGGGGATTGTGATCTCTGTCAACCCGCTAACGTGATTGAAAGCATCTTCTTCTATGGCTATAACGCTGTTTGGAATGGTAGAGTTCTTGCAGCCGATTTCGAGTTTGTTGCTGTAGCTTCTTATGATGGCATTGCAGTTGTCGCGCGAGTCGTAATATGAGTTTCCTGCGGCAACAACAAAGCCTTCAATGCCGTTGCAGCAATAAAATGGGGTGTAGCCTATGTATTCCACCGAGGCTGGAATGGTGATGGTTCCGGTAAAACCGCAGTAATCGAAGGCGTCGTCACCTATGTCAGTCAGTGCGTTTGACAATGTGAGGCTTGTCAGTCCATCGCAATGGTAAAACGCCAGATTGCCGATTTCTTCAACAGTGTTTGGTATTGTCAGCGCTCCTGTCAGTCCTTCGCAGTAGTAAAAAGCGTAATCGTCTATGACAGTTACAGTAAATCCGTAGCCATTATAATATGCTGTCGGAGGAATATTTAACTGCCCCGTTGCCTCGTAACCGTCCACATGGCCTGTCACAGTAACTGAAATATAATCGTCGTTTATAGAATATTCTAAGTCACCATAGGTGAAATCTTGGGCATAAACCCCGGCTGTTGCCAATGCCCAAATTGCTGCCAAAACCAATAATCTCTTAATTTTTTTCATAATTCTTAATATTAACTGTCAATTGCCAATTCGTTTGATGGTACTCAAAAAATGAGTATGCTTTCCTAACTCCTTATTAAATATACCCGTTTGATCGAGCGAGTCTATGCGTACCTTACCTGAAGCGTGGATAATCTTATCGCCATCCAGTATGATTCCGACGTGGATGATGTGATGCTCCGCGTTTTCAAAGAAAGCCAAATCGCCTGGCTGTGCTTCCGTTAGGAAATACACGTCTTCGCCACATTCAACCTGCTGCGAGGCGTCGCGAGGCAGCTTTATTCCTATGGTCTTGGCACACAACTGGACAAAGGCTGAGCAGTCTATGCCGAAAACCGTGCGGCCACCCCAGCGGTAGGGGGTGTCTAATAGGGATAATGCGTTGTTAATGAAACTGTTGGCTTCGATGCAGCATTTGTCCATCGCATATATACTGGTTCCAAAAGTCAACAGTTTTGAATCGTACAATTCCACCGGTTTGTTAACCACATAGCTGTCCATCGAGGCCAATGCCTTATACGCATCTGCCTGAATTTCAAAGTGTTGCAAGCTCCTGATCCATCCCTCGTAGCCGTCGTATTCCATTCTGATGTACAACCAATCACCTTGATTATCAATAACTTCATAGAGATCGTTGAACAGCAGCTCGGTTACCAGTTCGCTCTCATGATGCGGTTCTTTCCTTACGCTAACAGCCGATAAAGTGCAGATTCCAAACATAATTATCACTTTTTTTGCAAAATTACGAGAATTATTTGTATTTTTACGTTTTATTTCAAAATATTGCACTAAGATTTTTTATAAATCATAACATATTGATTATGAGTACTGTAAAGAAAATTGTCGAAAGAATACGCCATTCATATTATGGCATTATGAAAGTTGTGATGTTTCTTTTGGCATTGTTCATTGTTGTGATGGTGATGCCTCGCAACGCCAAGTTCAAATATGAATATCAGAAAATGCGTCCATGGCAGCATAAAACCCTTTATGCACCATTTAACTTCCCGATTTACAAGTCGGATGACCAGGTTATAAAGGAGAGGGAAGAGGCTCGCCGCACTGTGCAGCCCATCTTTACATACGATGACCTGGGCACTGAGAAGGGCCGCGAAAACCTCCTGAAAGACTTTTATTCATTGTGGAATGACACCATTGGCAACCGTAATTATTATGAAAATCTGGTTTTGGCCATTTACGATAGGATAGAGGAGAACGGAATAGTCACCATAAACAATAATTCTCAGAATTTTAAACCTGAAGACAAAGTGGTGGTGGTGCGCAACAAAGTTATGACCAAGAGCCTTTACGGCGACTTATACACTATGGCTACGGCTAGCCAAATCATACATTCAATGCTTGTCAATGTGGATGATTATGCCACAAGAATGATGCTTAACAATTTGATGCACAGCTCGTTGCGTCAGAATGTGATGTATTCTGAGAGTTTGACCAGACAGGCTGAAAAAATGGCTTTGGACGGCATTATGCTAACCTTCGGAATGGTGCAGAAAGACGAACTCATAATCATGGAAGGTGAGATTGTGACTGACGAAAAGTATCAGATTCTCAGTTCTTTGGAACGCGAATATGCCGATATTACCAGTAACACATTCTTTAGCCGCAATTTCCTGCTTTACGGACAGATTTTGCTTGTGGGCATAGTGTTCGTGGCATTGTATCTGGTCCTAAAGATGTTGCGTCCCGATGTATTCGAGCGTCTGTCCAATATCAATCTGATATTGCTGCTGATGCTGTTTATGATAGTACCGTCCTTCCTGTTGGTGAGATTTACGCCCAACCTGATATACCTGATGCCGGTGGCCATTATGCCAATGCTGCTGATGACTTTCTTCGACTCGAGGGTGTCGGTTGTGGTGCAGGTTATGACGCTGGTAATCATATCGTTGGCAGTGCCAAACTCTTTCCAGTATTTCTTTGTTCAGATGCTGGTGTCCTTTGTGGCGGTCTTTGCCATGACCAAGCGTACCAGTCGAGCCAGCTATTTCGGCACCTCGTTGGCGGTTTTTGTCACATACGTGATAGTGTATATCGGATTGATGCTTTTGTTTGACGGTGATTTTGAATCGTTTAGCTGGTATATGATAGCCATTTACGGAGGCAATGCCTTTATGACGGTGCTGGTGCTGCCGATAGCATCTCTCTTCGAAAGAATCTTTGGCTTTGTCACCGATATAACCCTGCTGGAGCTGAGCAACACTAACAGCCCGCTGTTGCGCAAACTCGCATCCGAGGCGCCGGGAACCTTCCAGCATGCCATGCAGGTGGCTGACCTCTGCGAGGAGGCTGTTTACAACATCGGCGGCAATCCGTTGCTGGTGCGTACCGGAGCCATGTATCATGATATAGGTAAAACCAAAAATCCATTCTATTTCATTGAGAATCAGAATGGTAAATATAATCCTCATGACGATGTGTCGTATGTTGAAAGCGCTCAGATTATCATAGGTCATGTGCTCGATGGCATAGAGATTTGCCGTCAGCATCATATTCCTGAGCAAATCATCGATTTTGTGAGAACCCACCACGGCACTCGTCGCACCGAGTATTTTTATCAGATGGAGCTTCGTGAGAACCCCGACGGTGTGGATGAACGCGACTTCTGCTATCACGGTCCGGTGCCGTTCTCGAAGGAGACCGCAGTGCTGATGATGTGCGACGCTGTCGAAGCGGCTTCAAGAAGCATGAGTGAGAAAACTGAAGACAGCATCAACCGTCTTGTGGAAAATATTATAGACGGACAGATGAAAGCAAATCAGTTTGACAACACCAACATCACTTTCCACGATATCACCGTGGTGAAGAAGGTGCTTAAAAAGAAGCTGATGAGCATCTATCACGTCAGGATAGCCTATCCTGATTAAACCAAACTGTTGAGATAGTTTATAGATTCAGGTCCTTCGTTGAAAATCAAGTCAATAACTGAAAGGTTTGAGACAAACGGCTGGCGGTCGGCGAATACCTGATAGTATTTCGGAAAACTGGTGCCTTCTGGCGACCATTTTGACAATGCTACGCGGTAATCGTCAGGGCTTGCTATTGGTTCGAAATCCTCGGTGTAAACAATTTCTTTGTTGATTTTCAAGACTTTAAGAATGAATTTCAAGCAAAACTCATTCAATTCCACGAGAGTGTCGAAACGTGTCGTGAAAGCTTTCTCAAGGTAGGGGAAATAGTATTCGAAATAAGGGGTTTTACGATAAGCCGCTTCCATACAGCGCTGATGAATCTGCTGCCAAGGCTCTTTGTAACTAATTGCTATATCCTTGGTCATGGTGTGATTGCCATTGGTTTTTACAATTGGCACGGTCATTGTCTGCAAACCATTGGCTGTCATTACGTTACAGCGCGTGCGGCACGACTGTTTCTGATAGGTTTCGAACAGCTCGATTTGAGGAGCGGTCTCTTTCAAAAACAGCGCAACGTATTTTATATCAGGCAGATATGCTGTGGGGAAAATGTTATTCACTTAACATCTTGTTGATTTGTGAACGGAAATATGCCTCGTCTTTGGCGCCTACAGATTTCTCGGGTTGGGCTCCTTCTTTGGCAAACATAACCGTCGGCAGATACTGGATCTTCATGATTGTGGCCAGTTTTGGCTCCTTGTCGGTGTCGACTTTATAGAAATCGACTTTTCCGTCGTATTCTTTGGCCAATTTTTCGAGAATAGGGGCCACAGCCTTGCATGGGCCGCACCAGGTGGCATAAAAATCTATCACACAGGGCTTGTCGCCTTTAAATATGAATTCGTTGGTGTTGGTCTCCAAATCCCAGACATTTTTGATGAAATCTTTGTAGCTCATCACTTTTACGTATGTCTTTTCTGCTGATTCTGAAGCTGTTACCTCTGCCTTGGCTTCACTTTTGCTTTTGTTGTCAGAGCTGCCGCATGAGACCAACAAAGCCGAAATTACTATTGAAAGAAGAAATATCTTTTTCATTACAAATAAATTTTGTGCAAATATACGTTATTTTTCAATATTTTGTATTTTTGCAGATTAAATAGACAACAAATAACAATTAAAATATCTGAAAAATGGCAAGAAAACTTGAAAAGAAAGACTTACTGAAGAATGTCGTAAAACACATCGACATCAAGAAGTACGATTCAACAGAAATCATTGACGCAATGCGTGAAATGTCATTCACATCACGCGACACAGCCCGCGCTGCCGACATTTTGATGATGATGGTGAAAGAGAAACAGTGCACCAACATCCTCACACTGGCAGGTTCAACATCAGCAGCAGGCTGTATGCAGGTTTACGTCGACATGGTTCGCAACAAAATGATCGACGTTGTTGTTTCTACAGGCGCTTCAGTCATCGACATGGACCTCTTCGAGGCTCTCGGTTTCAAACATTATATAGGTGAAAAAGAGAACGTGGTGCCGGATACCAAGCTTCGCGAGCTTTACATCGACCGTATCTACGACACATATATCGACGAGGAACAGCTTCAGGTTTGTGACCACGCCACTTACGAGTTGGCCAACATACTTGAGCCACGTCCATATTCATCACGTGAGTTCCTGTGGAACCTCGGCAAATGGCTGCATGAAGGTCACGGTGTGAAGAAAGACAGCCTCATCCAGACATGCTACGAGTGTGGCGTCCCGATGTTCTGCCCAGCATTCTCAGACTCATCAGCAGGTTTCGGTATCGGTCTGCACCAGTGGGAGCGCAAGCACGCCGGCAAACCATACGTGAGCATCGACTCTGTGGCTGACTTCCTCGAGCTGACAGAAATCAAGATGGCTGCTCCACAGACTGGTTTGTTCATGGTCGGTGGCGGTACTCCTAAGAACTTCGCTCAGGACACAGTGGTCTGCGCTGAAATTCTCGGTCACGAGGTGCCAATGCACAAATATGCTATCCAGATTACAGTTGCTGACGTCCGCGACGGCGCTTGCTCATCATCAACCTTGCTCGAAGCAGGTTCATGGGGTAAGGTCAGCGAAAAGCTCCAGCAGATGGTTTACGCCGAAGGTACAACCGTCATACCGATGATTGCATCATACGTGTACCACAACGGACCTTGGAAGAAGAGAGAGTACAAGAATTGGCAATCAATCTATCAGAAATAGTTTTTAGTCGTTAGTCTTTAGACTTTAGTCATAATCGAGTAAACTAAAGACTAACAACTAAAGACTAAAGACTAAGATATATGTTAATTACCAACATTAAAGAACTTTGCGGCATCGTGGAGGATGGCTCATTATGGAAAGCCGGCTCCGCGATGTCGGACGTTAAGCGCATCAAGAATGCATACCTATATATAAAAGGTAGCAAGATTGCCGACTATGGTGCGATGAGCTCTCCGAAATACAAAGAATATTTAGCTAAAGAGAGAAAAGTAGTCGACGCCAAAGGCGGATTGGTCATACCTGCGTTCTGCGACTCGCATACCCATTTGGTTTATGCCAACTCACGCGAAATGGAGTTTTGCGATAAGATTCGTGGCCTGAGCTATGAGGAAATCGCAAAGAGAGGAGGCGGAATCCTTAATTCTGCAAAAGCCACAGCAGCAGCTAGCGAAGATGAACTCTATGAGTCGGCCATGCAGCGTCTGGACGAAATTATGCGCATGGGAACCGGTGCCGTAGAGATAAAGAGCGGTTATGGCCTCACCACTGAGAGCGAGCTGAAGCTTCTGCGCGTTATCCGTCGCATGAAGGAGAATTCTCCGATGACGATAAAGTCTAATTTCCTTGGCGCTCACGGCATTCCGATGGAATACCGCGGACATCAGGAAGACTATGTCGATCTTGTCATCAACGAGATGATTCCTCTGGTGGCGGCCGAAGATTTGGCAGATTTCATCGACGTTTTCTGCGACAAAGGCTTCTTCACCGTTGAAGATACCGAGCGAATCTTGATGGCAGGCATCAAATACGGCATGCGTCCGAAGATTCATGCCAACGAGATGGCTGTTTCAGGTGGAGTTCAGGTGGGAGTGAAATATGGAGCTATCTCTGTCGACCATCTGGAGCAGATGGGCAAGGAGGAAATCGAGGCTCTGAAAGGCTCCGACACCATGCCGACTGTGCTGCCAGGCTGTGCGTTCTTCCTCAACCTGCCGCTGTCACCGGTGCGCGATATGATTAACGCCGGACTGCCGGTGGCAATGGCATCAGACTTTAATCCGGGAACATCTCCGTCGGGCAATATGCAGTTTGTACTTTCGTGTGCCTGCATCCGTTACCGTATGACTCCTGAGGAGGCGTTGAATGCCACTACATTGAACACGGCTTACGCCATGGATGTGGCTCATGAGCTGGGCTCAATCACCAAAGGCAAGATTGCCAATGTCATCATCACCAAGCCGATGACACAGCTTGAGTTTATGCCATATTATTATGGAGCGAACAAAGTTCAGACAATGATTTTAAAAGGAAAAGTTATCCGTTAGTCAGTCATTTCGACTGGAGCGAAGCGAAAGCATTCGCCAAATGCGAATAAATTTCCTGTTTAATATAAAGGACGCCAATGGGCGTCCTTTTTTATATGCCCTGAACAGGGCTGGGGGATTATGTTCCTTTTTTCTTGATAAAAAAGGAACCGAAAAAATCAAGGCCCGAATCATCGGCCCCCGCTGCAGTCGTCCTAAGACAGTGATACTCAGGGCGGGGTAGTGCTTTCTGACGAAAGCAAACGCAAGCGCCCCGCCGTGAGTATCATCTGCTTAGTCCGCCTTTTTATCCTTCGCTGCCCCGCATTCGGGCCAGGCCGACGCACTGAAGAACGAAGTGGGGGCGAAGTCCTGATGTCTTTATAAAATTTTTTATAATTATTTAATAATCAATAAAATAACTATAAAAATCATTAAATAACTTTTTCGAAAATTTTAACAATTTTTCACAAAAGATATTTGGCGGCTCAGATTTTTCCTTTTATCTTTGCCAATGAAAGTTAAATGTTCAATATTATTACCATGGAAAATATCATAGTAAAAATTCAAGATGACGGAAGGTGCTTTCTTACTAAAACATTAGTGTGCAACGAAGTATTAATTCAACCTACTGAGATTGAACCATACTATTACAAAAAAGGTGTGTTTGAAGATGAATCGGTACATCAAAATGAATTACAAACTAATAAACATAAAAACCACTTTTATATCCACAGATGGGGAACCAAACAATCAGATTCATATAAAGGTGGTAATCGTGTCAGTCTAGATTTCGTTGTTAGTGATGATGCAGATACTTATTATTCTTTTTTGATAAGAAGCGCAATTATTAATGGTGAGCCGCCGGTTGTTGGACCGAACAAGGTTTTTAGGAAAATAAAAGAAGTCTGTCATCTAGACGAAAAAGGATTAGAAAGCTTGCCTATTAAATTGGTTCCAAATAAGTATGATTGTGATGTTTTGTTTTCAAAAAGAATAAACCTAACTAAAGGTTTTATTGATTATAATTTAAGAGCGGTATTATGTGATGATAACTTTAAAAGCAGCAGGTATCCTTTGAAAGAAAAGATGGTTGTTGATTTTATTACGCAAAATAATATGCCACAAGATCTAGCCATGGAATATTCAAAAGATAAATTAGGTTATATACCATCATCAATAAAAAATAATTATGCTCACTGACAGCCTCACCAACACCGTCTATTTCTCCAGCTTTTTGCCCGAGAAATGCCCAATTCTCAATGTACATTTAATTGATGCGTTGCAGAAACGTGGCATTCCGTATGGATACCTGTCTGGAACAAAAGACATATGGTGTCGCGATTATATGCCGATTCAGGTTAACGCTGAGCGTTTTGTTTTCTTCAAATACACCCCGGATTATCTTCAAGATAAAGCTGGTCTCCGTATTCAAACCAATCCTGACGATGTGTTTAAAGTTGAAGAAAACAATCTGGAGAAGCTGCTTCCACAATGCAGCAAAATCGATCTTGTTCTTGATGGTGGCAACGTGGTTAAATGCGACGATGTTATCGTGATGACCGATAAAGTCTTTGTTGAGAATAAAGACAAGACTCCAGCAGAAATTGAACATATTTTAAAAGATACTTTTCAATGTGAAATTATATTTCTTCCTTGGGACGGCGATATGTGTGGGCATAGCGACGGAATCATTCATTATGCCGGCAACAATAGAGTTTTAATTACAAACTACAAAGATTTTTCAAGGTACTATTACTATCGTTATCTGAAAATTTTGGAAAAGAAATTTGAAGTCATACCTCTGAAATACAATGCCAAACGGTTTCACGCCCGCAGTTGGGCTTACATCAACTTTCTCCAGATTGGAAATCTTATATTTGTTCCACAATTAGGACTTGAAGAGGATCATCAAGCTATGGAACAAATAAGCAAAACTCTGCAAAATCACGAAGTTATTGGCATCCCGGCATTAGAGGCAGTACGTCGAGGCGGTGCCCTCAACTGCATATCTTGGAACATCTCAACATTAGAAGGATATAAAAAGAGAGCCCTGAATTATCTTAAAAATATTTATTCCTGTTACGATAGTCACTACCTGTCAAGAGTAGAAAAAGAATCTGAATTTCATTGGAAAGACGAATGGGAACCTGAGGTTATGGTTCAAGCAATGACATCAGGATTGATTTAATATTCGCAAAACACAATCATTATGAAAAAAGATAATCAAGAACAGGAAAAACCGAATGCAAAAATGACCATTGATGAATTGACGGCTCTAGCCGAAAAAGGTGACGCAGAAGCGCAGTGCAAACTCGGTTATCGTTACAAAAAAGGCATTGGAGTAAAAAAGAGTTTTTTAAAAGCTGTAGAATGGTACACCAAAGCGGCAGAGCAAGGATATGCTGATGCTCAAAACAACCTTGGTGTATGCTATAATCATGGCAGGGGCGTCAAAAAGGATTATTCTAAAGCTGTTGAGTGGTATACTAAAGCAGCCGAACAAGGTAGCATGGGGGCACAATGGAACCTTGGCGCCTGTTATTATTACGGAACCGGCGTAGAAAAGGACTACAAGAAAGCTCTGGAATGGTTTTTCAAGGCTGCCGAACAAGGTGATTCATGGTCGAAAAATGATATTGGGATCTGTTACTTGAACGGATACGGTATTGATAAAGATCCCATGAAAGGCGTTGAGTGGATTACAAAAGCAGCTAAACAAGGTTTTGCCACCGCTCAATTCAATCTGGCTCGATGCTACATGGATGGCGAAGGTTTAGATCAATGTTGCAAAAAGGCTGTTGGATGGTACGCCAAAGCTGCGGAGCAAGGTAATATATGGGCTCAAAACAACCTTGGAACCTGTTACCAATACGGTGATGGGGTTAGAAAGAATTATAAAAAGGCCGTGATGTGGTACACAAAAGCAGCGGAACAAGGATCTGATAAAGCACAATACCATCTTGGAGAATGTTATGAAAATGGTTTGGGCGTTGAAAAGGATCTTATTAAGACGGTAGAGTGGTATACCAAAGCCGCAATTCAAGGAAATATGTCCGCTCAATACGCCCTTGCATTGTGTTATGGGAAAGGTAAAGGCGTAGAAAAAGACTTAAGGCAATCTGTAAAATGGTATTTAAAAGCAGCAAACCAAGGAGATCCTTGGGCACAAAACAATTTGGCCATCTGCTACGAACGTGGCGAAGGTGTCAGAAAGAATTACAAAAAAGCTATTGAATGGTACACAAACGCAGCGAAACAAGGAAACGTCATGGCTCAATATAATCTCGCTGAGTGTTATGAACTCGGAAGAGGTGTAAAAAAAGACATTGAAAAAGCCGTTGAGTGGTACACTAAAGCTGCGGAGCAAGGGGATCAAGCAGCGAAAAAGCGGCTGTTATCATTACCATAAAGCACGACTCACCGCCCCGGGCTGGGTGCGTGGGCCACGGCCAAAAACCAATGCCTACTAAGTTGCTTTAAAAAAAACTTACTTTATAAAGTAAGAATTTAAAAAATCTTTCATATCTTTGCGTCATTATGAAACAGGATGTAAAAGGCAGGGAACTCTTTCGCCAAATTGTTGACGAAACTCCCAAGGATTTAAAGAAACAACTATGCTATTCGGATGCCATTGCCATCAAACTGGATGGCATGCTGAAACAGCGAGGTATGTCGCAACGTGACTTGGCCAAAAACACGGGCAAAACTGAGGCTGAAGTCTCGCGATGGCTGGGCGGAACACATAACTTTACCCTTCGAACTTTGGCTAAGATATCTGTTGTTCTTGGGGAGGATGTTATTGCGGTGTAACGCTATCAAAACAGGGACTTTGCACAAAAAAAAGACTCTCCGCCCCGGGCAAGGCGCGCAGGCCGAGGCCAAAAATCGGAGCAGCGGTCGCCCAAAGGACGGGCTAAAAGGCTTGAGCCTCAGGGCGGGGCGCGGAGTGCAACGGAGCGTTTGCCTTCGGAACGAAGGCACTCCCCGCCTTGAGGGTCAGCCTTTTAGAACGGCCGTGCGGTGGGCCGATATTTTTGGCCTTGAACTTTTACACCGCTTTTCTTTCAAGAGAAAAGCGGTAAACAAAAAAGGCTGCCTCTCGGCAGCCTTTC
>Ga0265300_10002480_pt1 | contig 15928 bp, 14 predicted proteins | sample AusTroGonzalo_MG_FD_193482 | JGI IMG/M metagenome (GOLD analysis project Ga0265300, IMG submission 193482) | Bovine rumen microbial communities from tropical cattle in Woodstock, Queensland, Australia - Gonzalo_03 | ecosystem: Host-associated > Mammals > Digestive system > Stomach > Rumen ...
GCTCGACCCGATTGCCTTGGACGAAGACACTTGGGGCACGTACTTCATGAGCAGCCGCGACATTTGCGCTATCGATGTGATTCCGGAACTGATGGCAGCAGGTCTCGACTCCTTCAAGATCGAAGGACGTACCAAGTCGGTGTATTACTTGAGCCAAGTGGTGCGTGCCTACCGTATGGCAATTGATTCCTGCGCCGCTCAAATGGAACAGGGGGTTGCCACAGAATCGGTCAAGGTGTCCGACGATGCTTATCGCGCGATTTCCTTTGTGGATGGTCGCGGCTTTATGCCGGGGTTCTTGCGCGGCCCCTTGCCGCAGAATTACGAATCCACCCACGAAGAGGCTCCCGGTGGCTGCGTTGCCGCCCAGGTCATTGCCTTTGATGCGAATACGAATTCGTGCCGCGTGAACGTCAAGAATCCCTTCTCGATAGACGATTCTCTTGCTCTGATGACTCCCTCGGGCATGACTCGCTGCAAAATCGATTCCATGAAGGATTTCAAGGGCGGGGACGTGGATCGCCTGCATCCGGGGACTGAAGGAATCGTTTTCTTACAAGAAAATGTCGAAAACCTTTCTTCTGATGCAAATTTTGCCTTTTTCGTGCGCGAAATCACATAAAATTTGATTTTTTTATAAATTTATAGCGTATGGCTGTCGACGAAGCGACAAAGAAACAAGACGAACTGGAACTTTATCAGATTGATGATAAAGCCATTATGCCTTTCTTTGAATGCCACTGCGAAGAACTGAAGCAGTTTATTCAGGATCGCAAAGGGCAGAATCTTTCGCTTTTGGAATTGCTCAAGCAGTTCATTCGCACCTACAAGCTCCCGTTTAACATGCAACGCTATATGTCCGTACAGACGACATACATCAAGCAAGTGTTGCAGGAACGCATGCAGGACCGCCAGGTAGCGGTAAGCCGCTGGATCCAGGAACACGCCGGTCGCCACCGCAACCGCATGATTCAGCTGCAGTGCCTTTATCTGGACCGAATCAAGGACAGATTGCTGCCCGAAGTCCAGAAAATGCTGGAACAGCGGATTGAAAATCTCCAGTCGAAACTGGACGAAAATAAATAGACCGCTAAATCATTGACAATCAATATCTTCTACGAAAAATTGCCTTTTTTTGACTAAAAAAGGCGGTTATTTTTTTGTATGCTTTTTGAATTGGTGGTATTTTGAGCACTAAAAGTATACTTTTTCTTGTCAAGACATGCAACAAAATTTTTCTGTTGATAAAGTGTTCTAATCATAGGGAGTCTGTCTTGACTGCGGAGTGATTAAAAGAGTGATTTGTTTGCAACAATGCGGTAAGTTTTGGGAATAAATATTTTTTTGGCTTTTTTGCGCTAAAAACGCCATTTTCAGAAAAAAATGTGCGGTCTCGATTATTTTCTTGTATGCTTTATTTAATTTTTTCATGCTTTTTTAGATGATTGGTAAAACGTGACAAACTCTGTTGCTCTTTTAAATTCTGTATCTTCGGTCTGGCAGTCGGTGCTGGATCATGCATATGTTAAGTGTAATGACTATTTGGGTCTTGAAATCCTTGATATGGTCCGTTACGAGGGCGTTTTTGATGGCTATGCCCAGATTTCGGTTCCGGATGAATTCCGCAGAGATTGGGTGAACTCCCATTATGCAGATGTGTTGCGCTCTGCTTTTACCGAGGTTCTTGGCAATTCCTTTGTCGATTTCAAGATTTCTATTGCCGCTGCCGAAAAGAGCGTGCAGGTGATGTCCACTCCGGCCGCCCCGAAGCTTCCGCCCGTGCGTGCCCCCCGTGCTGCCGCCCCCAAAAAGCGTACGCGTAACAAGCCCGCCCTTTACGCTGCTTATACGTTTGAGAACTTTATCGAAGGCGATTGCAACAGTACTGCCTGCGAAGCTTGCAAGTCCGTTGCCGAAAATCCGGGCGATCCGGCCCTGAATCCGCTTTTTGTGTATGGCAAGTCTGGCCTTGGCAAGACTCATTTGCTCCAGTCCATTGCCGCCCATATCGTGAAAACGAAGCCCGATACGCGTGTCATCTATTGCCAGGCTTTCGATTTCGTGCACGATGCTACGGCCATGTACAAGGCGCTGAAACTCAAGACGGGTAACGTCCGCGCCCTCGCCGAAGCTTTCCAGGATAAGTATGAAAACTGCGATATCTTGATTCTGGACGATATCCAGCTTCTGGAATGCAAGAAGTTCTGCCAAGAAAAGCTCGCTATCTTGATCAAGCATTTGCGTACGCTCGGCAAGCAGGTGGTTTTGTCCTGCGACCGTCATCCTTCTAACTTTAACCGTTTGGAAGAAGGCGAAGTTCCGCCTGAACGCAAGCTGCCGAACGCAATTCCGAGCATTTCGGCAAAGCTGCTCGCTCCGCTGGAATCTTGTGTCGCCGTCGGTATCGATGTTCCGGACCTTACGACACGAATCAAGCTGATTCAAAAGAAGTCGGTGAATATTCCGTTCCTCGACCGTGACCGCGAAGAAATTTGCAGGTTCCTTTCGCTCCCGCCGCGCGAAAATGTCCGCGTGATCGAAGGCATGCTGAACGGTATTCGCGCCTTGAATCAGTTCCGCGACGAAAATCTTGACCTGAACGTGGTAAAGCGTCTGGTGGCTCCTCCGGGAACTTCCGGAGTCGAAGAACTCACGGTCAAGGGAGTTGCCGAAACGGTTGCCCTGGAATTCGATACGGACCTGATGGCGCTTACAAGCAAGCGTCAGGATGCAGGTGTCGCCTTGCCGCGTAAGGTCGCTATGTACCTTAGCCGCGAATTGACGAATACCTCTCTGGTGAATATCGGCGAATTCTTTAATAGAGATTACTCTTCTGTTATCGCCGCAATCCGTTCACTTACAAAGCAGATGGGTAATGACGAAGACCTTGCTCGCAAGGTCAAGGATATCCGCTATTTGCTGGAAGCCTAGCAATGATTGCTTTGGTGACGGGTGGCGCAGGCGTCGTAGGGAAGGCGCTCTGTCGGGAACTTTTAGCTCGTGATGTGTGTGTTCGCGTGCTTGTGCTCCCGGGCGATACCCAGGCTGGGTTTTTACCCGAGGGGGTGGAGGTTTTTTATGGGGATGTCTCGGACGCGGATTCAATCCGCGACGCCTTTGTCGGCGTAGATTTGGTGTACCATCTCGCCGCGATTCTCCTTTCCACAAAACCGGGCGCCTTTGAACGCATCAATGCCGGCGGCACTCGCAATGTCGTTGCCGCGGCCCAGGCGGCTCACGTAAAGCGCTTGGTCTATGTTTCAAGCATTTCGGTTACATACCCTGTATTAACAGAGTATGGCAAGAGCAAGCTGGCGGGGGAATCCTACGTCAAGAATTCCGGCTTGGAATGGACGATTGTTCGCCCGACGCTTGTGATCAGTTCGCCAATCGGTACCGGCGGAATCGAATTCAACATGTTCGTCTCTTACGTGAAGCGTTTTCCGGTGTATTTTATGCCGGGGGGAGGCAAGTGCCTCAAGCGCCCTGTTAAAAGCACGGACTTGGTGAAGGGAATAGCCTTGGCTGGCCTTTCTGAGCATGCTGTGGGTAAAACGTATGCCCTGGCAGGGGAGACGGTGCTTTCGATGGCGGATATGGCCAAGGCCGTCTTGAAGCAGGCCGGAAAGCGTCATTGCATGATTCCTCTGCCTTGGTGGATTTCCAAGAAACTTGCCGTGCTCAAAAGCTGGATTGGCGGGCGCCCGGTGACCGCTGAACAGGCGCTTGCGGGGTTTTTGTATGACGCCGCTCCCGATATCGAAAATGCCAAGGCCGATTTAGGCTATGAACCGGGCTCACCCTTGAATTTTTAAGTAAAAACGCGTTTTTTATCACAAAAAAACGCCTCCTGTTTACATCGCCCTTATTTTTGTATATATTCGTATGCAGAAAAACGAGGTATTTATGAATTTTAGAGCAAAATCTGCGGTAGCCACTTCCACCTTTGCCATGTCTCTGATGCTTGCCGCTTGTGGCAGCGATGACAATTCGTCGAATGTGGAACGCGACGAAGGCAGCTCCTCTAGCGTTACGGAATCTTCTTCTTCGGTCGACGAAGAATCTTCCTCTTCTGCCGCTCCGGAACTTCCGAAGGGTTTGCGTGCCGCAACTTTGGATGATCTTGAAAAGAACATGACTCTTGGCGAAATGTTCGGAACGCAGATTTATCTGGCTGCCGGTGCAAAGCAGGGTGTGTTCTCTATCTGGATTCCCGATACGGCATGGATCGCCGTCCGCTCGGATTTTGAAAACGGCGTGATTGAATACGGCACGTCCAACGGCTCGTACATGGGTATCAAATCGAAGGCTTCGGACGAAATGCAGAAGTTCTTCGAAAAATCCGGAAAGCTCCAGTTTGTCGTGAAGGATGAAAAGAAACTGCAGGTATCCATCAACGACGGCGACTATATCGATGTGGAAAAGGCTAACGTGCCTGTATCTTCAAACTGGATTTCGGACGGAACCCAGCTGCAGGGCGTCAAGCTTTCTTGCAAGAGTGGCGACACCAAGCAGGTCTATTCGTTCTACAAGGGCCGCTACGTTGTTGAAGAAACTGTCAAGGAAGAATCCAGCTGGTCTGCTGGCTACTACGATATCGAACGCAGCCACTTGCTGATGCTCCCGGTGTTCTTCGATCAGTCGGTTTACTCGCTGGTCTCGGCACAGGTCAGCACCGATTTCGACCTGAATATGGATACGGGTGATTCTTACAAGTGCGAAAAGTCCTCTATCAAGTACAAGGATATCGACAAGGAAGCTTTGACTGGCGAATGGGTCGCTCCTGAAAAAGGCCTTGACTGGACGCTTACGCTCAAGAAGTCGGGCGATTACTCCGTTGTCGCCAAGAAGGGCGCCAATACCGAAGAACTGAAGTCCGGCATTTGGGATGTCTATGGCGATGTCCTTATGCTCAAGAATTCCAGTTGCATGCGCCCCAGCGAATGCGCCTCGGCGGTCAAGGGTTCTCTCGAAGGCTTTGACGCCAAGAAGGGCTTTACCTTCAATCACGATGACGACGATACTCCGGCAGTGCCCACGACCTGGACGCTCCCGCAGTACGAATAAGTGTTAGCGAAAGGTTTGCTCCCAGAATTAAAAAACGCTCCGCATGAAGCGGGGCGTTTTAATTTTTTTAAAGGCTTGTGAATTACTTGCCGTGGTGCTTGTCGTGGTTGGGGCAGCCGCAGCCGCCGTTACCGTCGCAGTTTTCCTTGTGGCCTTCTTCGCCGCACTTGCATTCGTGATCGCCTTCGCCCTTGCCGCCACAGCAGCAGTGGTGACCCTGGGGGTTGAGTTCTTCTTCGGTAGCTTCGCGGACAGACACGACTTCGATAGCGAAGTTCAGGTTCTGGCCGGCGAGTTCGTGGTTGGCGTCGATGACGGCGGACTTTTCAGAAACGGACTTCACGCGGATCGGCATCGGGCCCATGGGCGTCTGGGCGTAGAACATCATGCCTTCGACCACCTTGTCGACACCCTGGAAAACGTCCAGCGGGACTTCCTGAGTCATTTCTTCGTTGTATTCGCCGTAGCCTTCGGCCGGAATCACCTTGACGTCGAACTTGTCGCCCACTTCGTGGCCGACCATTGCCTTTTCGAGACCGACCACGATCATGTGGGCGCCCTGAATGTACTGCAGCGGTTCGCGGCCTTCGGAGGAATCGATGACCTTGCCTTCGTCGGAGGTCAGGGTGTAGTGCATCTGGACAACGGTCTTGTCAGCAATCTTCATAGAAAATCCTTTTGTTGAGGGGAGTGCAAATATAGCAAAAAACTATTGCTTTTGATTTTCGGGCGAGGGAATAAAGCGCACTACGTCGGTGCTGCCGTTCTTTTGCGTAAGCGTCGGCGGCAATTTTTTGCCGAATCCCTGGAACTTGAGACGTTCCTTGCGGATTCCCTTTTTGACAAGGTAGTTGTAAATGAATTCGGCGCGTTCGTTCGAAATTTGCACAGCTCTTTCGCCTGCGGCTTCGCTTGCGGAACACTGGATTTCCAGATTCATGGGGTATTGCCGCATGTAGTAAACGATGTCGTTGAGGGCGGTGTAGCTGGAATTCACGAGGACCGTGTCTTGGCCCTTGAAGCGGATATGCTTTGCGAAATTGTTGAAGTTGTGTCTCTGGTTGGTGGGGCAGCCAGAAATATCGATAAAGGTGTTGGGAGCGGTACCCGGGCATTGGTCTGCCCAGTCGGCCACACCGTCTTCGTCTGTATCGAGGGGGCAGCCGAGGCTGTCGATGGGGGCGCCTTCGGGAGTTCCCGGGCACTTGTCTTCTTCGTCAAAGATTCCGTCGCCGTCCTGGTCTATGCGGCAGCCGAGGATGTTGACCAAGACGCCTTCGGGGGTGTCGGCGCATTCGTCCCTCGTGTCGGGAACGCCGTCTTTGTCGGAATCGAGGGGGCAGCCCGATTCGCCGACCTGTTCGCCCAGCTTACTGTTGGGGCACTTGTCCAAGTCGTCGGGAACGCCGTCGCCGTCAAAGTCCAGCGGGCATCCATGCTTGTCGATAGAAATTCCTTCGGGAGTGTCGGGGCATTGGTCTGTTTCGTTGGGAATGCCGTCTTTATCTTGGTCCAAGGGACAGCCGTCATTTCCGACGGGTTCGCCGCGCGGAGTCTCGTTGCACTTGTCGTTGTTGTCGTCAATGCCGTCGCCATCGGTGTCGAGCATACAACCTGTAGAATCGACGGCAAAGCCGTTTGTGGTATTGGGGCACTTGTCGAGGTAATCGGCAACGCCATCGTTGTCGTGATCCAGGGGGCAACCGTTGTAGTCGACTTCAAGGCCGGTGGGGGTGTTCGGGCAAAGATCCACGATGTTGAGGATTCCGTCTTGGTCTTCGTCAACAGGGCATCCGCGGGGGTTTACCTTTTGGCCTTTGAAGGTGTTCGGGCACATGTCCTTACGGTCAATGATGCCGTCGTTGTCGTCGTCGCCCCAGCTTAAATTGAATACCTTGCTCAGGCTAATGGCGATGGCGACTTCAGGCGAGCCCGAAGTCTTGTAATGCAGGTTGTTTTTGCCCGATTTGAGGTCCACGGACAAGGCGTCGTCGATATCGAGGTCCTTGAAGTAATGGAATCCCACGTCGCCCGAAAGGGTGAGGTAGGCTTCGTAAGGCAAGTGCAGGCGCAAGCCCGGAGTGAGCCTGAAGGGGCTATTCAAGAAATGGTAGCTCATTCGCGTAGAGCGCATGGGCGTTTCGCCCGAAGCTTCCAAAATCAGCGTCAGAGTTTTTTCGGGGAAGATGTTGAAGCCCGCACCCCAAAGGAGGTATTTCGCTTTTTCGCCGAAATCGCTCAGAAGTCCTGCGTATCCGTTAAAGGTCAGGTATCGCCTAAGGTCAAACGAAAAATGAACGTTTACGTTGGCTGCCGCATAGTTCGAGGTGAAGGCGTAGGCATTGCCGTCAGATTTGACGTACCAGCGGTGCCTGGGGCGGAATCCTTTTTCGGTAGAACCCGTGGGTGCAAAAATTTCACCGCTAAGTCCCAAGTAAAACCATTCGTTTACGGGAATGGACCCCTTGGCGGACAAATGCAAGTCGCCAAGACCGAATCCGTCCAAATCGGTTCCGTTGATATCACCTTCGTAATGGAAGGGTAAAGAAAGACCTAATTCCAAGTTGTCCAAGACGGCGAAACTCGCGTAAAAGGTTTCATCGTTGGAGGGCGTGTTCTTTTCGAGGGTGACAAAATTGCCTTTGGCATCGGTGTAGCCGCCGTCCATGCTCAAGGGGTTTCCGTCGCTTACCATTTCGAAGGCACCCGAAATGTAAAGAAATCCTTGTGGAAGCGTCTTTGCCGAGGGGGCGTGAATGCCGCTGGTTGACCTTACGATTCCTACCTGGGCCAAGGCAGGAATACACATTAGGCTTAATGCGGCAAACAGCTTCTTCATAATCCGCTGTATAACATAGAAATTTAACGGATAAAGAAATTGCGATTTGTTATATTTAACCCCGCAATGAATGAATCGAATGAAAAGCAGGAACTGCCGTCTTGGCACCGTAAATCGCAAAAGGCCTACCGCGTAAACCGCATTATCATTATTTTGCAAATGGTTGCAGCGTTTGTCTTGGCAGGTGTCATCTGGTTCGGTGTAGAACGCGTGACTGGCAACTAAGTGGCCTGTAAATAGGTGTCTGGAATTTTTTTGATGAGATTTTTCTTTTTTGGCATAGTATCTTTATTTGTGATGTTGGTGTCCGGTTGCGCAAGCAAGCCCGATATGACGCCCAAGGTTGATGCAAACCCGTCTGATACGGAATCTTTTTCGGAACGGGCCCTCAAAGAAAAAATCTCGGATTCCCTTGCGATTCGCCCCTCCTGGACTTATTACCAGTACGCCTTGCAGGCCATGGATAACCAGGAATGGCTCTTGGCCAGGCATTACCTGGATGAATCTCTGAGACAGTTGGTCTCTGAACGTTTCGATTCGACCTACAAGAATGTTTCTGCCGCCGAAGATTCGGCCTACCGTGCCAAAATGCCGCTCCGCATTGTGCGCGCCCTCGACGAAGTTTACCCCAACGTGGCAGAACTTGGCGAAAATGCCGAAAATTTTGTGCGAAACGAAGTCTCCATTGAAGGCGTGGACGCCCTTGACGAAAGCGAAGCCGACAGCGCCGCCTTGCTTGTGATCGAAAGCTTCTTGGATACGCTGGATGTGTCGCAGTTTACGCTTCCGGTAAGATTTAACGAACGCGTGCTGCAAGAAATCTACTACATGACCAATTCGGCTCGCGCCTTTATGTCGGGCTCCTTGAACCGAAAAACGGCTTATGATTCGTTGATTTATGCCCAGCTCGATGCGGCCAAGATGCCTCGCGACTTGATTTACCTGGCCCTTGTGGAATCGGGTTTCAAGCTCAAGGCTTACAGCCGCGCCAAGGCTTCTGGCATGTGGCAGTTCATTCCGGAGACGGGCAAACGCTACGGCCTCGAAGTAGATTATTGGGTCGACATGCGCCGCAATCCGGAACTGGCGACAATGGCTGCCCTCAAGTACTTGAATCGCCTGCACGATGAATTTGGCGACTGGCTTTTGGCCATGGCTGCCTACAACTGCGGTGAAGGCCGCGTGCGCAGGCTCCTTCGCGAAATGCAGGAAGATTCTACCCGCGATACTTCGGTGGCGGTGACTTACTGGGATTTGGAACTGCCGAAAGAAACCATGCGCTATGTGCCGAGAATTTTGGCGGCCATGGTGATCGGTCATTATCCGGAACAGTACGAAATGACGGTTGAACAAACCTACCGCCCCGATTTCGATACCGTGACTGTTTTTGATTCCTTCCCGTTGGAAGAAGTGGCAAAGCTTTTGAAGGTCTCCGAAGATACGCTGCGCAGCTTGAATATGGAACTGGTGAAGTGGTGTACGCCGCCGAACAAGGAATCTTACCTGTTGCGTTTGCCGGTGGGAACCCGTGCCGCATTTGTCGATGGCTACGACAAGATGGAAAAGAACAGCTTCTCCAGCTGGCACCACCATAAGGTTCGCAAGGGTGAAAACCTTGGCGCCATTGCCCGCCAGTACGGCATCAAGGTGTCTGAACTGCAGCAGGCAAATGACATGAAGAGCACCCGCATTCGTGCCGGCCAGACTTTGCTCATTCCGATCAAGGTGACTCCGAAGCCCAAGGCCAATCGTGGCAAAAAGCCGCAAAAGGTGCGTTCCTATGTGGTACAATCGGAAGACAATATTGCCTCCGTTGCCCGCAAGTTCGGCATTTCCCAGGATTCTGTCCGCGCATGGAATTCCCTGGATGCAGCCGCTGTCGTAAAGGCGGGCGATACTCTGGTGGTTTCTAAACCCGAACCGATACCCCAGGTTGAAAGCGAACGCCCGCAAAAAGACCGTCCCAAGATTGCGAAGGGTGCAAAGTATGCCGTTCGCGAAGGCGACACCTTTGCTGACATTGCTAAGTCTTACGGCGTTCCGGTCGTGATGCTCATGCAGGCCAACCAGGGCTTTAGCCGCCGCCTTACCGTGGGCGATTCCTTGGTGATTCCGGAATACGTGCGCAAAAAGGCCGAAAAGAAACCCGCCAAGTCAGAATCTAAGCCCGCCGCCAAGAAGGCCTCCAACGAAAAGGTCTCTGTCTATGTGGTGCAGCAGGGCGACAACTTGAGCAGCATTTCCCGCAAGTTCGGAACTTCCGTGGCTAAGATCCAGGAACTCAATAACATGGGCAAGTCCACGAGCTTGAGTGTCGGTCAAAAGCTGAAGGTTGCTTCTGCTCCGGAAGCCGAATACAAGGTCCATACCGTTAAAAAAGGCGAGGGTCTCTGGGACATCGCTCGCCAATACAATGTGACCATCGAAGAAATCGTCAAGTGGAATGATCTGAAGGACACCAAGATTAAAGTCGGTGAAAAGCTGAAGATCAAGCAGTAAGACTGCTTGACCATTCCTTAGAACAGCGTAATTCCAAGGCTTACGTAAGGCTGGAAGTAGGTGCTGTAATCCAACATGAATTCGTCGTTTTCGCGGTCAACTCCGGTTTTACGCTCGAAATAAGTGTGGAAATATTCGTGGTTGTTGCGGAATCCGCCCGACAAGAAGAATCCGTGCCATGCGGTACGCAGGCCTGCGCCGTAGGCGTAACCGTAAATAGCGGGCGAGGTGAACTTGGTGTCGTCGGCAAAGAAGGTCTTGCCGAAAACCGCACCGCCAAAGGCGTAAAGCTTGATCATGAATTGGTGCTTGTAGTTCATCACCAGGGGCAAGGCAAAGTCAAAACCCAGCTGGAATAGGGCTGTGTGGATTTCGTGACGGCCTTCGATGTCGCTGGAATCGAAGGGGGCTTCAAAGAAATCGTCCCAATCTTCCAGATCCTTGTAGGCGGCATCCTTGTTGCGCGGCTTGTGGCTTATGCCCAGGTACTGGTAGCCGGCCATCAGGTAAATGTCGAACCATTCCGTAAGGGGGAGGCTACCCGAGGCGCCGTAAATGTAGGTGTTGTCCACCGTGATGTCGTGCTTTCTCCCGTTTACTTTGTAGGAGTATTCCACGTTTTTCATCTTGATGTTGTTGAATTCGACATAGGGACCAAAAGATCCGCGGTCCTCGAATTCCTTGTAGTCGCTGTCGGTGGAGGCGGCCATGGTGGTGTCAATGACCACGCGGTCGGCGAAAGTGAGGGTGCTAAAAAGCAAAATCAGGGTAAAAATTCTCTTTCTCATGTCTTAAATATAAAAGGTTTATCTGTAACCGAGAAAAAGGGCTGTGGAGGTGCGGGGGATATTTTGGTAAAAAAAAGTTGTAATTTGAGTTTTTTTGTGTTAATTGGCCAAAAATTGTTTATTTTTTAGACCAAAAATAAGAAAAACCTCATTTGGAGCAAAATTTTATGAAAAAGCAGTTGTTGGCCCTTTGCGCCGCCACTATGATGATGTCCATGACCGCTTGCGACAGCAAAATGGACCCGAATGATCCTCAGTCCGTGCGCAAGTACTTGACCAAGCAGCAGATTGCCTTTACCCCGAACCAGTTCGTTTCTTACGCAGTGAACGGCGATACTGCCAAGATGACTCTCTTCTTGCAGGCTTCTTTCGAAATTGACGCTCCGGCCGACAACGGCAACAACGCTGTGGCCATTGCCGCTAACAAGGGCAACATGGTTGTGCTTAACTACTTGTTTGAACATGGCGCTAAGGCCGACGTGAAGAACGGCAACGGCGAAGCTGTGCTCGACAACGCCGTGATGATGGGCAACAAGGAAGTGGTGAACCGCCTCTTGACTCAGCTCAAGGCCGAAGGTGCTGAACCCCAGACTCTCGGAACGGCTGTGCTTCTCGCCGCAAAGACCGGTAAGGTCGACATGCTCGAAGTGCTCGCTGAAGCCGGTGCTCCGCTGGATTCCCGTAGCGCTGACGGTTACCTCCCGATTCACTGGACTGTGAAGAACGGTAACTATGACGCCATGATGTTCCTCATCAACAAGGGTGTCGATGTGAACGCCAAGTGCGGTCAGGGCTATTCTGTTCTCGACTGGGCAACCAACGAAGGTTACACTCGCTTGATCAAGGCTTTGAAGAAGGCTGGCGCCAAGAATACTCCGCAATACTTCAAGGACTCCAAAAAGTAGTCTTGATTGCGAAAAAAACGCATTTTTCAAGAAGAACCGTGGTCTAAAGGCCGCGGTTCTTTGTATTTTTCGCATATGAAATTTCATTTATTAACCAAGATATTCCTTTGCTTGAGCCTTGCGGGCGTTGTTTCGCAGGCGCAGGAAACGGTAGAAAGTGTCCGTCGCCAGATTAAGGCGGTGGAGGCAGAAACTGCCCGCGAAAAATCGCTCCATGATGCCGAAAAGAAACGCCACGCCGAATTTGTCGAGGTGGGGCGCAAAAAGGTGCAGGCGCTCGCGACACAGAACAAGACCTTGAAGGCCGAAATCGATTCCCTGAAGGCCGAACTCCAGAATTTGGCTAGTGTCCGTCAGAAGTCCTTGGGTACCATCAAGTACTTCGAGAATCGTAAGGCAAAGTATGGTGAATCCTTGGCCCTGGTAATCGATTCCCTGGTGCCGGTATTTGAATCGGATTTCCCGTACCGCAACGAAGAAACTGTCAAGAGCGTGCAAGAAATTGCAAGCCAACTCCACAAGGGCCTGATTGAAGCCGACGACGGTCTCAACCGCATGCTGGAAGTCTTTTATGACCGCATTCGCCTGGGTTACACCACCGAAGTGTACAAGGGATTCTTGCAGGTGGATGCCCGCAGTGTTCCGGGAACCTTCTTGCGTTACGGTGCAGTCGCCTCGGTTTTCGTGAGCAACGACGGCAACGACGTGCTGTGGCTTAGCCGGACAAGCGATGGCGGTTATGCCTGGAATAATGTGTCCGATGACCTTGCCATGCGTACGGTTTTGAAGGACGTGATGAAGGTGGCCGAAGGCAAGACTGCCCCGAGGCTTGTCACGATTCCTGTGGTGGTTCCGAAGGAGGGTAAGTAATGTTTAAGCGTCTATCCTCTCTCGTATTGGTTGCCTCTTTGGCTACTCTCGCTCCGGTTTCGTTTGCCCAGCAGAATGCTGACATCGATGCCGTCAAGAAGCGTGCCGCATTGAACAGCGCAAAGGCTGACTTGGAAGAAGCCCGCAAAAAGCGCGACATGGCGGTAGCCGCCCGCTGGAAGGACCGCGAAACGGCCAACCAGGAACGCGAACTCTTTAACGAAAAGTATAACGAAAGCAAGGAAAAGGTCGACGCCTTGATGTCGGAACGTGCCCGCCTGTTCGAAGACGTGCGCGTCGCTCGCGAAGACTTGGCCCAGGTCAAGCTGCAGGCCGAAAAGGCTCGCGCCGAATACTTATCGCTGGCTGCAGGTCCCGAACGTCTTGAAACCCTTTCGAAATTCCAGGAACAGGGTATCCCGTTCAAGATTTCTGATCGTATCGAAGGCCTGAACAAGGTCAAGAAAGAAATGGGCCTTTACAGGGACGATCCCGTGCGCATTGCCCAGTCCATTTTGAATGCGGCTCGTGCAGAAATGGAATTTACTCGCGAAAGCGGTGTCGAAAAGGCTGAACTCGTGTTCGGAAAGTCTGTCGCCCAGGGTGACCGCATGCGCCTGGGTGGCCTCTTTGCCATGCAGATGGCAAATGCCGTCGATATCAACGGGTATCATCCGGCGGCTTTGATGCTTCCGGTAGCTGGCGAAAAGAAACGCGTTTACAGCTGGCAAGAAAACTTGACTCCCGACACCAAGAGAGACATTGCGAAGGTGTTCACCAACGTGGGCGATTCCAGCTACGTGATGGTCCCTGTGGATGTGCTCTTGAGTACGGAACTTTCGTCTGAAATGGCGAACCATCAGGAAACCACTTGGAAGGACGACCTGAGAGAATTCTTCAAGAACGGTGGCTTGCTGATGTACCCGCTGTCGGTGCTCTTTGCGCTTGGTCTCTTGATTGCCTTGTGGCGCTTTATTTGGCTCTCGGTCAAGGGCTTTGGCCGTATTGCCGCCCGTCGCGTGATTAAGGCTTTGAAGGCCGGCGATATCGATGGCGCTCGCAAGCTTGCTACAAAGACTCACGGCGAAGTCGGTAAGGTCTTGAAGACGGTGCTTACCAAGAATTACAATGACCGCGAAAGTGCAGAACGCGCTCTCGAAGAACTCTTCTCTGCCGAAGTTCCCAAGCTGGACTTTGGTCTGAACTGGATTTCTGTGTTTGCGGCTGTTGCCCCGTTGCTTGGTCTTTTGGGTACGGTGATGGGTATGATAGAACTTTTCGATGTGATTACCATGCACGGTACTTCTGACCCGAAGCTTTTGGCTGGCGGTATTTCCATTGCCCTTGTCACGACGGAAACAGGCTTGATTGTCGCCATTCCCTTGCAGCTGATCCACACGTTCTTGGTCAATCGTTCTGAAGCTTTGCGCGGTCGCATGGAAAAGGCTGGTCTTGCCGTGTTGAACGCCCTTTGGATTAAGGAAAAGTAGTGCCGCCGGTAGATCAAAATTCCGTGCTTGAAGCCGCAATGGCTATCCTCTTTAGAGGTGGCTGGGTGCTTGCCCCGATTTTTGTGTTGGGGTGGTTCGGTTGGTTTTTGATGATCGAACGTTACGCCTACTACTTTATGTTGAGGGGCGGTACCGTAAACGGTGTCGATGGCGGATTCTGGAAGAATCTTGAAAAGAAGGGCGAAGACTTTGCCTTTGAAAAGCTTTCTCGCCATCGTTTCGGATACTTCTATGCGCTTGCCCGCGATGTCCGTACTTATCGCGACCAGGGGCCTGTCGCCGTGCGCAATGCCATGGAAGAAACGCGCCACCGTATATCGTTGAATTTGTCTCGGTCGCTGAAGACGATTTCGACTTGTGCAGCCCTTTCTCCGATGCTTGGGCTTTTGGGCACGGTTTCGGGAATGGTACATACGTTTGAAAACATCAAGCTTTTTGGCTTTGGCAACCCGGTGCTTTTTGCCGACGGTATTTCTGAAGCCTTGCTTACGACCCAGGCGGGACTTTTGATGTCCTTCCCGCTGATGCTTGCCTATAACTTCTTGGCGGGCCGCATCGAAAAAATTGAAGAACTGGCTTGGAGCGAAGCGCTGAAGTTCGAAAGCTATGTTTTTAAAGAAGGAAAGTTTGAGGTCAAATAATGAGTTTTATTCGTAAACGAGTCCATGATACAGGAAAGATAGACGTGTCGCCGATGCTCGACTGCGTCTTTATCCTGCTTATCTTCTTTATTGTGACATCGACTTTCACCCGCGAAACCGGTGTAGATGTTACAAAGCCCAAGGCTAGTTCTGCAAAGGACTTGGCCAAGGAAAGCATTTTGATTGGCGTGACGCGCCAAGGCACGATTCACATTAACGAAACCCAGGTGAATCTTTCGACTTTGAATACGGTTCTTCGCCAGATGATGGCCGAGGCCCCGGATCGCCCGGTGATTATCGTGAGCGACCGCGATGCCCCTAACGGCGTGGTGGTGGACATTCTTGACGAATGCAACCTGGCCAAAGTCCGCAAAGTCTCCATTTCTGCAAATAAAGAAGAATAGCCCTCGCGAATATGCTTGATTTTGTTGGAAAATATCTCCGTTACCCCATAGCACTGGTGCTTTCCTTTGTGTTTAGCGCCGTGTTTTTCCTTGCGATTCCGGTAATCAATGCCTTGATGTCGGATAAGGGAGTCAAGGGTGAAAAGGAACTGGAAGCGGTCACCGAAGTGGAAGTCTTGGTGAGCGAAAAGAAACCCGAAGTCAAGCAGAAAGTGATCCGTACCATTGTGAACCCGAACCCCTTCAAGATTACCTCGAACATGGGTGTTTCCCGCAGCCAGAATTTCCAGATGGATTTGTCCCTTGCCCGCGGCGCCGCTGGCGATGGCGTGGCTGTTGGAACCGGCTCCATGGAAAACGTGGTGTATGAAGCTGGCGAAGTGGATGAACAGGCACAAGTGTTG
>Ga0265300_10002485_pt1 | contig 15916 bp, 15 predicted proteins | sample AusTroGonzalo_MG_FD_193482 | JGI IMG/M metagenome (GOLD analysis project Ga0265300, IMG submission 193482) | Bovine rumen microbial communities from tropical cattle in Woodstock, Queensland, Australia - Gonzalo_03 | ecosystem: Host-associated > Mammals > Digestive system > Stomach > Rumen ...
TTTGCGCGAGCAAAAACGGAAAGGCGAAAAGGCCGCGGGGTGCTCGAGGGGCTGCCCCTCGTTAGTTTTTAGTTCTGAGCAGCAGCGGCTTGAGCCTGCAGTTCCGCCTGGAGGCTCTCCAGCGTACGGTCGGCCGGGATGTTCAGGGCCTTGCGGGCATCGGGGGTAAGGTCCACGATGGCGCTCTCGTCAAAATACAGGAACGAGGAGACATCGAACACGGCAGCGTAGCCCTTGGCCTTGGCCAGGTCGGATACGGCCTTCTGGGCCTTCTCCTGGATGGGAGCCATCAGCTGGTTCTGCTGCTGCTGGAGCTCTTGGGAAATGGTCTGCTGGAATTCCTGGAGACGGTTCTGGATGTCCATGAGCTCGCGCTCCTTGCTTTCACGGATGGCGGCGGTCCAGGTGGACTGTTTCTGCTGATACTGGTTGGCCTTGGTCTGGTACTCTTCTACCATGGCGCCGTAGGTTTCCTCGGCCTCTTTCTGGGAAGCGTTGATAACTTCGCGGGCCTGGTCCATTTCGGGCATAAGCATTACAAGCTCGTTGAAGTTGACGCGACCAAACTGCTGGGCCGATGCGGACAAGGTTGCAAGTGCCGCAAGGGCAATCACGAAAATCTTTTTCATATTGTTATTCATTAAATTAAATTTCGGGTTTCCGTATATATTACAAATTAAATGCCTAGAACTGCTGACCCATCACAAAATGGAACTGACTGCCTCCGTTGGTGGCATCGTCGAAGCCATAACCCCAGTCAACACCCAGCAGGCCGATCATCGGCAGGAACACGCGTACACCCACACCGGCGCTGCGCTTGATCTGGAAAGGATTGAACTCCCGGATATCGCTCCAGCAGTTACCGCCCTCCAGGAAGGCCAGCACGAAGATGGTGGACTGCGGCTGCAGGATTACCGGATAACGGAGCTCCAGCGTGAACTTGTCGTAAACATTACCGGCATAGCTGATACCTTCCTGGCTGTAAGGAGTGAGCTTGCGCGGGGTGAGGGAATAATCCTCATAACCGCGCAGGGAAATGATTTCGGCACCGTAGGTCATGTAACCCGACATGCCGTCACCACCAACCTGGAAGTTCTCGAACGGGGAATAGCCCCAGTTCCGGTTGTAGTAACCCAAGTAGCCGAACTGGGCACGGGTCATGAGCACCAGGTCTCCCACCAGTTTGGAATAAACAGCACCGCTGAACTTCCACTTGTGATACTCAATCCATTTGTAGCGCTGGGCCGCCGTCCAGTTGTCGTAGTTCACATCCTTCCAGCTGTTTACATTAATCTTATTGCCGTTCTCGTCGTAGGAATACTTGCGAAGCAGGGAATAAGGCGGGGTAAACTGCAGGGAGGCCGAGAATTCGGAACCGGAACGGGGATAGATCTGCTGGTCGGAGGAGTTGCGCGACAGCTGGATGGTATAGCTAAGGTTATGGGAAATACCGTCGTTGAAGGCAAAGTAGCTGTTGGTCCAGTTGGTAAGCTTGTAGGTTTGCCAGCTAAGGTTGTTGTACAGCACAAAATAGTTGTCCGGCCACTTGAGGCGTGTACCCAGACCGGCGTTGAAACCGAACACCTCGAACACCTTGTCATTGGACAGGATGCCGATAGCCAGGTACGAGTTGGTCATTCTGGAATAGTAGCCCGAAATGCTGAGGGAAGTGGGCTTCTTGCCAAAGAGCCAGGGCTCCATAAAACTGGCGCTCAGGTTGGTATAGTACTGTCCGTTGGTCTGGAAGCGGAAAGAGAGGGTTTGCGCATCACCCAGCGGAACCGGCCTCCAGGCATTCTTTTCGAACATCCGGTAGGTGGAGAAGTTGTTGAAACTTACGCCGGCCGTGAGCACAAAGGTATTGCCGCCCCAACCACCGGAGAGCTCCAATGTGGAAGAGGGCTTTTCGGTAACATTATAAACAATGTCAACCGTATTGTTCAGCTGGTTGGGAAGGACGGAGAAACCGCCGTTGGGATTCATGATGGCTTCGGAGTCGAACTGACCCATGGAAGCGATTTCACGGATGGAACGTTCAAAGTCCGTCTGGCGGTACAGGTAGCCCGGACGCGTCATCACCTGCCGGCGGATTACCCGTTCGTTGGTGAGGTCGTTGCCGTTGATGATAATCTCGTTCAGGCGGGCGGGCTTGCCTTCCGAAACGCGGATTTCCACATCTACCGAGTCGTTCTGGATGTTCACTTCCACCGGATTTACGGTAATGAACAGGTAACCGTTGTCCCGGTACAGTTTGGTAATGTCGTAGTCGCTTTCCTTGCCGCCGCCATGCAGGCGCTTGTCCAGCGTAACCATATCGTAGATATCGCCCTTCTTGATCTGGATAACCTCGTTGAGGGACTCGGAAGGATAGATGGAATTACCCGTCCAGGTAATGTTGCGGAAATAGTAGCGCTTGCCCTGGTCGAACACCATGTCTATGTTCAGGTGCTTGTCATCTACATAATAAATGGAGTCCCTGACCAGGCGGGCATCGCGGTAGCCGGCCTCGTTGAAGGCGTCCAGCACCGTTTTGCGGTCTGTCTTGTAATCCTTCTCCTTGAACTTCTTGGACTTGAAGAAATTGTACCACCGGTTGGAGTGGGTTTCCTTCATGTTCTTGGCCAGTTTGAAGTCCTTCACATCCTCGTTGTTGCCAATGTAGTTGATGTTCTTGATACGGACCTTGTTCCCCTTGTTAATGCCAAAGTTCACCCGGATGGCGCTGCGGATCATGGTATCCCGCTGCACGTCCACATCTACATCCACCTTAAGATAGCCTTTCTCCTTGAAGTAGCGCTTGATGATATCTACGGAGGCGTTCTTTACATAATCGGAATACTCCCGGCCCGCACGCAGGTTCAGGCGTTCCTGCAAATCTTTTCTTTCATTGCTTTTAACGCCCGTGAAAGTCCAGCGGGAAACACGGGGACGCTCCTGGACACATATTTTGAACCAGGCGGTGTCCCGGGTAGGGCAAAGGGAATCCACCACCACGGAAACATCCTCGAAATAGCGCTGGGCGACCAGGCGGGTTACCACGTTGGTAATATCCTCGCCGGGAACCGTTACCTCCATACCAGGCTGCATGCCGGTTTGGGCAAGGATTTGCCGGGCATTGAAATACTGGTTCCCCTCTACATCCACTCCGCCGATAATATATTTTTGGGGGTTGTTGTAGTCTATTTCGATGGAACTGCGGGACTGTTGCGCCCGGAGGGAGAATCCCGCCAGGAGCAGCAACGCCGCGCAGATGAGCCGTTTAAATGTCATTCCAAAAACTGTTATCTTGCAAAGATACGCATTTTATTTCACTTTCCCATATCTGCGGTCCCGCCGGGCATATTCTTCCAGGGCCTCAAAGAACTGGGGCTTGCGGAAATCCGGCCACAGGATATCTGTAAAATAGAATTCCGTATAGGCCGTTTGCCAGAGAAGGTAATTGGAGATGCGGAGTTCCCCGGAAGTACGGATGAGCAAATCCGGATCCGGGATACCGGCGGTAACCAGATACTGGTCGAAATCGGCCAGCTCCATGGCCTGGAAGGCCTCCGGGGACAGCTGCGCCTGCGCTTTTTTCATAGCCTGGAGGATATCCCATTTCCCGCTGTAGCTCAGGAAGAGAATGAGCGTGGTTTTGTATTCCACGGAAGTGGCCTCCATCATTTCGTCGATGGTGCGGTTAAGATTTTCGCTGAGACGGGCACGGTTGCCCAGCACCATGAAGCGTACATGATTGTCCATGAAGGTGCGGAATTCGTTCTTCATGGACTGCATCATCAGTTCCATGAGGGCAATCACTTCCTCCTGCGGACGGTTCCAGTTTTCTTCCGAAAATGCATATACCGAAAGGTACTCGATGCCTTTTTCCACGGCGGCCTCTATGCAGGCGCGCACGCTTTCTACACCTTCTATATGTCCTTTTACGCGGTCCAGACCACGGGCTTTCGCCCATCGGCCGTTTCCGTCCATGATGATGGAGACGTGCTTGGGTAATCTGTTTGTGTTATCCATTGTTTCTCATGTCTTCTCCCCAGAACAGGCGTGAGGTGAGCGCCTTCACGAAGCCTGTTTCGGCAAGCCGGATACGTTTAAGCGAAAACTGTGCCATCTCTACGTGGATGGTCCAGTCGGGATGGATTTCCACCGTATGGTTATCGGTGGACATGATGGCCACCCCGTCACGGGACTCAAAGGAGATGTCCACCTTGGAAGTTTCCGGAATAACGATGGGCCGGACGTTCAGGTTGTGCGGAGAGATAGGGGCCACCACCAGCACCTTGGTGTCCGGCATGCAGATAGGGCCTCCCACGCTTAAACTGTAGGCGGTGGAGCCGGACGAGGTGGCCACGATGAGGCCGTCGGCCCAGTAGGTGGGCAGCGGTTCTCCGTCTATGCTCACATGGATGCCCAGCACCGACGATCCGCTGCGGTGCAAGGCCACTTCATTCACCGAATAAGGCAGCATGCCGATGTTCCGGCGCGCTTCCGGGCCCTTGAGGGTAGCATTTAGCACCGTACGGTACTCGATGCTGAACTCCCCTTCCACCAGGGCCTTCTTTACCGCTTCCGGACGGTTCTCGCACAGGAAGCCGATGCGGCCGAAGTTCACGCCCAGGATGGGAAGGCCGATGTCGGCCACCACGTGGGCGGTGGAAAGGAAGGTGCCGTCCCCGCCCATGGAAAGGACCAGGTCCGTCTCCGGGCGGACATCGGCCTTGGTGCGGATTTCGTAGAGTTCGAACGTGGCCGACTCCAAATCCTGGATAAGGCTGGCCATGCGCGGGTCCTCCCTGAGCGTATTATTCAGAATGAAATAAGCTATTTTCATTACGGTGATTCAAATTAACCTCCAAAATTAATATATTTCTATAAATTTCACTAATTTTGTGGCAATTCAAGCCAAGAAAAACATGACAAGACTCAGTGTCAACATCAATAAAGTGGCCACCCTGCGCAACGCGCGCGGCGGGAACGTGCCGGATGTAACCCAGGCCGCCCTCAACTGCGAACGCTTCGGCGCAGAAGGCATTACCGTGCATCCCCGGCCCGACGAAAGGCACATCCGCTATGCCGACGTGCGGGAAATCCGTCCCCTCCTGAAGACGGAATTCAACATTGAGGGCAACCCCACCGTGCCCAGCTTTGTGGACCTGGTGCTGGAAGTGGTGCCGGACCAGGTTACCATGGTGCCGGACGGCCACAACGCCATCACCTCCAACGCAGGATGGGACACCATCGGCAACAGAGAACTGCTCACAGAGCTTTGTAAACGCTTCAAAGACAAGGGCATCCGCACGTCCATCTTCATAGATCCGGATCCGGACATGGCCGAAGGCGCCGCCCTTTGCGGGGCCGACAGGGTAGAGCTTTACACAGCCGATTATGCCGCGGAGTATTCCCTGGACCCGGAAATTGCCATAGCCCGCTATCTGGAAACCGCCAAAGCCGCCCGTGCCTGCGGGCTGGGCCTGAACGCCGGGCACGACCTTTCCCTGGAAAACCTGGCCTACTTTATCCGCACCATCCCCTGGACCGACGAAGTTTCCATCGGCCACGCCATTATCTCGGATGCCCTGTACATGGGCCTGGAACAAACAATTAAGGCCTATCTTGGGGAAATCCGAAAAAAATAGTTAAATTTGCGGACTTTACGGAAAGATAACAAACAACTATAGAATGAAAAAGAACTTCCTAGTATGCGGCCTCGCCGCACTCATGACCCTGGTTGCCTGCAACCAGAAAAGCAATGAAGCCCCTGCCTCCCAGAACTCCGGAAAAGACAGCCTCGCCGTTGCCGGCAGCATCGTCTTCTTCGACATCGACCAGGTGATGCAGGGTTACGACATGGCCAACGACCTCAACTCCGTGTTCGAGACCAAGGCCTCCGGTATCCAGGCCGAGATTGACCGTCGCGGCAAAAAGCTGGAAAAAGACCTCAACGATTTCCAGAACAAGGTGGACAAGGGCCTCCTCACCAATTCCGTGGCCCAGGTCCAGTACCAGAAGCTTCAGCAGCAACAGCAGGAATATCAGCAGTATGTGCTTAACAAGCAGCAGGAAATGAACGAAGAGCAGCAGGTGATGATGAACCAGATCATGGACGCCATCTCCTCCTTCGTAAAGGACTTCAACGCAGAGCACCAGTACGCCCTCATCCTCACCACCTCCGGCAATATCATTTCGGCCCCGGTGGTTACCGGTGACGAGAGCCTGGACATTACGGACGCCATCCTTTCCGGTCTTAACGCTGCTTACATCAAGAGCAAGGAGAACAAGTAAACCTTCCCATGAAGGTCGCGCTCCTGTCCAGTTTTTACCCCCTTCGGGGCGGCATTTCCCAGTTCAACGCCAGCTTGCTGGAGGGACTGGGAAAATGCGCTTTTGATACCCGGGCCTTCTCCTTTTCGCGGCAGTACCCCAATTTCCTGTTTCCCGGAAAAACGCAGTACGTAACCCCGGAAGACGAGGCCACGCCGGTACAGGCCGATGCCCTGCTGGACACCATGAATCCCCTCACCTACGTGAAAACCGCACGGGCCATCCGGGAATGGGGAGCCGACCTGCTGGTGATGAAGTACTGGATGAGCTGGTTTGCACCCTCGCTGGGCTATGTGGCCCGGCATGCCGGATGCAAAAGCGTAGCCATTCTGGACAATGTAATCCCCCACGAGCCCCACTGGTTTGACAAGCCCCTCACCCGGTATTTCCTGAAGGGCTGCAGCGGCTTTGTGGCCATGTCGGACAGCGTGCAGAAAGACTTGCTGCAGCTGCGTCCAAACGCCCCCCATATCCTGCTTCCCCATCCGCTATACTCCCATTTCGGGGAAAAACTTCCCCAGGAAGAGGCGCAGCGCAAACTGGGGCTCCGTCCCGGTCTCAAAACCCTCCTCTTCTTCGGCCTCATCCGCGAATACAAGGGATTGGATATCCTGCTGGAAGCGTTCCGCACCCTGCCGGAAGACTATCAGCTGCTAATTGCCGGAGAGCCTTACGGTTCCTTCGAGAAGTACCAGACTCTCATAGACACCATGCCCGGGAAAGAACGCGTGCACGTATTCCCGGACTACATCCGGGATTCGGAGGTAAAGAACTTCTTCAGTGCGGCCGATGTGGCTGTGCTCCCCTACCGGAGCGCCACCCAGAGCGGCATCAGTTCCATTGCCTACCACTTCGACATTCCCATGGTGGTTACCGACGTCGGCGGCCTCAAGGGCACCATCGGCGACCGTGGCACGGGAATTGTCGCATCTGCCCCGGACCCGCTGCTAATCCGGGAGGAAATCCTCCGCTATTTTGTCAACCCGGCGCTTCGGGAAAGCTGTATCGCGGCTATCGGCCGGGAAAAACAGCGCCTGAGCTGGGATGTGTTTTGCCGCAGCCTGGCCGACTTTGCCGGCACATTATAATTAGAAAACCATGAAAAGAATCGCCATCCTCGTTCTCTCCGCCTTTCTCGCCTCCTTCGGCGGGACAGCCTTCGCCCAGGACAACAACGGCGGATACGTTCCCACCCCGGTCACCGTTTCCAAGGAAAAGGTGAAACTGAACGGGAAAATCTACCTGTCCCACGTGGTGCTGGAGCGCCAGACGCTCTTCGGCATTGCCAAGGCCTATGGCGTAAGCGTGGACGAAATCTATGAGGCCAATCCCCCGCTTCGGGAGACGGGCCTGCAGAAGAACGCCATTATCCTGATTCCTTTCAAGGAAGGCGCGGCCGAGGCTGTGGCTCAAGCTCAGGCACAGGAGCCCGAAGCAGCTTCTCCCGCTACCTGTATCGAGCACACGGTGCGCTGGTATGAAGACCTGGACGACATTGCCAAGAAATACGGCGTGTCGGCCAAGGATATCATGGACCTTAACGGCCTCAAGAACAAGAAGCTGCAAACCCGCCAGGTACTGAAGATTCCCGCAAGGGGCGAAGGTGTGTCCGTGGTGGTACCGGAAGAAGGCCGGGAAATTACAGAAGAGGCCCAGGAAGGCCCTTCCATCGCCCAGGAGGCCGTTTTAGAGGAAGAGGGAGCCGATCCTGCTCCGCTGGAGGGCGCACAGCGTCCCAATCAGCTGGACAGCACCCTCCTGGCCTGGACTTCCCGGGACCAGGTGGACATGTCGCTCATTCTGCCCCTGAATGCCGGCGGAAAGGTGAGCGAGGTAAATATGGACTTTTACTCCGGCGTGCTCATGGCCGTGAAGGACCTGGAAGCCGAAGGACTCAAGGTGAACCTGAACGTATATGACCTGTCGGCCGGCCTGCCGCCCATCGATGCCCTGGTGAAGGACGACTTTGTGCTGGGTCCGGTGGCCAGCCGGGACATTGAGGCCATTTTGCAGCGGGTTGACGGGCGCGTACCCGTGATTTCCCCGCTGGACCAGAAGGCTGGCACCCTGGCCGCCAATTACAGCAACTTCATCCAGGCCCCTACCCCTGTAGAAAACCAGTACGACGACCTGGGCCGATGGGTGAAGGAAGACTTTAAGGAGGGCGAGCGCATCCTGTTCATCAGCGAGAAAGGCGCCGGCAACGTAACCGCTTCCGTGGCCATCCGAACCGCCATGGCCCAGCTGGATCTTCCCTACGAGATTCTTAGCTACGCCATTGTGGAAGGCCGCGGCATTCCCAATATCCTTACGGAAAAGATGGCCAAGGGCGTGGTGAACCGCGTGGTGGTAGCCTCGGAGAGCGAAGCTTTCATCGGCGATGTTATCCGCAACCTGGGCATCATGATGGGCAAGGGCTACGACATTGTGATGTACGCCCCGTCCAAAGCCCGCACCTTCGACACCATCGACGGCAGCGCCTATCACCAGGCTTCCCTGCACATCAGCACCTCGTACTATGTAGATTACGACAGCCCGGCAGTGGACAGCTTTGTGAAAGCCTACCGCGCCCTGTTCCAGACCGAACCTTCGCAGTTTGCCTTCCAGGGCTACGATACCGCACGCTACTTTGTGAGCAGCTGCGCCCGTTACGGTCACGCCTGGACCCGCATGCTGGGCAATAACAAGGTTTCCCTCCTGCACACGGACTTCCAGTTCTCCGACGACGGGAACAACAACCACCAGAACACGGCGGTGCGCCGCATCGTGTACCAGAAAGATTACATGACCACCTTACAGCGATAAGCATGGAAAAAGTAAAGTGCCTCATCCTGGGCGGCGGCCCTGCCGGTTTTACGGCTGCCATCTATGCCTCACGCGCCAACCTGGCTCCGGTGCTGTACGAGGGCATCCAGCCCGGCGGACAGCTTACCACCACTACCATCGTAGAGAATTTCCCGGGCTTTCCCGGCGGCGTAGATGCCAACACGCTAATGGATTCCATGCGGGAACAGGCCCGCAGTTTCGGGGCCGATATCCGCATGGGAACGGCCACGGAGGCCAATTTGGGCCATCGGCCCTTCCGGGTGGTGATTGACGGAGAGCAAGAGCTGGAGGCCGAAACCCTTATCATTGCCACCGGCGCCCAGGCCCGCTATCTGGGACTGCCTTCCGAAGAGAAATACAAGGGCTCGGGCGTAAGTGCCTGCGCCACCTGCGACGGCTTCTTCTTCCGCAAGAAAACCGTAGCCGTGGTGGGCGGCGGAGACACCGCCTGTGAAGAGGCCCTCTACCTGGCCGGACTGGCCCAAAAAGTATATATGATTGTGCGCCGGGATGTTTTCCGCGCGTCCAGCATCATGCAGGAAAAAGTGCTTGCAAAAGATAATATAGAGGTACTTTGGAACTGCAATACCCAGGAAGTGCTGGGTGACGGACTGGGCGTTACGGGCGCCCGCCTGCTGCGCAAGGACGGCACGGTGTTCGATATTGCCATCGACGGCTTTTTCCTGGCCATCGGCCACGCACCCGCATCGGCCCTGTTCGCGCCCTGGCTGGCCCTGGACGGGAATGGTTATATCCTTACCGACGGGAAGACCTCCTGCACCAGCATACCCGGTGTATTTGCCGCCGGCGACGTGCAGGACCCGCGCTACCGTCAGGCCATTACGGCCGCCGCATCGGGCTGCATGGCCGCCCGCGATGCCGAAAAATTCCTGATTGAACAAAACAGTTAAACGATGAGAACCTTGAAGACAGCCGCAGTGATCCTTTTGGTGGCAGCAGCAGCCTGCGCCTCCCAATTCGAAACCCTGCTCTCTTCCAACGACGTAGAAGCCAAATACGCCGCCGCCATGGATTTTTACCAGAAAAACAAGTTTGCCAAGGCGGCACAGCTGTTCGAATCCCTGGCCGTACTCACCAACGGCACCGCCCGGGACGATACGGTACAGTTCTACTGGGGCCTTTCCAACTATCGGAATAAGGATTTCTACACGGCCGAAGGCAATTTTGCCAGCTTTGTCCAAACCTTCCCGCGCAGTCCCTTCGCCTCCGATGCGGAGTTCTACCGGCTGGACTGCCTGTACCGCGCCACCTACCGGTACGAACTGGACCAGATGCCCACCCGTTCCTGCATGGCGGCCATCGCCCAGTACGAACGGGAGCATCCCGACGACGCAGTGCACCTGGCCGCCTGCGCCGAGATGAAACACGATCTGCAGGACCGTCTGGACCGCAAGGACTTTGAAGCCGGCAAGCTGTACTACAGGATGGAAGACTATCTGGCCGCCCAGGTGAAACTGAGGAACGTGCTCAAGACCAATGCCGATAATTTCTATCGCGAAGACGTGTTGTACTACACCGCCATGTCTTCCTACCACTATGCCCGGCTCAGCTTCCCCGCCAAGCGCAAGGAACGGTATCTGGTATTCTCCGACGACTACCTGAACTTTGTGGGCGAATATCCGGAATCCCGTTACCGCAAGGAACTGGACGGCATTTACCGCCGGGTGCAGGACATCCTGGGCAAGGATGCTCCGGATCCCGAAACCGCCGAATGAAAAATTTTTGAAACTTCCGGGAAACCGGCGGTGTACTCTATAAAGAATAACGTATTATATTATGGATAACAAGAAGAAAGTACCCGTAAACACGGTCACACGCGACATCAAGAATCTGGCCGCCCCTACCGGCAACATTTACGAATCGGTTGTAATCCTTTACAAGCGGGCCAACCAGATTGCCCTGGCCGAAAAGAAAGAACTCACCAAGAAACTGGAAGAGTTCCGCAACGACCGTGACACCATGGAAGAAGTGTTCGAGAACAAGGAGCAGATTGAAATCTCCAAGTACTACGAGCGTCAGCCCAAACCGGACCTGGTAGCCATCTCCGAGTTCGAAAACGGCGACCTGTTCTACCGCAAAGCCCAAAGCGAGAACCCCATCGACATCAAAGGCGAATAAGGCATGCTCTCCGGCCTCCACGTCTCCAATTACATCCTGATAGACTCTCTGGACATACAGTTCCCGGAGGGTCTCATCATTATTACCGGAGAGACGGGAGCCGGAAAGTCCATCCTGCTGGGGGCTCTTTCCCTGGTTCTGGGTGCAAAGGCCGATGCCGGCGTGGTGGGGCCGCATGCCGAGAACTGCGTGGTGGAAGCCAGCTTTGCCACGGAAAAGGATGAAGCCCTGTGCCGGATTCTCCGGGAGAACGACCTCCCCTTCGAAGACGGAGAGCTGGTGCTGCGCCGGGTTGTGAGCCGCAGTGGCCGATCCCGTTGTTTTGCAGCCGACGAGCCCGTATCCGTAGCCGTGCTGCAAGAGCTGAGCACCCGCTTGGTAGATATCCATTCCCAACACCAGACCCTTCAGCTTTCCGACGCCCGCTTCCGGCTGGACGCTCTGGATTTACAGGCCGGCAACAAGGAACTGCGTTCCCGTTGCGCCGATGCCTGGGCCCGCCTGCAAAGCAGCCGCAAGGCTTTGGAAACGCTTCAAAACCAGCGGAGTACACTACTGCGAGAAAAGGAATACAACGCAGCACAGTTTGAGCAGCTGAACCAGGCTCATTTGCAGGACGGCGAACTGGAGGAACTGGAGGCCGAACAGAAGCAGCTGGCTCACGCAGAGGAAATCAAGGAAACCCTCTGCTCGGCCGAAGCCCTGTTCAATCCGGAAGAGGAGATGGGCCTGCCCCTGAGCCAGCGCCTGCGGGAGGCGGAAAAACTGCTGGAAAAGGCCGGACGCTACGTGCCTTCCCTTTCCCCGCTGGTGCAACGCATCCAGAGCACCCGCCTGGAACTGGACGACATAGAGGCCGAGATTGACGCAGCCAACGGCAACACGGAAGTTTCTCCGGAACGCCTCGCCTGGGTGGAAGACCGGCTGGGAACGCTGTACGGCCTGCTCAAGAAGCACGGTGTAAGCACCCTGCCGGAGCTGATTGCCCTGCGCGACAGGCTGGACAGCCTCTTGCAGGAGGCTGACAACCTGGACCAGCGGGAACAGGAACTGGAAAAAGCTGTTGCACAGGCGCAGGAAGCCTATGACCAGTCGGCCGAGGCCCTGCACCGGAAGCGCATGGATGCCGCCGGTCCCTTTGCAGAGGCCCTGCAGCAGCAATTGCGGGAGCTGGAACTGGATCATGCGGTTTTCCAGGTTTCCGTAGAGGCCGCTACGCCGGACGCCCAGGGCAAGGACAGCGTCAACTTCCTGTTTTCGGCTTCCGGACAACGCCTCGCCGATGTAGCCAAAGCGGCATCGGGCGGCGAACTTTCCCGCATCATGCTAAGCCTCAAGGCCCAGATGGCCCGCCATACGCAGATGCCCACCCTGGTTTTCGACGAAATCGATACGGGCGTATCGGGCAGCGCGGCCGACAAAATGGGCTCCCTGGTGTGCCGGATGGGCGCTCACATGCAAGTATTTGCCATTACCCACCTGCCGCAAGTGGCGGCCAAAGGCCAGGCGCATTACCTGGTGTCCAAATCCAACGACGTCACCTCCATCCGCCTGCTGGACCGGGAAGGACGCGTCCGGGAAATTGCCCGGATGCTTTCCGGCTCCACCATTACGGAGGCGGCTGTTGCCAACGCAAAATCCCTGTTAGCATAGAACTGAATAATGGCTCTTTCCCTCAATACAACACCTACCATTGACGAATTCCGGACTCAGCTCCGCAGACATAACCTCAAAGCCACCCGGCAGAGACTGGCTGTGCACGAAGCCATGATGGGCCTCGGGCACGCGTCGGCCGATATGGTGCGGGAAGAACTGGCACGGCAAGGTTCCCATGTAACCGTGGCTTCCGTGTACAACATTCTGTCACAATTGGCCGACCTCCGCATCTACGGACGCCGCCTGTCGGCCACCAATAAAATGTTCTTTGACATCAATACCTTCAAGCACATACACCTCTACGACCGGGAAAACCACACCTACCGGGATCTGGTAGATGACGAACTGTCTTCCCTGGTGAATGCGCACCTAAAGCGGCGCAAGTTCAAGGGGTATTCCATAGAAGATATTGACATACAATTGATTGCACGTCCTACAAGAAAATCAAAACTATTATGAGAAAGTATATTCTTATCCTTGTCGCCTGCGCCCTGGCCGCCACGTCCTGCAACCTGGACGACCAGTTCTCCGCCACCAATGTAACGGATCTGGTCACCGTTTACAGCAACACCATGCTGATTAATGATTATAACACGTCCTACACCATCACAACGGATGAAACCGACCACCTGTGGCAGAAGGGAGACCGCCTGATGATTCTGTTCGACATCCACAACCGGGACTACGAAATTACGCTTAAAGACTACGCCAAGTGCGTCATTTGTGTTCCCGAGAACATCAGCGGTGAAGAGCCTGTCCTTGGAACGGATCCCGTGCTGATAGACGCCTGCACCATTTCCGGAGGCTATGTGAACTGCGAAATCACCTATTATTTCAAGAAAGGTTCCAACGCCGCTCACCTCATTGACATGGTGTATATGGACGATGGCACCAACTTGCATCTGTACATCAGCCATAACGGAAACGAAGAGAATCCTTCCAAGATGAACAAGAACGATCTGGACACCGTTACGGTTCCCTACAGCTTCCAGATTGCCGGTCTGGTGCCCTCGGGTGAATCCCGCCGTCTTTCCCTCACCATGAACATCCTCAATGAAAATAACGAGGTTGAGGCCAAGACTTATTCGCTGCTTTCCGAACCCGTCCGCTTCTAAGGGCAAAGCACCTGCAGATTAATTTTGTTAATTCAAAATAAATCCCTACATTTGCAGTCCCATACATGGTGGATGTAGTTCAGCTGGTAGAGCATCGGATTGTGGTTCCGAGTGTCGTGGGTTCGAGCCCCATCATCCACCCCCTATTAAAAGTCGCCTTTCCGGCGACTTTTTTTTACCACTTGTGGGAGAAGAACTGCGGGGTAACTACAAGCATGAGCCAGGCCCAGCGGAGGCGGTCCTGGTCGCTTCGCTTGAGAAGCTGCATGGTCTGGGTCCCGTTCATGAAAGAATAGCCGGCCGAGAGGGTTACGTCCTTGGCAATTTGCCAGGAGGCGCCCAGTTCCACCTCGTGTCCCAATACCTGCGTGTTGGCATTCTCTACGGCAACGGCCGTAGCCAGGAGGTGATAGGAAGCGTCCAGGCTGAGCGACTTGAACGGGCGCAGCCGGAAACCGGTATGGAAGTCCTGCAAACCGGGCGTATTGCCTCCGTAATAGGTATTTACATAAAAGAAGTCCATGGCGCCGTAGAACTGGTGATGGGAGCCGAAGATGGGGTTGAACCCCCGAACTTCCGTTTTCCGGGCCATGCCGAGAGCGCCCTGGGGCGGAACGTGGAAATGCTCGTCACCGCTCATGAAGAAATACCCGGCATTCAGGCTCAGCCAGTCCAGCAGACGGCCGTTGGCTTCGGCACTGGTCATCCAGGCATGGATAGGAAGGACATATTCGTCAAAGCCCGTCTGTCGGTAATAGGAAGCCTGCAGGCTGAAATACTTGGGATGCCAGTCCACGAAAGCGCCGAAAAGCTGCTGGAATACCGTTATATTTTCCTTCACTTCCGAATCTGTGCCCTTCCTCTGCATGCCGGTATTCATGAAAACCAGCGATGCGCCCAGCTGGGGGAACGGGTCCCAGTGATACCAGAGGGTTTGCATGGTCTTATAGGCCTGCCCTCCATCGGCATAATAGGTGCCGCCATTTGTATTCTCGTTATTCTGGTTAAAGGCGGCCAATAGGTGCAGCTTATGCTTTCCCAGCTCGAATCCGGCCTTCAGCAGGTCGTGCGTGCTGGTGGCCATGGACCAGTCGTTACTGCCGATGATTCGCTCATCGTCATATGCCAGCATCTGCCGGCCCAGCCGCAGGAACCATCCGCCGGTCTTCAGGCCCAGCCAGGCCTCTTCCACCGCGACTGCGCCGCTGCCCTTGGCGCCCCAGATGCCGAAGAACTTGGGAGAAACCCGGGCCTCCAGGTAATTACCGGAATAGTTGAAACGGAGCACATTGTTGCTCATGAGGAAAACGGCGTAGTCCGCCCCGTTTTCGGCCGGGAGCGCACCGTCCCTGAATTCTCCGCGAGTCCAAAGGGATGCGTTGATACTGAATGTTTTCCGCGCTGTAGAGTCCGTTTGCTGAGCAAAGGCCGGCCAGGCAAGCAGCAAAGCCAGGGCAATTGTAACAGTGTACTTCATAAACAAGAGGTTTCCCTCACAAATATAACAAGTTTTCGGCAGAAAAAAACGCAGGCTATTTAAAAATTATTATTATCTTTGTAGATAGACAAAAACGCACTAAATATATATGGCAAAGCGAGAAATCAAGTTCTCCCTGGTTTACAGGGACATGTGGCAGAGTTCCGGCAGGTATCAGCCGCGCGTGGATCAGTTGGTTCGGGTGGCTCCGGCCATCATCGACATGGGGTGCTTCGACCGGGTGGAAACCAACGGCGGCGCCTTCGAGCAGGTGAACCTGCTTTACGGCGAGAACCCCAACGTGTCTGTCCGCAAGTGGACGGCTCCCTTCCACAAGGCGGGCATCCAGACCCATATGCTGGAACGCGGCCTCAACGCCATCCGT
>Ga0265300_10002486_pt1 | contig 15914 bp, 10 predicted proteins | sample AusTroGonzalo_MG_FD_193482 | JGI IMG/M metagenome (GOLD analysis project Ga0265300, IMG submission 193482) | Bovine rumen microbial communities from tropical cattle in Woodstock, Queensland, Australia - Gonzalo_03 | ecosystem: Host-associated > Mammals > Digestive system > Stomach > Rumen ...
TTTGTCGCTTCCGTGTCCATATAGCGCTCGCCGTACATGATCTCGTACCATTTCCAGTCGATGACGGGACCGCCGGCGACGGCTACCTTGAAGATTTCCGGATAGTTGGTGATGAGGCTGATGGTCATGAAACCGCCGTAGCTCCAGCCGTGCACGCCGATGCGGCTCTTGTCCACATACGGACGCTCCATCAGGAGACGGAGACCGGCGACCTGGTCGGCCATTTCGGCCTGGCCGCACTGGCGGTTGATGGCCTTCTCGAAGGCCGCGCCGCGGTTGGATGTGCCCCGGTTGTCCTGGACATAGACGATGTAGCCGCGCTGAGCCATGTACATCTCCCACATCCGGACATTGCCGAGCCAGGTGTCCTGCACCATCTGGGAGTGCGGGCCGCCGTACACGTAAAGGATGACCGGATACTGCTTCGCCGGGTCGAAATCCTTCGGATAATAGAGCCGGTAGTAGTTCTCGAACTGGCCGTCGGCGCTCGGGACGGTGCCCAGTTCCACGGCGCAGGAGGCGAAGTCGGCCAGCGGGTCCGCGGCTTCGAAGAGCGTCCGGGTGGTCTTCCCGTCGGTGCTGCGGAGCAGCGTCACGCCCGGGGTATCGAGGTTCGCATACCGGTCGAAGAACCAGGTGCAGGCCCCGTTCATCGCGATGTTGTGCCAGCCCCGTTCCGGAGTGAGGGCGACCGGCTTGCCGATCTTGGCCTTCTCCAGGGATTTCTTGGCGGGAATCTTGAGGGCGACCTTGTACAGGTGGTTCTCGACGGGGGAGTCCTCGGCCGAGGTGTAATAGACGTTCACACCGTCGTTTCCGACATAATCGACATCGGCCTCAACCGGCGTCAGGCGACGGATGCCGCCCAGGGTGTCCACGAGGTACAGGTTCCGGTAACCGTCCCGGTTGTCGGTGCGGTAGATCATCAGGTCCTTCCTGCCCTTGAGGAAATACACCGGGTTCTCGGGCTCCACCCAGGCGTCGTTGTCCTCGGTCAGGAGGGTACGGACGAACTGGCCTGTGGCGGCGCAGTACTGGTTCAGCTTCATGTGGTGCTGGGTGCGGTCCAGGACCTGCACATAGACCGACTTGTCATCGGGGGACCAGCTGATGTTCGTGAGGAAACGCTCCGGCGTGAAATCCGGGACGTTCAGGTACACGGTGCTGCCCTTGTCCAGGTCGTAGATCCCGAGGGAGACGATCTCCGAATCCATCCCGTTCATCGGGTACTTGATGGGTTCGAGGGAACCGGTGCGGGTGCGGATGTCCAGCAACGGGAAGTCGGTCACGCGGGACTCGTCCTTCTTGTAGAAGGCCAGCTTCCGGCCCGAAGGCGACCAGAAGGTACCCTCGCGGATGCCGAACTCGTTCCGGCTCACGGACTGGCCGTACACGATCTCCCGGTCATTGGAGACGGCGACGGCGATGGTATCCCGGTAATCCGTGATATAGAGGCTGTTGCCCACGTTGAAGGCGGTCCATCCGGTCTCCGGGGCCAGTTCCAGGCTCTCGTCCAGGCGGGCGGTTTCCCAGCGGCGGCCGTCCATGTACCGGTATTCGTTGTCATTGACCCAGGAATAGTAGCGGTTCTCCGGAGAGACGGCGCGGCTCGCCACGGCATCCTCCATCGTCAGGAGCCTGCCGTCGTGGGCGGGGTGGACGCCGATGACGCGGTTCTGGGCAAAAAGGGCGCCGCCCGTGAGGAGGGCAGCGCCCAGAAGGGTCAGATATTTTCTCATAGGAAGACCTGTTCGGCAGACGTGTCGTACGGGAGGCGGTTGGAGGGTTCCGTCACGGGATCGACATTCTCGATCCGGTCGACGATGGCTTTCTCATAGCCGCGCCAGGGCAGCCGGCCCTTGTACTCCTTGTAATGGACGGTCACGCGGTGACCGGTGAGTTCCTTGAGCTCCTCGGCGACGACCATGTCGGCCACGGAGAACTTGAAGATCTTGGACTGGACGGAGCCGCCGGCGGCAGACTTGTTGCCGTAGCCCGAGAGGATCATCTCGCCCTCGTGGGTCTTCCAGATGTAGCCGGTGTAGGTGAGCGAGTTCAGTTCGCCGGTCTTCGTGCCGTCGCTGAACACCCACAGGAACTTGTAGTAGCAGAATCCCGCCCCGAACAGAACGAAGAGGACGATGATCCAAGCGATGATCTTACCTGCTTTTGCCATATTGCGTAATTGTTTAGAACTTCCAAATATAATGAAACCGGGCGGATTCGCCAAGAAAACGGCCTAGAATCCGCGCCCGTGCTTGATCCAGAGCTTTTCCTCCAGGTCGCGCCAGCGGGCTGCGGAGGCTTCGTAGATCCAGGCGGTGTAGGCGTCGAGGGCAGCCGGGGCCGGGTTCGCCTCCAGGGCCGGAAGTCCTTCAAAGGCAATCTCTTCCATTTCCAGGATCTGCTTCTCGAAGTCCTTCTTGTTCTTCTGCCAGGCGACGGTTCCGAGCCGGTTGGGACGGCGGAAGGTCCATAGGACGCAGTCCGGGACGTACTGCTTCTGGCCGCAGTTGTCGAAGGCGGCCGGGAGGGCTGTGCCGCCGGCGAAGATCGGGATGCGGGGGCTCTCGGCCGGGTTGTCCACCCCGTACCACAGGATGCCGCCCACGGCGTCGGGGAGCCAGCTGCGGAGCTGGAGGACCGTCGAATAGGAGCACCAGCACACGGCCAGGGTGCGGACGAACTCCACCGTACCGGGGGCGATGGTATTCAGGGTGTTGCGGGTGTCTGCCACCAGCCAGGGGTTCGCGACCGGGCTCACGAGGGTGTCCCCCTTGGAATTGACCATCTTCCAGTCCTTGCACATATCATACTGCGTGCCCTCATAGGTGCCGCGGAGGAGTTCCATCACCTTGCGGGCGCTTACTTTCTGCTCCGGCTTGATGCTGAAGGGGATGGAGTCGTCATCCATCGACAGTCCCAGGGAAGGTGCCAGCTCGTTGAAGACGAACCAGTCGCGGATGGCGAAGTTCTTGCCCTTGGCGCGGGGGACGTTGTAGGCCTTGAACCACACGAAATCCCCCTGGCCGTCCCAGAGGCCGTATTCCTTCGCCACGGCCTCCACATTGTCCGAAGCCATGAAGTGGTCCTTGTCCTTCCGGTCGATCTTGCCGATGCGGGGGATGTTGCAGGAGATGGATACCTCGTCGTCGGGCACCCGTTGCGCCACCCAGACGGCACCCACCTTGTCGCGGCCGCAGCCTACGATCTCAAAGGCCCATACCTCCTTCTTGTCCGCCACGGTCAGGCACTCGCCGGTGTCCCCGTAGCCGTATTTCTCGGCGGTCTTGCCCATGAGCCGGATGGCGTCGCGGGCGTTGTCGCAGCGCATCAGCGCGAGGCGTGCCAGTTCCTCGATCTAGGAACATCGCATCCTTGTTGATGAGGGTGTCCGGTCCGGTGAAGGTGGACTCGCCGATGGCGAGCTGCTTCTCGTTCAGGCAGGGATAGCCCGTATTGACATAGGCGTAGGTGTGCCGGACTTCGGGGATTTCGCCCACCTTTTTCACGCCGGTGGTATCTCCCTTGAACTTCGTGTGCCTGAGGCCCTTGAACACCTCGAACACGTCTCCTTTCCTGTGGTCCTGAGCCGGTTCCATGGATATCCAGGTATGGGAGACACCGTCACAGGTATGGGACGTGAAGACGGAACCGTCGGTGGAGGCCAGGCGGCCGACCATGATGCTGGTGCAGCTTTCGGGCTCATATCCGTCCGGGTAGATACTCTGTGCCGGGGCGGTTACCGAGACGGTCAGGGCTGCGAGAAGGAAAAAGAAGGGATGCTTCATATCAGATTCAGGTTTGAACGCATAAAGATATGAAAAAAAACCGTATATTTGAAAGTTTATGATTAACCACAAACTGATTGTGAAGAAAAAACTACTGTCTGTCATTACCCTGGCTTGCGTGTTTACTTTCAGCGGATTGGCGCAGATCCTGCCCAGTGCGCACCCGGCGGCCGACTCCCTGGCCTTTGCCAAGGTCCGGGCCCGGATGGACTCCATCCGGCAGTACCGGCCCACCGTGGGCCTTGTCCTCGCCGGCGGCGGCGCCCGCGGACTGGCCCATCTGGGCGTCATCAAATATATGGAAGAACTGGGCATTCCCGTGGATGTGATCACGGGAACCAGCATGGGCGGCCTCGTGGGTGGCCTGTACGCCCTGGGTTACAAGCACGACCAGCTGGATTCGCTCGTTCGCGCCATCGAATGGCCCATCATGATGTCGGACAACATTCCGAACGGCTTTATCGGTTATAAACTGCGAAAATACCGCGACAAGTACATCATCCGTATCCCGCACCACTATGATGACGAGGACCTGGCCGACCGCCTGAGGAAGGAACGGGTCGCCGACCGGATGGCGGAGGAGGCCGGCCACGATTCGGCCGATATGCTGAGCGAGTCCATCGCGCGGATGGGCATCGGGATGCCGGACGGTTTCCTGTATGGGCTGAATGTACGGAATATGCTCAGCAGCGTGAGCGTGGGCTATCAGGACAGCCTGAGCTTCGCCGACCTTCCCATCCCGTACGCCTGCGTCGCGACCGACCTCTATGCGATGACGCCCAAGTACTGGACTTCCGGCAGCATCACCGACGCGATGCGTTCCACGATGGCTATCCCGTTCTATTTCAGGGCCGTACGCCAGAACGGCGAGGTTCTGCTGGACGGCGGTATGCGGAACAATTACCCGGCCGACCTGGCCCGGGAGATGGGTGCCGACATCATCATCGGCTCGGACATGTCCATCCACCGCGAACTGAACGAACTCAATTCCCCGGTGGACTTCCTTCTGCAGACGATCACCCTCCTGGCCTCTTCCGCCAACGGTCCCGCCCGGGAGATGCTGGACCTGGGCGTGCATCACGAGCTGAAGGGGTATACGATGCTCTCCTTCGACGATAAGAGCGTGGACGACATCATCGACCAGGGCTATCAGAACGCCTTGGAACATAAGGACCTTTTCGAGTCTATCGCGGCTGCGGTGGCCGGGAAACCCCTTCCGGACGTGACCCGTCATCCTTCCGCCGTCAACCTGGCCCTGCGGAAGGTGCGCGTTGCCGACGTCCGTTTCACGGGCATCCGGGAAGATGAACAGAAACACCTCCTTCATTCCAGCGACTATCCCGATGACGGGATGTACGACCGGGTGGTCATCGAGGACCTTCTGAACGTCATCTACGGCACCAACGCCTTTGAATCCATCACCTATCATCTGGAAGGGAATGAAGAACCCTATACGCTGGTTTTCGACTGTCAGAAAGGCCAGACGAACGATGCCGCAATAGGCATCCGGGCCGATACCGACGAGACCGTGGCCGTCGCCCTGCACTATGGTCTGGGTACCCGCCGTCTCGGCGGCTCCCGCCTGACGGCGGACCTGAAGCTGGGTACTAACCCGGCCCTGTCGGTGGACTGGTCCCACAAGTCCCAGATCGGGTTCCCCACCTTCGGCCTTACCGCCCGGGCGCGCCTGATGAACTGCTCCAACGGTTACATGTCTTCTGTCTCCGACAAACTGTTCTCCACCGCCGTGGACGCCTACATGGAGGACTCCCGGATGCGGTTCGGCAATATGCGCATCGGCCTCACGGCCGAGATGGATCCTTACGAGCACTATCTGACCACGAATCAGTTCTGGACGGGCTGGGACTGGAAGAGTTATTGGCTTTCCGCCTTCGCTACCTTCAAGTTCGATACCTTCAACGACGGGTATTTCCCGACCCGGGGTGTCCGGATGGCCCTGGACGGACGCTATGTCTTCAAGGGGTATACCATCGACCTGGACCCGAATGATCCCTCCAACTCCTACATCGATTCGATGGATCCGCAGGCGCTGACCGAAGACGGCACCGTTCCCCGCTACGGCTCCGTCCTGGCGAGTTTCGAAGGTGCCTTCAGCTTTGGAAGTAACTTTACGGTACTTCCGAAACTGTATTTTGGCTGGTATCCCGTCCGGGATTCTGATACCTCTGAGAGTAACTGCTTGAATCCCAAGCATATCATTACCATCGGCGGATTCATGCCCAACCGCTATACCGAACGCCAGATCCCGTTCTTCGGATTTCCGAACGGGTTCCGGAACTGCCGGCCTTTCTCGGCGGTGGGGCAGCTGGACCTGAGGTACCGCTTTGCCCGCAAGAACTACCTCACGGCCCGCGCCGGCGTTTTCACCGATAGTTATAGCCTGAAGGATTTCATTTACGTGTATCCCGTCATGGCCTTTGGCCTGGAGTACGCCCGCCAGACCATCGTCGGTCCGCTGAAGCTGGCCGCCCAGTGGTGCGATATCACGGGCTTTACCGCCTATGCCGGCATCGGCTTTGACTTCTAAAGATTGCTGCCCATGCGATTCCGATCATTCTTCCTCTTAACGCTGGCCCTGGCGCTGGCCCTGCCGGCCCGGGCCGTGGTTCCGGAAAAGGATTTCTCAAGCACCCTGAGCAGTCTGCTCGGAGAACTCCGGTCGTCCTATGCGTCGGCCCTGGAGTCTGATTCCCTGCTGGTGTATAACCGGGAGCGCCGGACGCTGTTTTCCGAAGCGCTCAAATCGGCAGACGAGGTCTCGATCATGCTCTATACCCAGCGGCCGGAGTTCGCGTTCGACATGGCCTTCGCCCTGGAAGAGGTCTCGCGCGTGTCGGATAACTTCCGGGAGCAGGTCCGGCTGGCCGACCAGTCCCGGGTGACGGCCCGGTCGCGTCTGCGCCGCTATACGATGCTGAACGAAACGCTCCAGGAAATGTACCGGAGGCAGCCCCTGGATTCCCTGACGCCCACCGATTCCCTCCTGCTGGAGGCCTACGGGCCGCCGGAAGAGGATCTGCAGAAGGCTGCCCTACTGGACAGCTGCCTGTTCCTCACGAGTGCCCTGGCGGATCTGTACCAGGCCTCCGTGGATATTGCCCTGAGGGACAGCGTCCTCTGCGCCGAAACGGAGGCCCGGCTCCAGCAGGCCTATGACTATGCGCAGGCGAACTATGCCGAAACCCAGAAAACCCGCTACATCGTCGGCAACGCGAACATCGTCCAGATGATTCAGGGCTGGGATTCGTTCATCCAGTATGTGATAGGCGATTTGCTGCTCCATTATGACATGAATGACCTTCCGGACCGGCAGGATGATGAGGATGGGGATGTGGAGATTCCCCGCACCTGGAACGGACTCTATGTCCTGACCTATGGGCTCATCGCACTGGTCATGCTTTTCCTCTGTTTTCTGGTGGCCAGCATCTTCGGTTTCCTGGTGTTCCGGAAAGCCCGCAAGGAGAAGCTCCGTCAGTTCGGGCCCATCCTGACTGCCATCATGGCCATCCTGATGTTTGCCCTGAGCATGCTCCTGATCCGGGCGGATGCGGGGAACCCTTACTGGCGGATGGCCTACCGGCTCCTGACCCAGTACGCCTGGCTGACCCTCGCCATCTTCGTGTCCCTTCTGATTCGGATCAAGGGGGAGCAGGCCCGGGCTTCCTTCCGGATCTATATCCCGACCCTCCTGCTGGCCTTCCTGAGCATCCTGATGCGCGCCATCTTCCTGCCGGCCAGCGCAGTTCCGCTGATCCTGCCGCCCGCCCTGCTTCTGTTCATGGTCTGGCAGTGCATCGCCAATGTCCGCCTGCGGAGGAAGGTAAGCCGGGCGGACCTGAGATACCTGTGGGTGTCCGTGGGCATCATGGTTACCGCCCTCGTCCTGTCGCTGGCAGGCTACACGATGATCGGCGTGCTGGTACTCACCTTCTGGACCTTCGAACTGGCTCTGCTGCACACGATTACCACGCTCTATTACCTGATGAAGCGGTATTATGAGGATAAGGTGATCCGGAAGAAAGCCCGGTATCACGCAGAGAATCCGAACATGCCCCTGGAAAACAAGGATGCCTTCATCGAGGTAACCTGGCTCTACGACCTGCTCCGGATGGTCGTCGTCCCGCTCACCATCCTGGCGTCTGTCCCGCTGAGTATCCTCCTCACGTCCAGCGCTTACCAGTTGTCGCTGACCGGGACGGACCTGATGAAGCAGGCGATTGTCCAAGGCTCTGATTATGAATTCCTGAGCCTGTCGAACATCCTGCTCGTGGCAGGCCTGTTCTTCATCTTCCGGTACCTGATTTACCTGGTCAAGGCCCTGTTCCGGATCTTCCGGCTCCGTAACATCATCGAAAAGAAGGGGGAGGATGCGACTCCGCTGAAGGAGTCCGACGTGAACCTGAGCCTTCCCAATACCATTTTCAGCCTGGGTGGCTGGCTCCTGTACGTGATCATCGCCTTCACCATCCTTCATATTCCGACGACGGCCATCACGGCCATCTCGACCGGTCTCGCGGCCGGTGTCGGTTTCGCCCTCAAGGACCTCATCAACAACTTCTTCTACGGCATCCAGCTCATGGCCGGGCGGATCCGGGTGGGGGACAAGATCTCCTGCGACGGCGTCCGGGGCATCGTCAAGCGGGTGAGCTACCAGACCACACAGGTGGAGGACGAGGACGGTTCACTCATTGCGTTCACCAATACTGACCTGTTCTCCAAGCAGTTCCGGAACCTCAACAGCGGCAAGAACTACGAGTTCATCAAGATGCCGGTCGGCGTCAAGTATGGGACCGATGTCGCCTTCGCCCGGAAAGTGATCCTGGAGGCGTTGGAGCCCCTGATCACCCAGGACCGCAGCGGCCGGCGGATCGTGGATCCGAGTTTCCCGATCGATGTCCGGTTCGATGGATTCGGCGACAATTCCGTGAATCTCATCGTGGCCCTCTATACGACGGTGGAAGCGCACTATACCTTCCCGTCGCGGGCGAAGGAGGCCATCTATAACGCGTTCAATGAGCATGGTATCGAGATCCCGTTCCCGCAGCGGGATGTGTATGTCAAGTCTGTGCCGGACGGAAACCAGAAAGACTGATCGGATATGAAGGGATGGATGACTGCGCTTCTGGCGCTGTCTTTGGTGCAAACGGCCGGTGCGCAGACCCTCTATGAAGGGTTTGCCAACCCGCCGCAGGAAGCGCGTCCGCGGGTCTGGTGGCATTGGATGGACGGAAACGTGTCCCTGGAGGGCATCCGGAAGGACATCGACTGGATGGAGCGGGCCGGTATCGGCGGGTTCCATCAGTTCGATGCCGGCGGGATCGGCATGGAACCCATCGTGGATGAAACGATGCCGTACAACTCGCCCCAATGGATGGTCGCGATGAACTATGCCATGGAACTGGCGGAGGCCAAGGGTATGGAGACCGCGGTCGCTTCGGCCCCTGGCTGGAGCTCGACGGGCGGTCCCTGGGTGAAGCCGGCGGATGCGATGAAAAAACTCACCTGGCGCACGCAGGAAGCGACGGGCCCCGGCATCCGGGTCCTGTGGATGCCGCCGCCGTATACCACGTCCGGCCGGTATCAGAACCTGCCTGACGGGGAATCCGCGCAAGCCTGGAGCATTCCGGTGGCGACCCTCGCCATCCGCCTTCCTGATGCGGAGCGGACGATGCTCGAGCGCGGGGCCCAGGTTCGGGCGTCCGGAGGCATTTTCTCGGCCCTGCAGCTCTCAAATGACGATTTTGCCGATGCAGAGGAACTGACTGCCGGTCCGGACGGGAGCATCTGGCTGCAGGTTTCCTTCGACCGGCCGGAACTGATCCGTTCCCTCACCCTATGCGGCGGAGAGACCCGCAGCATCTGGCGGAACACCCCGCCGGCCTACGGGGACCGCCTGGAGGCGAGTGACGACGGCATCACCTGGCGCCGGGTGTGCGATATCCCGTCATCGATCCTTCCCGTGCAGACGATGACCATTCCGGCGACGACGGCCCGGCATTTCCGCCTGGTGGCGGACGCCCCCCGCCGCATCGCGGAGTTCGTCCTCCACGGGGTGGTGCGGATCAATCATGCCGAGGACAAGGCGGGATTCTCCGCTGCGTACGATATTGCCGATTACCTGACTCCGGATACGCAGGACGCCGTGAACAACGTCCAGGACCTGAGCCTGGTGTACGAGCCCGACGGACGGCTGATTTGGAAAGTGCCCGAGGGCCGTTGGCGTGTCTATCAGTTCAGCGCCTCCCTGACCGGAAAGAAGAACCATCCGGCCCCGCCGGAGGCAACGGGCCTGGAAGTGGACAAGCTGGATCCGGAGGCCTGGGAGGCCTATTTCCGGGAATTCTTCAAGATCTATGAGGATGCTCCTATCGACTATGTCCTGACCGACAGTTATGAAGCGGGGCAAATGACCTGGACGCGGAACATGTTCGAGGAATTCCGCGAGCGCCGGGGTTACTCGCTCTTCCCCTGGCTGCCGGCCCTGACCGGTGTCATCCTCCGCAGTTCGGAGGAGACGGAGCAGTTCCTTTTCGACTGGCGCCGGACCCTCGGGGAACTGATGGCGGAGAATTACGACCGCCTGGGGCCGATCGCCCGTAGGGCGGGCCTGAAGGGCCGCTATGCGGAGTCCCACGAGAACGGGCATTTGTTCTTGGGAGACGGCATGGACCTCAAGCGGACGTCCGATATCCCGATGTCCGCCATCTGGATGGACAATGCCGGGGACGGTTCCTCGATCCCGATGGCGATGGCCGATATCCGTGAATCGGCCTCCGTGGCCCATCTGTACGGGCAGAATATCGTCGCAGCCGAATCGTTCACTACTAACGGCCGGGGTGGGAAAACCCATTCCTACTGCCCTGAAAACATGAAATACACGGCCGATATCGCCCTCTCCTGCGGCCTGAACCGGTTCGTAATCCACGAGTCCACCCATCAGCCTTCCGACGCGCACAAGCCCGGTCTGGACCTGTTCGGCTTCGGCCAGTGGTTCAACCGGCACGAGACCTGGGCGGAGGAAGCGCGGGCCTGGACCGATTATCTCGCCCGCAGTTCCTGGATGCTGCAGCAGGGCCGCTACAAGGCCGATATCCTCTATTACTACGGGGAAGACAACAGCATCACAGGCTTGTTCGGGGAGCAGCTTCCGGTCATGCCGGCGGGCTATTCCTATGACTTCGTGAACCCGTATGCCCTCCGGCATTCCGTGTTCCCGATCGACGGCCGCCTGGTCACCGAGTCGGGGATGCAGTACAAGATGCTCTATCTGGGCCCGAACTGCCGGACCATGTCCCTGGGCGTCCTGCAGCGAATCGTGTATCTGGCCGAGGCCGGGGTTCCGATCTGCGGTACGCTGCCCGAGAAGTGCGCTTCCCTGGCCGACAGCCCCCTGGACTTTATCCAACTGGTCCGGAAACTGGAGGGATACCTGCTGGACATGCCGCTCGACAAGGCCCTGAAGGAGTACGACATCGAGCCCGACTTCGTCGGCCCGGCGGGCTGGGCCTATGTCCATCGCGAAACGGACACGGAAGACATCTACTGGATCCGGAATTTCACCGGCGCCCAGGATTCCTCCCTCATCTTTCTCAAGGGCGGAATGGGGCAGCCGCGGGTGCTCGATCCCGCTACCGGGCAGGTCCGTCAGGTCAATGCTTCCCTCTCTGAGGACGGCTACCTCTTCTTCCGGCTGGATATGGAGGAGAACGATGCCCTGTTCGTGGTAATCGGCAGGGCTGCCGAAAAGGCGGTCCCGGTGCAGCAGACCACGGTCGTGCCGCTGTTTGCCCTGGAAGGCTCGTGGAATCTGACCTTCCATTCGGGTCGGGGTGCACCTGCGACGGCGATTTTCGAAAAGTTGAAGTCCTACACGGAATCGGACCATCCGGGCATCCAGTACTATTCGGGAACCGTCACCTACCGGAAGGATTTCAGGCTGAAGAAGTCCCAGTTGCGGGGAACGACCGCGATGGTGCTCGACCTCGGGTCCGTGAAGAACCTCGCCCGGGTGAGCCTCAACGGCCATGATCTCGGGGTGCTGTGGAAGGCACCCTTCCGGCTGGAAGTGCCCGCCGGTTATTTCCACGAAGGGGATAATACCTTGGAAGTCAAGGTGATCAACCTCTGGCCCAACCGGCTCATCGGTGACTTGCAGCCGGGTACCAAGCGCCATTGGACCTACGAGTCCTCCCATTTCTATACGAAGGATTCCCCGCTTCTGCCTTCCGGCCTCCTGGGACCGGTGACGCTGTCACGCGTCCAGATTCAGAAGTAGGGAGCAGAGATCCTGAACGCTGAGCCTGTCGAAGCAATTTTCGACGGGCTCTTTTTGCAAGGCTTCCTCCAGGGCCTCCCGGGTGTACCGGCAGCCCTCCAGGGCCTTTTCGATGCGGTCCGGGGCCAGGTTGCCCAGGAAATCCCCGCCGAAGCGGAGGCCTTTGATGCAGCCTTCCTTCAGGGAAAAAGCAGCTTCCACGGTGCCGCAGGAGAATTTGCGGCGGACCTGGAAATCAGCGACGGGGGAGCGCCCGTAATTCCATTCCCAAGTGCGGAATTTCCCGACTGCATCGGCTTCAATCTGCGCCAACTGGCTTTCATCCAGCTTGATTTCCTCATCGCCCCCGGCCATCAGTTCCTGCAGGGCAGTTTTCATCGCGTGGATGTCAGGCATACCCGGCAGGTATTCCTTGAGGTTTGCGACCCGGCTGCGTACCGAGGCAACGCCAGCGGCGGACAGTTTGCTTCCTGGAACGGACAGGACCTCCGTGAGCGTGTCAATGTCCACGTCGTACATCAGGGTACCGTGAATCATCAGCCGGTCCTTGGAGACGCGCTTGGCGTAACCGGAGCATTTGCGTCCATCCACGAGGATGTCGTTCCGCCCGCTGAGTTCTGCCGGAACACCCAGTACGCGAAGTGCCCGGAGCATCGTTTCCAGGTAGGCCGGATAGTCTTTCTCCAGGTCGCGGATCCGTCCGGTGATGGTGTAGTTGAGATTCTGGAGGTCGTGATACACCGCTCCGCCGCCCGTCACACGACGGGCAAGAAGGATGCCTTTCTCCGCCAGATATTTCAGGTTGACCTCGGCGTAGGCGCTCTGGTTGAGGCCAATAATGACGGACGGCCGGTTCTGCCAAAGGTAGAAAACCGGCTCGTCCGCCTGTAACTGTTCCAGACAGTACTCGTCGAACGCCATGTTGAAATGCGGGTCCGTCGAGCTGTTGAGGAGATATTTCATCGTTTAACCGAGGAACGCCAGGAGGATACCGGCGGCCACGGCGGAGCCGATCACACCGGCCACGTTCGGGCCCATGGCGTGCATCAGCAGGTGGTTCTTCGGGTCGATTTCGCGGCCCACGACCTCGGACACACGCGCGCTGTCCGGCACGGCGGACACACCGGCGTTGCCGATGAGCGGGTTGATCTTCTTCGCAGGGTTCTTGATGAACAGGTTCATGATCTTCACGAAGAGGACGCCGCAGGTGGTGGCGATCACGAAGGACAGCAGGCCCAGTCCGAAGATGAGGAGGGACTTGGCGCTGAGGAACTTGTCGGCCTGGGTGGAAGCACCCACGGTGAGACCGATGAGGGTGGTCACCACGTCGATGAGCGGACCGCTGGCGGTGTTCGCAAGACGGCGGGTTACACCGCTCTCCTTCAGGAGGTTACCGAAGAACAGCATACCCAGCAGCGGCAGGCCGGAAGGCACGATGAACGCGGTGGTGAGGAAACCCACGATCGGGAAGATGATCTTCTCCTTCTGGGACACCTGGCGCGGGACGGGCATCCGGATGAGCCGTTCCTTCTTGGTGGTCAGCATGAGCATGATGGGCTTCTGGATAACCGGGACGAGGGCCATGTAGGAATAGGCCGACACGGCGATGGCGCCCATCAGGTCCGGAGCCAGTTTGGAGCTCAGGAAGATGGCGGTGGGGCCGTCCGCGCCGCCGATGATACCGATGGCACCGGCCTCGTTCGGGGCAAAGCCGAACAGCAGGGCCAGCAGGTAGGCGCCGAAGATACCCATCTGGGCGGCCGCTCCGATGAGGATGAGCCGCGGCTGGGAAATCAGGGCCGAGAAGTCGGTCATCGCACCGATGCCGAGGAAGATCAGCGGCGGATACCAGCCCTGCCGCACCCCCTGGTAGAGGATGTTCAGGACCGATCCGTCCTCATAGATGCCGATGTTCAGGCCCGGGAACATGGGGATGTTGCCGACGATCATACCGAACCCGATGGGGATCAGCAGCATCGGCTCCCACTCCTTGACGATGGCAAGGGTGATGAACACGAGGCCGATGACGATCATCGCCACGTTCTGCCACGCGCAGTTGGCAAAGCCCGTGTACTCCCAGAACTGGGCGAGGGATTGGAAGACGTGCTCCATGGGCCCGTTACGCAATCGTTACGACCGGATCCCCTTCCTGGAGGCTGTCGCCCTTGTGGACGTGGATTTCGGTGATGGTTCCGTCCTTCGGGGCGGGGATTTCGTTCTCCATCTTCATCGCCTCGAGCACCGCGACCTTCTGGCCGGCCTTCACGGCCTGGCCTTCCTTCACGGAGACTTCGATGATGACGCCCGGAAGCGGGGAGGCGACCTTCTCGCCGGCGCCGGCCGGCTTGGCGGCGGGGGCGGCGGCTGCCGGGGCAGCCTGGACCGGGGCGGCAGCCGGCTGGGGGGCCGGGGCTGCGGCAGGGGCGTTCTCGGCCTCCACCTCATAGAGGGCGCCGTTCACGGTCACGTCAAACAGTTTTCCTTCCTTGGGATTGACGGTCACGTTGTACTCCTTGCCGCCGATCTTGAACTTGTACTCTTTCATATTGCGTATCGTTTTATAATCTGGGTAACTTTCTGAAATTCTGCTTCTTGTCGTTCCAGGCGGAACCTTCCTTCGGGCGCATCGTCAGGACGAAGGACTCGTGGTCGTGCACCGCGTCGCTGAAGTAGAGGTCCATCGCCAGGGCGATGGCGGCATATACGTCGCCGCCCTGCTCCATGTCGAGGGCCAGGGCGATGACGGCCGCGACCTCATCGGTGGGTTCACCGGCTTTGGCCTTGGCAGGTTTGGCCGGAGCGGCCTTTGCCTCGGCCTTCTTCTTCGCCGGACGGTCGAAGAAGAGCCAGAACAGGAACCACAGGATGGCGAGGGCGCTGAAGACGACGCTAACCGCCACCATGGCGAGGATGCCGCCGTGCGGATCCTTTTCGGCCATGGATTCAGCCTTGGAGGCGGCATTCAGGTCGCCGTTGAAGGCGCCGGGGCTGGGAACCGAGGGCTCTGGCAGGGGCTCAAACTTCTTTTGGCGCAGGTCGAAGGCCCGCTTGCTCACGGACTTGCCGGCCGGAAGCGAGGCGGGAACGAAAAGGGAATCGATGACGGTGCGTCCGTCATTGGATACGAGGTAGAGGGTGCTGCCCGGGCGTACCTGGAAGTTCGCATAGAAGGTGCCGTCGTGCCCGTTGCCGCTGGCGTAGATGAGCGCGGTCTGGCGGGGACCCAGTTTGGTCCGGAGGTCGCCCTTCGGGATGATGCTCTTTTTCAGGTCGTTCCGGTCATCCGTCAGGAAGCAGCCGGCCATGTTGACCGTCCCTTGGGAGGTGTTGAAGATTTCAATCCAGCCTTCGCGCCGTCCGTAGTCGTCCACGATGCCGGTGGAGTCCGGAACCGCCAGCGCCTCCGCAATGATGAGGTCGATGACGTTCTGGGCCCGGAGGGTCGTGAAGCAACTGGCCGCGAGGGCCAGGATGAGGAGGATGCGCTTTCTCATAACGGCAGGTTGTCGTGTTTCTTGGCCGGGATGTCCTGCTGCTTACCCGCAAGCTGCTCCAGGGCGCGGATGACGCGGAAGCGGGTGTTGCGCGGTTCGATGATGTCATCGATGTAGCCTTTCTGCGCAGCCTGGTAGGGGTTGGAGAAGAGGTCGTCGTACTCCTTCTTCTTCTCATCGAAGATCTTCTGCGCGTTCTCCGGATCGGCCTTGATTTCCTTGGCATACAGGACGTTGACGGCACCGTCGGCTCCCATCACAGCGATGTTTGCGGAAGGCCAGGCGTAATTGATGTCTCCCCGGAGCTGCTTGCAGCTCATGACGATATGCGCA
>Ga0265300_10002488_pt1 | contig 15909 bp, 13 predicted proteins | sample AusTroGonzalo_MG_FD_193482 | JGI IMG/M metagenome (GOLD analysis project Ga0265300, IMG submission 193482) | Bovine rumen microbial communities from tropical cattle in Woodstock, Queensland, Australia - Gonzalo_03 | ecosystem: Host-associated > Mammals > Digestive system > Stomach > Rumen ...
TCCGGTGACACATGCTTCAGCGGAAACAGCCGCACCCCGGCAAGCGCCTTTGTCGCCCCATTTTCCGAAACCAAAAGCGACGAAGAATCCAGCTGAAACGTCCAGGCGCTCCCCCGAAAAATCGATGATAAAAGTTCCAGTAAAGTCACGTCCTTAAACGACATCTGGACGGTTTCATTCAAGTCGCCATACACCGCCAAATTAAGCCCCGCTTCTTCGGCAATCGCCTTGAGCGCCTCCTTAAGCGGAACCGACTGAAAATCCACCGAATAGAGGTTCCCGGCACGTTCCACCGAGACTTCTTTTCCCAAAAGCGCCCCCGGCGATTCCACCTTCCGCGAAACCCGTAAGCACCCCCGCTCCCCACGCACACGGAACCCGTTCGATTCCATCAACACTCGGAACGCTATTTCCGGGAGCATTCCCCTCAAATTTCCCGAAACCGTCCCGTCCACATCAAAATCCGAAAGCGCATTCACGCCCGTATTCAACGAAAATTCCTTCACGAAATTGCGCACATTCATGTTCTTGACCGCAATAACCACTCCCGAAGAATCCATTGCGATGTAAGAATCCTCCAGCGGACGCGCCCGCCGCACATGGAACACGCGGCCCTCCTGCACCACAGCAAGCCCATTGGCCGCACACAGCGCCGAAAGCCCCTCAAAAAGGCTCACGCCCTCCAAGTGGAACGTCACCTTTGTATCGCCTACGCCATCCACCAGAATGGGAGTCCCGTAAGCAAGCGAAAGCGACCGCACCACATCTGCCATCGGAACATCGACAAAATCAAGCGTCACCGAACCCGCCGTTGACGCGCAAAGCAGAGAATATGTAACGAGGAATACCCCAAGGATCCTTTTAAGAAGCACAATGCCTCCCCGAGAAATTGCATGCCCGCACCAATGGCGGCCCCTGCCCGGGATATAGTTAAGGATCTAGGGAACGATTTATCAATCGCTAAATAAACTAGTAAAAAATAAATGGACTAGACAAACTTTTTTTGAATTTCGTCCAAATGAACGCCCCCCCCCAAAAAAATCGGGACTTTATTACCCGGCAGGACTTTTATTCTCGTTTTTTCCGCTGCCACAAAGACCATAAAAAAGGATTTTTAGAACAAAAACTCAATTTATTCGAAAATTTGGGCACTTTCACGGTTTTGGCACAGTTATTGCTAAGTAAAGAGCAAAACATAGGAGAACCCTCATGAAATCAAAATACATCACCATTCTCACACTTTCGACTCTCGCCATTTTCGCCACCGCATCCGCCAAGAGCGATGCCGCATCCGAATTGACGAACGTCAAGGCCGAAATCGCAACTGAAATTTCCGCAGAAATTTCTGAAGAAGTCAAGACCGAAGTTTCCAAGACCGAAGTCAGCGAATTCAAGAAAATGCGCAACGAGCGCAAGGAAGCCCGCAAGAGCATTTTCGACAAGCTCAAAGCCGAAAAGAAAGAATTCAAGAATGCCGAAAAGAAGCATTTGTTAGAAAAGCCGGAAGTGGCAACATCCGAAGAAGTCACGACGGACACCGAAAAAGAAACTGTAGTCAAGGGCCCGAAGAAGCCGGAAATTGCAGAAAAGTTCGAAGCCAACAAGGCTGAAATTGAAGCCAAGAGAGCCGAACGCGAAGAAGCTTTGAAGGCTGAACACGAAGCACGCAAGGCAGAAATCGAGGCAAAGAAAGCCGAGATCGAAGCCAAGAGAGCTGAACGTGAAGAAGCGTTGAAGGCTGAACGCGAAGCTCGCAAGGCCGAAATGGAAGCAAAGAAAGCTGAAATCGAAGCCCAGAGAGCCGAACGTGAAGAAGCGTTGAAGGCTGAACGAGAAGCTCGCAAGGCCGAAATGGAAGCAAAGAAAGCCGAGATTGAAGCTCAGAGAGCCGAACGTGAAGAAGCATTGAAGGCTGAACGAGAAGCTCGCAAGGCCGAAATGGAAGCAAAGAAAGCTGAAATCGAAGCCCAGAGAGCCGAACGCGAAGAAGCATTGAAGGCAGAACGCGAAGCTCGTAAGGCCGAGATCGAAGCCAAGAAAGCTGAAAAGGAAAGCTTGAAAGAAGAAAAGACGGTCGCCAAGGCCTCGGCTGAATAATCGAAGCCGCCTTTCTCTTTGGGGTTTTGTGGGTTAGCTTATGGGATACAAACGTTTAATCACATACGTCATTTTGGCCGTCGCCGCACTCGCGACCGTTCCGTCTGCACAGCCGGAATCCGATATCGCGACACCTGCAGAAAAGGCCGAAATCACCCAGAGCCTCCCAGACCTCGAGCAAAAAGAGAAAGACGATTGGCAACGCCTGCGTGAAGAACGCAAGCTTGCCAGGCAACAGATTCTAACGGACATCAAGGCAAACGCCAAAGCCGAAGTCAAGGATTTCCAGCAGGACTTTTTCCAGCAAAAGCCGAAGAGCAACGAGAATTGGGAAAACTCCCTGAATCGCGGCAATTCTTTTAAGAAGGAAAAAGAAGTCAAGGAAAATCCTAGCGAATGGAACAAGCGCAAACCTGATTATCCGCCGTTCGAAAATCCTAGACCTGACGAAAGATTTCCGTACCCAAGAAATTTCTAAATACATTCAACATTACATTAAGCCGGATCAACATCCGGCTTTCTTTTTTATACGCAAAGAATGCCATTCACGCTCCCATATAAAGCACAACGTAATTAAAATTTCGTATATTCTCTACAAAGTTCATTGAGTTACGATTATGACTAGATTTTCGCTTTTATTCGCTCTTCTTTTTTGTGGATTCATGCTACAAGGATGTTCCTCGACGCCATCCAAGATGCATACCCTAGAAGTCCGGAATTCCGACAATCTAATCTTTGCTGTTTACATCGATTCTCAATACATCGGTGAAACCCCTATCAGCTACGACGTTTTGGCAGATACGATTAACGGAGCCCGTCTAAAAATTGCATACAAAGGAAACATTCTCAAGTCCTACACGCTTCGCAAAGATTCCATCGACGAAGAGAAAAACGAAAGACAAAAGACGGCTACAGCATTAGCAACAGTCGCTACTGTCGCTGGCGCCGTATTCATCCCCTACCCATTGGCATTAATCACCCCTTTTGTCGCCTACATTCCAGCACTTTCCTTTGGCAATCCCAAAATTACAGGCGAATGGAACTACCAATATTCCATCCATTCTTTTCCAGAATTTCGGCGAAACAAGGAACTGATCTACGAGCCGCTCCATCCCATAACGAACAGATGGTTCATCATCAAACGAGGGCATAACATCCCAGCTACCACTTATTACTGGTCCATGACCAAAGATCTTATCATGTCTTCGGGCGTATGTTATGACGAAGAAAATAAAACGGTCTGGTTCGCAAGCGATGACAAGGAAAATGTCTTTTATCCCGTTCCCGACAAGCACGTCACGCACTGCCTAGATACCGTCGTCACTAAAAAGACCATGTTCGGACAAACAACTCCGGTAATCGACGATAGGACTTGCGGATACCTGCCAGAACACGAAAGAGATGTCGCATGGTTCCGCCAATACCCATGCGAAAAGTTCATCAATAAGAGAAAATTTTAGAACAAATACGCAATCGTCGCAGAGCCGAAATACAACCGCTTTTCGAGCTGGATTCCGTTCAGAACAGTCAGCCCTAGGCTAAACTGCATCTTTTCGCGGATATTATAAGTGATGCCAAAATAATTCGAAAAATAAATGGGAAATTCGAACGTCAATTCATAATCCGTAGGCGGAATAATATCTGCATAGCCAGCCGTTTCGCCGCCCAGTTCATCCGTCCATAGCCACGGAGAATGCACAGAAGGCGCATAAGTTAAAGAAACGGGACCCAAGAAAACGCTGGCATAGCCCCCAAAGCCGCCGCGTAAATGGTCCTGATAACCATCGTAAGTAGACGTCAAATGTTCCGGTTCCGGCCAAGACTGGATAAAGGGCGAAGACGCCGCAATCCCCTCGTAAGTGTAATCCGTATTGCTCATGTCAAAGCCAAAGTAAGAGGACAATCCGATTTCGCCATAACGCCAGTTCAAGCCGACCGACAGCTTTGCGTACGGCAAGGGATCCAGTCCGAAGCCATAAGAAATAAAACGAATTTTCCGTTTTTCTAGCCATTCGATGCTGAGCGCCACCGGCAACGACTTGAACACATAACCGATATCGGCTTTGCCCGGTTCAAGCACTTCGGAATAATCCGTTCGGCTTCCACAATGAGCATCCCAGTCACAGACAACCGCTTTGCCCGTCCAAACTTTAGAAAGTTTAACCTTCTGATTTTCAAGCCGATGGATATCTACAGAAATGCGACGGATCGAGGAATTTTCATCCATTGCATATTCGGCACCCTTCAAAGTCGGATGTAATGTCACATCGAAATCGCCTTCCTTGACGCTCATAAAGTAGGCCGTACAGCCCGTCAACGAAGAGAAAACGAAGCATGCCAGCAAGAAGGCTACTTGTAGAAATGGACTTCGCACGATTCCTCCGCCTCTTGCACGTTCCAATCAATCCGAACGGTTTCTGTATTGACAATCAAATCCCAATATGCAGCAACCTTTATCTCGCAATCATAGCCAAACTCTTCCGAATAAACTTTCCCGGACGGCACCAAGAACAAGAACTCGCCCCTCCGCAAAGTTTCGACATACTTAAACGAAGAATCATGAATCACTACAGAGGTCGCACTAGAACAATAGATATCTTGGCAACCATAAATATCCATGTCCAGTTTATCGCCGATTTTAAACGTTACAAATGCATCTTTTTTGGAAAAAGAACCCACACGCTCCGCCGAAACATCTTTCCAGGCATAATAAGCTAGCGACGTCTTGTTCGCTTTTAAGTAAGAGCGATCCTGGGTAACGTTTTCCGTATCTGCGCAGCCAACAAACCAAACCGCAGACAACAAAAAGCCATACTTGACAAACCAGCGAAGCATAGCCCCAAAATATAAAAATTTCTGTTATTCGACACAATTAAACTAACAAAGCGACAACAAACACAAAACAAAAATCCCCGGAAAAGAACTTTTCCGGGGTACAACAAGGAGAAATCTCATTTTTTATTTAAACTTTCTGAGCAAGTAATGCATGTTCTGGTTGTATTCTCGCCAAAATTCAGAATCCGTTTTCTTCTTTTCTGACATTTTCATTAGGGAATTGTAGAATACAGCGCCAGAATGATCTAGGCCAGTCAGTTTTTCAAGGCAATCCATAAATTCCAAACTGTTGTCCTTTTCGTACCTAGAGGCGTACACGAACTCACGACCGTTCTTGTCTTCGGCAACGACCCTACTGTAATCCTCATAGAACTCCGTCTTGCAGGAATTCTCGATATAAGCGCCATCGTTCATATACGCTCTATGATGATTATACGAGCATTTTTTCCCGTTCATGGAAACACTTATATCAATATGGACCTCATCCAAAAGGTTTTCAAATTGAGAGGCCACTAACTCATAAGTTTTTCCATCCATGGCAAAGGTCGCAGAATTTTTAGACTTCGACTTTATTTCGATTCCAAGTTCATCAACCATATCCGGCATGTCTTCGGAATAATCCCAGAAAGCGCCATAGCCGCCTTCGATACTCGAAGAGACGCCTCTCAAAAATGCAAACAAGGACACAATAAAGCCAGACTGAGATACATCATCGGTCAAATCTTCAAAATATTCATTGTCACGAGCTCTATCACTGGTAGCATGGATGACTTCAGGCGTAATCGTCATCGTGACTCTGTGCCATTCGGAGCGACTATGGCAAATCACTTCGCCTTCGTCGACCTCACAAGGAACCGAGGCCCAATCCCCGAAGATGTTCGGAGCGCTGCCACCGACGTATAAACCAAGGGAATACTCTTCGTAGTAATCTTTTTCCGGGAGCTCAATCAACGACAAAGCAGTATTCCCACTCACTGAAACATTTAAAGAGTCTTTTATAAAACGGACGATTTCATCCGAAAGGGTTACGAACTCATACCTAGCGAATGTCGTATCGCGTTCCGTAATGATTTTCTTTCGAGTAGCGGTTTTCGCAACCGTATCAAGGACGCAGAACTCATCTTCTCGATCATGATAAAAAGAGATGGTCTTGGCTTTTTCATCAAGTTTGAAAATAGGCATATCGTGAACACCAGTCGAACCCACGGAATCGCTGGAATCTCCGTTACATGCAACCCAAATAAAAGTCGCACAAGCCCCCAAAAGAGTTATGGTTTTATTGAGTTTCATATTTTCCCCCTTAAGTCACCTTAATAAAAATAAACAAAAATATATCAAAACGGTAAACTTTTTGTAATATTTGTAAAAAAGAGTAAACTTTTGCGTTTTTAGCTCAAAAAAGCCATTTTTCGGGAAGTTTCAAGCATAAAAAATTCCATTGAGCGTCGCACTCGCCCAATGGATATCAGCTTCGTTGCAGGAAAAATTACATCGGAGGCAGAGCGTAGAGATAGGCACCGTTGCTACAGAGCAAGACGCAACCATCGATTTCTTCGGACATACCCTCGACATCGCAAGCGGTTCCGATATGCGGGCTGGACTGGCAACGGATAGAAGGGTTATCGCACTCTAATTCTTCGGCGCATTCGTAAAACCTGTAGCGTTCCACCCACTTGCCATTGACGCAGATGTAGTTTTCGCTTCTATAGAGATCATCATTTGCATAAATGCGGAGGTCGCGGCTAGATTCCGAACCATCGCAAGGTTCGCTCAACCATTTGTCGTTGCAATATTCCTTAAGGCCGTACTTGCTGCAAAGTTCGTATTCGCTGTAGCCACATTCCGGAGACAAGGCATCACATCTGGGAAGTACGGAAATTTCAGACCAGAATCCGTTATGGCATTGATACGGAAATCCCGTCTCGCAGTCTTCGGTAATTGTGCCTTCATAAATAGGATCGCAGGAGCCACAGCCGACCGTTCCCAGTTTGCATTTGAGTTTGCTGACATGTACGCAGGTTTCGTCGCCCAGGCCGTACTCTCTCCATTTGCCATTTTCACACTTGTAATGGCCTTCGAATTCGCCTTCGCGATAGCAAGCTTCGCAATATTCCAATTCACCATCAGCACAGCGCTTATTGTTTTCCGTTTCCTTGACTTTCCAAATTTCACCGTTGCAATAGTAAATGGCTCCGCTTTCGCAGTCTGCAATTTCCTTGATGCCATTCGGTTCGCAAAGGCGATAACCGCATCCGCCCATGCCCGGCTTGCATTCGTCCGGCTTGATGTTCAAGCAAGAAACTTTTTCCCAGTAGTTGTTTCTGCATTGGTAGTTGTCGCCGGTCACGCAGTCCACGGCAGAACTTCCGTTCTGATTCACGCAATTACCTTGAGCGGTCATGCCATCGTAATCCGAGATGTGACGGCAATTTTCCACGGGTTCTTCTTCGCAGCAAACCGGTTTTTGCAACCATTTGTCGCCACAGACAGTTGTCCAGCGACCATTCGGGCAGGATTGTTCAATGGCACTAGAACTCGACTGCACGATCGAAGAGGAACTCGGCAGAACTACTGCGGAGCTCGAGCTATTGTTGCAATAACGAGTTTCGCCCATTCGGCAAAGTTCTTCAACGGTGTAGCCGCACTCAGGGTCCAAAGCGTCACACCTCGGGCGGACAACCATCTCGGACGAAGAACTTTCAACCGCAGAAGAACTCACCACTAACGAAGACGAGCTTTCTGCCAGCGAGGAAGAACTTTCAGCAATCGAAGATTTTGGACTTTCGAAACTCGGACCGTTAAGAGTTTCGTTATCGCAGGCAACTAGCGCAAGCATCGCTAACGATGCAACGGCAACGCCGCACGACATTCGAGTTATTTTGTGATTCATAATATTTTCTCCTTTTATTATATAAACTTTCCCTAAGCCCCTTGCCTGCGCAAGGAGTTCTGATTTTTTTTGTCCGTATTTTTTTGCGGTTAATTCTTACTCTTTAATTTTTTATCCACTCGTCCGAGCCGCTTAACGCCCAGCAGCTTTGGCCAGACAAATCTCCAGTCACGACAATGCGTTCAATTTCAGGGCGTTCGTCAATTTCGCCGCAGAACTTGAATAAGAATCGAACTAGTCCACCACTCTTTTGCTGACAACCATCAGCGTCAACATCCAGAACCGTCAACTTACGGCTTGTAATTTCGGCAAGGACATGCCCTGCGTACTTATCGCCATAGAGGTTCAGCATATAAAGCCCACAGCTTTCATCGGCAGTGCCGTTCTGAATCGCAGAAACAAGTTCCGAATATAGCTTGAACGTTTCGGGGAACAGGCTCTTCAAGGCGCCAACATTCTGCTTGACAAAACGATAGACTTTTTCGGTAGCATCAAATTCGGTCGCTTCAGCTCGATGCGGCCCCGTTCCCGGAGGCGGATCTTGCTCGGTATCGCCATCGACAACATTCCCAAACGTTGTCGCCAAGACATTGCTATCAAAGCCGTCACCATCCAAGTTAAACAAGTGCAGATAATACCCTAAAGAATTATCACCCGGGACTTCATTCGGAGTCTTGGAATTACCACCGTCACTTGAAGAACTTTCTGGTATCGGCACATTATCCGATTCTTCAGAACTGCTAGAAGGAATCGTTTCCGCAGGCCTTCTGGAGCTAGAAGATCTCGTTATATTTTTCTCGGCCTCGCTAGAAGAAGACGTCTCATTTTCCTTCACCGAACTAGACGACACTTCATCAACTTCCTTGGAATCCGAAGAACTTACCTCAGGTTCTTCAGAACTCGAAGACATTTCCGCAATGATTTCGTTGGGTTCTTCGGAAGTTCCCGCCAAATCACTGCTGCACCCCGCGCAGAACAAGGACGCGAAAACGCAAACAACGAAAATCGACACAACAGAGTGCATCCACACAAATTGCTTAGACTTGTTCATCGCCCTTCTCCTTCACGTTCTTCGTCAACGGGAACAACTGCAAATTTAAACGATACACCTGCTCAATATTTTTGTCTTCAGAAGCAATCGAAATAATCTTGTGCCGAAAGTCATCGATTTCTTTTACAATGCGGGCGTACGTTTCGCGGGAAATTCCCATCGTAACGCCACTAAAATTGCGTTCTTCTTTCGGGAGTTCCAAGGCCGGAGTCGCCAACTTTGACATTTGGCGGTGCATACCGCGCAAGGCAAGGCGCGTTGCATCGGGCGTTCCCTTCACGGACGCTTCGGACTGTACAAAATTTCCGGAATCTTTTTTAAGGAGCCCGGCCTTCGTCAAGAAATCCAACGATTCACGAACTTCGAGCGCAGAAACTTCGGGATAGCACATCTTGGCAAGCTCGCCCGGAGTCGCCCCCGGCATAATAGGCGCGAGTTCCCTGATAACCGGATTGCACCAGGAATCGTAATACTTGAACAAGTCGCCTTCGAGAACGCGCACCTTGTGGACTTTCGCGATCGCAAGCATGTTTTCGTAGGCGGCCTTCTTTTTTTCTTCGGTTTCGGCCTGACCAAATTCGACCATCGCACGGAAATAATCCATTTCGAAACCGGCAAGCCCCATTGCAAGCCCCGTGCGTTCCACGCCGATACGACTGAGTTTGCTTTTACCGTCGCACACGACCTTCATGTACGAAGGCGAGCTGAACCCCGTGATTTTCGAGAACTCACGCCACGAAAAAGCGGAACAGCGCTTGCGCTCTTCATAAAAGTCTCGCATGTACATGCGGAAATCGGAATATTCGACAATCGGTCTCATACTCCAAAATATATAAGATTTTTTTTGCGACGTCAAGATTTTTATGCTACAAAAATGCAGAAAATTTTAAAAATTTAAAGATTTTTCACATTTTCATTTTTAAAAATCAGACATATACTACACACTGTTGCATATACAAAAATCCATAGTACAGATTTTTCCCAAAACTGTTTCAAACACACCTAAAAGCAATTCCTAATAATTTGTATCTTTTGTATTGAATAGCAGTTTGGGATTAATGAAGGAGGAAATATGAACTTGTTATCGAAATTATGTACAATTTTATTCGCTGCCGGTAGTTTTTCATTTGCAGCCGAACAGCAACGCGCAGAAATCATCGTTGATGAAGATCTCTATAAAGACGAAGAAGTGCTTAGCGCCGTGCGGAAATACGCCATCCAAGTCGAAAAGAATTTCAATTTCAAGATCGACATCAAGTCTTTCCCGGCAGCACTCGTTCTCGACCAATCGTCCTTAAGCACCACCCCGCGTTTTAAACAGCAAAGCACCGCCGAAGAACTGAAAGCGGCCATCAAGGAATCCTGGCAGGACAAAACTAAAGGTCCATTAGCAGGCGTCATTCTTCTAGGCAACCTGCCTTTCGCCAACATGGAGTTCTTTGCCCGTGAATCCGACGGCAGAGCCGGTTATCCCGGCGACGGCAAGATTGTCGGTTATCAAGTCTGGGCTGTAGACTTCTACTACATGGACCTGGATGGCAAATGGACGGATGAACTTGTCGGAACAGGCTGCGTATCCGACGGCGCATGTAGCGGAGAACTGGAATACGGAGAAAACGGAATTTACGATTCCCACTACAACCACTTTGACGGAAAACTCGCCGGCGAAGACTTTGAAATCTGGGTTTCCCGTGTAAACCCGTACGGCGAAGCCCGTGACTTGAACAATTCCAAATGGATCGAACAGCTCCGCAAGTACGACACGGAATACTTCCCCAAGGTCAAGGAACTCACGCTGCGTTGGCTCGACAAGGCCTACCGCGCCCAAGCCTCAAAGGCCCCGAGATCGGACAAGGCCCTGTTCACCTATTCCGACCCATCCCCCATCTATAACGAAGACTACGGCGTAGTAAGCCATATCAGCGATCTTTCGAAAATGTACAACGAAGTCGACGTGGTCCATTCGACAGACAAGAACAAGAAAATAAAATACAGCGAGATGGATTACGACTGGCTCACGCATTTGGGCCATGGCAACGAAAAATCCTTTGCCGACGGACTTTCCGTACTCGATTTCGACACTCCAGTCAATCGCGTCCCGAATCTGCTCAACCTGTTCTCTTGCAACATCGCCCGCTATGCAACACCCGACGGACGCTCTTATGACCGCACTGTGGGCCACGCCTACTTGTTCAGGTCCCTGGAAGGCGGGCTTACGATGATTGCCTCGACAAAAATGGGTGGCGGTTACCAAGCCGTTGACACCCTCTACAAGCACTTACGCAGCAACTACATGGGCGAAGCCTACCTCAAATGGGCCAACTACAGATCCCTGGTATTTGAAGCAGCCAAGAACGCCAAGGATATTTACACCTGGTACTACGGGACAACACTTTTCGGCGATCCGTTCATCAAAATCGAAAACGACATGACCAACGTAAAGCCGGATAGCACGCCCCAAAACATCGCCTTGCACGCATTGAAAGATTTAAACATCAGCGGTAAATGCTACGATTCGACCGAAGAAAAGGACGGTTTCTGCAATGCCGTCTGCGGTTCCACAGAATGGAATTACTGCGCAGGGATTCACGGTTCCGCAGCCATCGGTAACGTTTACACCAAAGGCGGAGTCATCCTGAACGCCGAAATCTCGGCCAAGAAGGCTATGATCTACCGCAATTACGAAGACGCTATCATTTATATCAGCGCGAAAGCCGACTACGACTATGTCGCCTACACGAATCCCAAACGTTGGAACAAGGAACTTGACGCCCATGAATCCTTGGGAGAATTTCCGGATGCATCTTGCACCGAAAGCGTTACCGTGAACGACAATTACACCCTCGTCGACGGCAAGTGCCTCAAGTCCCTTTCCGTATCCTACACCGGAACGCTAACCATCCCTAAAGGCGTTTTCTACGTAGGAACACTCACGATGGCATCGGGCTCCGAATACAACATTGACAACAATGGATACGCGTCTCAATTGCATGTCAAGAAGGGATTCTCTTGGAATAGCAAGCTTACAAATTCCAACACGAAAGATATCCTGCAAAAAGCAGCCACATTCAAGCTGTACGTCTACGACGATTCAAAGTTGATGGATATCAACGCGCCGTTCTACGGTTCCATCGAAGCTCCGAACACGGTACTCAACATCTATACAACAGCCTACGGCTCCTACGTCGGTAACAGCCTCGCCGTACATGAAGATGCTGTCGTACATTACGAGCCCTACAGCCCGAAGATTGACTCGGCAACCATCGCTATTCCGCTTGAAAAGACCATCCTTGCAGGAACAAAAATGATTTCCCTGGACCGCAACACGATTGTATTCGAAGCATCCAAGGCAGGGAACTACAAGATTGCACTGATGGACATTCTCGGCCAAACAGTAGCCTCGTTCAATGTCAATGCTAGCGCAGGCCGCAACACGATTCCAAGCAACCTTGCGAACCTGAAAAGCGACCGTTACATTGTAAGTATCAAGCGCGGGAATACCGTCGAAAGTTCAAAAATGATCTTATTACGATAAAATGGTCTTACATACTAGTTTGATCAAGACGTGCGCAATTGGACTTGCCGTAGCCAGCACACAGTTGTTTGCCGAATTTGGCGGTTACACCTCGATGTATGTGAACCCGGCTGAACTTTCTGAAACTGATGAGCTAGAATTCAGCGCGGCATTCTTCAGCACCACTGGCGGCGAAGCTAGCCAGGAATACGCCAGTTTGACGTACCCGATCGACTACAAGCACACTTTGGGCGTCTCCGTTTTCGAAAACGCCGCTTTTGTTGAAGGCGGGCAGTCCTATGGCGAAATCGCCGCTCAGTTCGGTTACGCCTACAGACTCTTCAACTTGCTCTCCCTCGGTGTCGATTTCTCTGTCTTGTACATCAACCAGTTTGATGAAGGCAAGCAGCTCACGGTCGGTGCTGACGTAGGCTTGAGCTGGAACCCGCTCGCTTCTTCGAAGTACGGTTACTTGCTCATCGGCGTTGCCGTGCAGAACCTTCTCGCTCCGGTCGTCAGCGAAACCGACAGCAATGACGAATTCAAGTTCTTGCTCATGGGCGCTGATGACGTTTACAAGTTTCCGACGAATTTGAACTTCTCTTTGTTCTATCGCGGATTCAATCGTCTCCTTGAATTCAAGGCTGATTTCTCCGTAGTAAACCTCATCCACGATTCTAAGAAAGATGGTTCGGGTTGCGACTTCGAAATGAGCTTTTCCCTGACCTATTATCTTTCTCCTCACTTCGGTATCCGTGCCCGCTATACAAAGGAAGGCAATCCGGTTATCGGTGCTACGGTGAACGTCAAGGATGTGAGCATCTTCCGTTACCTCGCTCTTGATTTCGAAATGTCTCACGACGATCTCTGGGCCAAGAAGAACCGTGGCTTTGTCTGGGCAGCCAAACTCACAACCCGCTTCGGTAATACTCGCGAAGAGAATATCGGCGAAGAACGCTATCGTCGCTTGAATATTGAACCTGAAAACGACTACTATGCAGCCATGAGTCTCTACTCAAACCGCCAATTCTTGGAAGCGGCATACGCCTTCGGTGAAATCCAGACGAAGTACCCGTCATTCCGCTTGGTGGACCAGGCTGCTTTCTACATGGCAAAGTCCTTTGAAAACCTCCGCATGCACAAGGCTGCAAGGTCAGTCTACCAAGACGCACTCAAACGTTATCCGCAGAGTGACCAACGCGCCAAGTATCACTTCCAGTTGATGAACATCGACTATAAGGAAGGCAAGTACAAAGAAGCTATAGACAAGTATCAGGTTATCGCTCAGAAGTACGGCAAAAGCGATGCGAAAACTGACGCGGACTACATTGCAGGCCAAATCAAGTTCGAACAGGGTCTCTATCGGGAATCCGTTGACCTGCTCGCTTCCATTCTTCCGGGTAACGCCAACTACTTCTATGCCCGCTATACCATGGGTATCGCTAACAGCCGTATGGGCAAGTTCGACGAAGCCGAAAACTGCTTCCGCGCTATTACGGAACTGCCAGTTTCCAACAAGTCCGAACACGACATCCAGAATGCCGCGAAGGTCAAACTCGGTCACCTATTCTTCTCTGCAGAAAAGCCAAACATCGTTGCCGCAGCTCAGATGTATCTCCAGGTCCATAAGGAATCTCCGGTGTTCGACGAAGCTATGCTCGGTATTGCATGGTGCTTTCTCAAGGTTAACAAGCCGGACGAAGCTATCAAACCGGCCAAGTGGATCATCAGCAACCTTCCGGAATCTTTCCTCGTGTCAGAAGCTTACCTCGTGCTTGGTTACTGCAACTATATTAAGAAAAACTATCGGGAAGCCATTGATGCTTTGGATGAAGCTAGGAAGCGTACGGAACAGCCGATTGTGTCTGTTGCTTCTCGCGACAGTGCCCGTCAGGCTTTCGATGCAATGCAGAGTGAATTAGACTCCGTTCAGGTTCTAGCCTTGGATCTTGCCCGTCAGCTACCAACTCCGCGTGTGGAAAGTAAGCGTAAAGCTTTACGTCCGACATTCGACAAGGCCTACCAGGCTATTGAAGATTACGCAACGTTTATGCAGAGATCAATCGAGAGTGACCGTTTCGAATCCAACCGCAAGTGCATTTTGGAAGACGCTGGCTTTACAAAACCCCTATATAATCCTCCACTTCCTAATTATAATAAGCCCAGTAAACCCAATTATGACTCATCTATTTCACTTGAAGATGATTTGTAGAACGGGATATTCGTAAAAATAACCCATTTTTGCCTGATAGAGCCCCGTTAGGTCTTGCCCTTATGTGCAGTAGATAATTTTTTATATATTTGTTTTGATTATCGAAACGAAAGGGAACCTCTAAATTTTGAGGTGATGAACATTTAAAGAGATTGATTAATGGCAGCTACAAAATATACAGAAGACAGCATCAAGTCCCTCGAATGGCATGAACATATCCGCCTCCGCCCCGGCATGTACATCGGTAAGCTCGGCGACGGACAGAGCCCGGACGACGGCATTTACGTGCTCGTCAAGGAAATTATCGACAACTCCATCGACGAATTCGTCATGGGTGCGGGCAAGAAGATTGAAATTGATATCGACGACCACGCGGCACGCGTACGCGACTACGGCCGCGGCATTCCGCTCGGCAAGGTCATCGACTGCGTATCGAAGATCAACACGGGTGGTAAGTACGATTCCGAAGCTTTCCAGAAGTCGGTCGGTTTGAACGGTGTGGGTACAAAAGCCGTGAACGCCCTCTCCACGAAGTTCATCGTCAAGAGTTTCCGCGACGGCCGCATGAAGCAGGCCGAGTTCTGCCGTGGCGTCCTGGTGCAGGACTACAAGGAATGCGCGACGACCGAAAAGAACGGTACCGAAATCTACTTTGAACCGGATGCCGACATCTTCAAGAACTACCGATTCCTCCCGGCCTACATGGAAGAAAAGGTCTGGAATTACGCCTACCTGAACAACGGCCTCCAGCTCGTGATGAACGACAAGGTCTATACAAGCCCGAACGGTCTTTTGGACCTCTTGAACAAGCACGTGGACGATTCCATCCGTTACCCGGTCATCCACTTCAAGGGTAAGGATATCGAATGTGCGTTCACGCACGGCAACCAGTACGGCGAACACTACTATAGCTTTGTGAACGGTCAGCACACCACGCAGGGCGGTACCCACCAGCAGGCATTCCGCGAAGGTGTCGTCAAGGGCGCCCGCGACCACTTCAAGAAGGACCTCGATCCGGCCGATGTGCGCAACTGCATCATCGGTGCTATTTCCGTGCGCATCCAGGAACCGGTGTTCGAATCGCAGACCAAGACGAAGCTCGGCTCTACGACGGTCGCTCCGGGTGGCGCACAGTTGCGCTCCTGGGTTGTCGATTACGTCGCTAGCGAGTTCGACAACTTCTTGCACAAGAATCCGGAAACCGAAAAGGCCTTGCTCAACCGCATTACGCAGAACGAACGCGAACGCAAGGAAATCGCAGGCATCAAGAAGCTTGCGAACGAACGCGCCAAGAAGGCAAACTTGCAAAA
>Ga0265300_10002493_pt1 | contig 15895 bp, 9 predicted proteins | sample AusTroGonzalo_MG_FD_193482 | JGI IMG/M metagenome (GOLD analysis project Ga0265300, IMG submission 193482) | Bovine rumen microbial communities from tropical cattle in Woodstock, Queensland, Australia - Gonzalo_03 | ecosystem: Host-associated > Mammals > Digestive system > Stomach > Rumen ...
ACTGACGTGCAACGAGGTTTTCGAGAGTCGCTTCGGTGAACTGAAGACACCGAAAGGCGGTCAGGGTATGCAGGTCACCTATTATAATAATACAGAGATGAAGGGTGCCCCAGTGACCACAGCCAACTTCACAGCACCAATCATGCTGAGCAACGGCGGTAACACGGTGTTTGCCCCTGGCGTGAACCTCGAGAACTTCTCGGCCAAGCTCGAAGCCACCTTTATCCCTACTCGCGACGAGACCGTGATCTTCACTATCGGAGGTGATGACAAGATGCGACTCATTGTCAATGGCGACACCATCGTAAACATCTGGCAGGTACGTAATCGCATCCAAGGAGCCAAGAAAGAGATGGACGTCAAAGCCGGACAGCACTATCGCATCCAGATAGACTATGTGCAGGAAACCGACTTTGCCGCTTTGGCTTTCGACATCCAACACAAGGTGGCCCCTACCCATCAGGAGCTGCTGGCACAGATCGGCGATGCAGAGACTGTAATCTTCGTGGGCGGTATCTCTCCCAAACTGGAAGGCGAAGAGATGCGTGTGAACGAGGAAGGTTTCAAGGGTGGTGACCGCACGAGTATTGAATTGCCCAAGGCGCAGCGCGAGACATTGGCGATGCTCCACAAGGCAGGTAAGAAGGTTATCTTCGTCAATTGCTCCGGCTCAGCGATGGGCTTATTGCCAGAACTTGAATCCTGTGATGCCATCATCCAGGCTTGGTATGGTGGTGAGTTAGGTGGTCAGGCACTGGCAGAGGTTCTCTTCGGCGACTACAACCCCAGCGGCAAGCTGCCTGTGACCTTCTACAAGAGCACCAACGACCTACCCGACTTCCTTGACTACAAGATGAAAAACCGCACCTACCGTTACTTCACAGGTGAGCCCCTGTTCCCCTTCGGCTACGGTCTCAGCTACACGAACTTTGAGATTGGAAAACCCGAATATAAAGACGGAAAGGTACAGGTGAACGTCAAGAACACAGGTGCAACGGCAGGTCTGGAGACCATTCAGGTGTATATCCGTAATACGGCAGATGTGGAAGGTCCGCAGAAGACGCTTCGCGCCTATCAGCAGGTACAGTTAGCTCCAGGAGAAGCCAAGACCATCACCATCGACCTGCCCCGCAGCAGTTTCGAAGGCTGGGATGCCCAGACAAACACCATGCGTGTGGTACCAGACAAGTACGAAATCATGGTCGGCAACAGCAGTGCTGACAAAGATCTAAACAAGATCACAATCAATCTTAATTAGAAGAATGCACATGGGAAATACCATGTGCATTCTTTAATACCAATAAGTCAATAATCAAATACAGTGTATTTGCAAACCAAATTCAGTGTATTTACCGACCAAATTCACTGAATTTGGTGAGTAAACTCAGTGAATTTACATTTTAATATGCCAAGACTGACCAAAGATCACGAATCCGTTGCTCGGGATCCCATTTACCTTTGAAGGTCCATTGGGCGGTGACGGCATGAAACTCCGGAGCCTCTTCTGAAGTTTCCAGATTATTTCGCAGCCATCCACTATGGCCTCCCTCACGACTACAATTATAATAATAGGTACGGAGCCCCCACGGACAGGGATCGAGCACCTTGTCACTATAGGCATAGCTGATGTTCGTGTCAAGGATCTGCTTCGACAGCCGACAGTGCAAAAGGAAGAACTGCGAATCATGATGGTAACGTCCAAGCAAAGTAGGCGACTTGGCATCGAAATAGGAATCCTTGATCACCAGTTTCCTATCCTTGTTACCTCGTCCGTCATGCCAGATGATGGCACGACTGTCACCCACAAAATGACAACGCACGGCATAACACCAGCCACGTGGACAGAGGAAATCGACACCAGGGCATCGCAGATTGAGGTCTGCATGGTAATACATACCGTTACACTCTTCCGGCGCCCAGAGCGAGAGGGCATCATTACCATCAGCCCAGACATTGCAGTTGATGACAATGGTACGGGTAGCCTTGCCGAATATCGCCATCTGGTGCGTAGTGTTACCTGGCTCTACCACCGTTCCATAGTTATTATAGACAGTCAGTCCACTGATAACACAATCGTCGGCACCATCCTGTAACACGATGACACCATTACCCACCGGTTTGCCATGATACTCAGTAATGGCCTGTGTCTTGGCGGTCTCTGCCAGTATCAGCACCGTACTGTCACGCTCCTCCCCTACCAACACGATGTTTGGGCGGTCGATAATCACCTTCTGATGGTAGGTGCCCTTGCGGATCAGGATCTTATAGGGCTCTGTGGGTTGTACAGGGGCCTTTTCAATAGCCAGTTGAATGCTGTCGCCAGGATTTACCACGGCATCGAAATCAGCAATGTTAATGACAGGTTTACGGAACCAGTCGATGGTACCATTCTCATTGGCACCCTTCGTGTGGAGACTGATGGGCACCTTATTGGCAGGATCATATTTCTCAGCCCACTTCTCATAAAGCGGATAGAGACTCGCAGCAAGGGTGTTATACCAGCTATAGCCATTGCGACGCTCTGCACCGATCTGATACAGATGGCGACGGGGCACACCATCACGGTCGCAGACGAAAGGTTCACAATAGTCAAGATCGTAAAAGCGGGCCCAGATTGGTTCAGCTTGAGGATCTTTCTCCAGACGCGTATCCTGATCGTAACTGCCACGACTTCCTACACGTACAATCTTATAGCCAGTGAGTTTATACTTATCAAACCAGCGCATAGCCGCATGAACTGCCTTCTTCACACGGTCATCAGGATTAGGCAGTTCCATTAGCAGACGTGTCAGTGAGACGCTTTCCATCGAACAATAGGAAGGTAACTCAAAGGCACGGGCTGGTGCAGGCTTCAACGTCTCGCGATCGTGCTGCTGACACCAGACCGTCGGCTCACCATCCTTCACAATCTGCGTCGCCAAGATGCAATCGATACCCTTGTCAAATGCTTCCGCCATCCGTTTCCGCAACGCTTGATTCGTCAGATCTCCCTGATAGGGCTCTTTCTGAGCAATCATGTCACGAAACAGGTTCAGCGTGTTAACCATCGCATCGTCGTTGAAGGTGATATGAATCTGGTAGCCGTGCATTTCAGGCCAGAACTGCGGCCATCCACCATTCTCATATTGTCCGCTCAACAGATACTCCACACCTTTGCGGAAAGCCTCCCGATAACGGGAATCCTTTGTATATTGATAGAGCCGCGCCAGGAACATCATCTGAATATTCGTGGCATCATTATCAGTAGTGGAGTCGTCGGGTTTCTCTTTGTCAATCAACAGTTGTGCCTGTTCATCGCTGGTAAGGGGGCGTGCCATATCGATATTCTTGGGCCAACCGCCAGTCACACGCTGATAGAGCAATAACTGATCACCCACCTGACGGGCCTCATCGGTCTTGAAGTACGCAGGATCGGTTTCGTGCATCAATTGTTTGAAAGGGTTCTGTGCTGCGACAGGCATCCACGCCATCAGCAGCAACAGAAGAAGGGCTGTCACCAACCATCTGTTTGTTTGTAGTTTTTTCTTCATTGTTTTTAAGTAGTCTTCAGTTGGTCTTAAAACAGGGCGTCATCATCTTATGACGCCCTGTTTCTTCCAGTTTATGAGTTTATCTCAACTTATTTCTTCTCTGCAGCTTCCTTCTTCTTCGGAGCAGCCTTTTTCTTAGCCGCAGGCTTCTTCTCTGCGGGCTCCAGTTTCTCAAGACGAGACTTCAGACGGGTAATCTCCTTGTCCTTCATCTCGATCTCATCACCTTGATTCTTGATGGTTGTCAACAGGCCCTCCAGCTCATCGTTGTCGATATCGAGCGGATAGAGGGCATTCACTCTGTTGATAAAGTCACCAAGAATATTCATGTAGTTGGTGAAGGCATCAAATGGTCCGCTGTAGATACCACGATCCAGACCTACGTTTGAGGGTTTGGTAGTCATGAAGCGGAAGTTGTTGGAAGCCTGGAGATAGTCCCAGTCCTGGTTAATACGCGGATCATTGGCGATGCGCAGACGGTCTGCCACACTATAGAGCTTATTGAAAGCCTCACGCTGCATAGCGTTACCCAACCAGCAGCTGACATCACGTTCCTCGTCCACCCATGACAGGGTATCGGGCACATTGATCTCACCTACACTCTTGCAGGCCTTACAGATCTCTGTCGGTGTCATGAAGTTGATGCCCTTCTCCTTAGCACAAGCCGGCAGAGCCTTCAGGAAGTCAAGGATATTACTGCTCAACGGCTGGGCAATACCCAGGGCTGAGAGCTCCATGAAGATGTTGATAATCTGTTCCTCATCAGGGAAGCTGGCAATACGATTGATATACGCATCGGCAAAGAGAGGATAACCGTCCCACTCTGAGTTATTGAAGCGCAGAGAGATATCATCCGACAACTCCACATCACGAAGCAGGAGCTTCAGGTTCGGAGCGATGTTACAGTTATATACATAGTGCGGACTCTTCCATCCGAGCACATGCTTGGCACCCTCGGTAAGCATACCCTTGAAGCCCATAGCTGCGGCCTGTGCACCGATATCGTCGCTATAGATCAGTGAAGAGTTACGCAGTACGGTCGGTTTTTTACCGAAGAGTTCCTCAATCTTAGCAGCCTGCTTCTTCACGTCAAGAGCGAAAGTCTCCTCGTTGGCCAGAGATGACAGGCCATGAGAGTAAGGCTCAGCGAGGAACTCTACACAACCCGTCTCGTTCATCTTCTGCAACTTCTCCAGCACCTGGGGAGCATGCATCTCTAACTGCTCGATACCTGTACCTGAGAGTGAGAAGGCCACCTTGAAGTACTTGCCGTTCTCATTGATCATGTCGTGGAGTGCATTCAGTGCGGGCATATAACTGCGCTCTGCAATGTCAGTGATGCTACGCTCATTCTCGTAGTCATCATAGTAATAATGATCGGTACCGATATCAAAGAAACGGTAACGCTTCAGATGAATAATCTGATGTATCTCGAAATATAAACAAATCGTTTTCATAACTTCTTTATTGTTTAATGTTTATTCTTTAATGTTTAATGTTATTGCTCCCAGCCGAGTGTACGGCGATAGAGTGTACGGATCCAGCGACCTACCTTCTCCCAGGTAATCTGATCCACCTCGCGCTTACCCTCATCCTTCAGATACTGGAAGAGCGACTCGTTGTGGCAGATAGAATAGATGGCATCAGCCAGAGCGTGGATATCCCAGTAGTCAACCTTGATACAGTTGTCAAGGATCTCAGCACAGCCTGACTGCTTTGAGATGATCGACGGGGTTCCGCACTGCATTGCCTCCAACGGAGAGATACCGAACGGCTCACTCACAGAAGGCATCACATATACATCAGATGCTTTCAGGCATTCATAGACCTGCTTGCCGCGCATGAAGCCCGGGAAGTGGAAACGGTCTGCAATGCCACGTTCAGCAGCCAGGTGAATCATCGCGTCCATCATGTCACCAGAGCCTGCCATACAGAAACGGACATTACGGGTACGATGCAGCACCATCGTGGCAGCCTCAACGAAGTACTCAGGTCCCTTCTGCATAGTGATACGACCCAGGAAGGTCACCACCTTCTCCTTACCCGTATGGTCGGGACGAGGAATGGCCTGATACTCATCGGGCAGCGGATAAACGGCATTATGAACGGTAAAACACTTACGAGGATCCTGGTGGTACTGGTTAATGACCGTCTGGCGTGTCAGCTCTGACACACACATGATACAGTCAGCCCAGTCCATACCGTTCTTCTCAATCGAATAGACCGTCGGGTTCACCTTACCACGGCTACGGTCGAAATCAGTAGCATGAACATGGATACAAAGGGGCTTGCCACTTACCTGCTTGGCATGGATACCAGCGGGGAAGGTCAGCCAGTCATGGGCGTGGATGATGTCAAACTCCTCGGCACGGGCCACCTGGCCGGCTATGATTGAGTAATTGTTGATCTCCTCGTGCAGATTGCCAGGATAACCACCTGCAAACTCCATCGCACCAAGATCGTTCACGTTCATATAATTAAAATCTGCGTAGATATGATCACGCAACTTGAAATAGTAGTCAGGATCCATAATGTTACCCACACGCTGCTTCACGTAGTCGTAATCGACATCACGCCAAGCTATGGGTACAGCGTTCATGGCAACAATACGACAGGCATGCTGACTCTCATCACCAAACGGATGCGGGAGGCAGAGCACCGTCTCAATATCGCCCTGAGCTTTCAGACCTTCAGAAATACCATAATTCGCAGTGGCGAGTCCACCAAACACATGAGGAGGATACTCCCATCCAAACATTAATACTTTCATCGTCGTTCCTCCTTATTTTTGATATGAATACTTATCCATTAACTGCAATGTACGCAGAATCTCGGCGACATTCATGGCAAACGACATCGCACCACGTCCGTGGAACGGCGGGTTACCGTCGAACAACTCACTAATCGTTCCGATAGCATGGTAGTCCATCTCATCCTCATAGCCCACAAGCTGACGCTCAATAAAGCTCAGGCGGCTACGCTTGTAGAGCTTCAGACAAGCCTCCATGTAGAAACCACCCAACCAAGGCCAAGCGGTACCCTGATGGTAGGCATAGTCACGCTGTGTCTGCGGACCGACATACATCGGGTTGTAACCACCACTCTTCGGAGAGAGGGAACGCAGGCCCTTTGGTGTCAGCAACTCACGCGTACAGATATCTACCACGCTCTTCATCTGATCCTGAGAGAGCGGCGAGTAGTCGAGTGCCACCGCGAAAATCATGTTCGGGCGAACGCTCCAGTCCATCATATTGCCATCCACATAGTCGAGGAGATAGCCATATTCATTGACAAAAGTCTCCACAAATGAAGCTTTTGTCTTCTGAGCCAGCTTCTCCAATTTCTCTGCGCCCTTGGCGTCACCCTTCTCGGCAGTCATCAAAGCACAGAATTTCAGGGCATTATACCACAGAGCATTAAACTCTACGATATAACCTGAACGTGGCACCACCGGACGACCGTTGGCTGTGGAGTTCATCCACGTCACAGCACGGTCACGGCCATTGGAGTAAAGCAGACCGTTTTCGTCGAGGCGCAGGTTGGGATGACCACCCTTGAGGATATAGTCAACAATATCGCAGACCAACTTGCCATAACGCTGATATCCCTCTTCCTTTCCTGCATCCTTTACGTACTGCTGGATGGCCCAGATAGCCCAAAGGGGCACATCGGGCTGCTCGATCTCATAGATCTTCACAGACAAGGGTTTATCCTCCATGAACTCACGGAGACCACGCTCAGCAGTTTTCATCACCAGTTCAAAATAATCGCGCTCGTCAATGGCCAGCGTCAGTCCTGGCAATGCAATAAACGTGTCGCGGGCACGGGCCTTGAACCAAGGATAACCTGCCAGCAGATAGCGATCGTCTTTCTTGTCAATCTTCTCCATCGTACCACTGCGGCGGTCGCGGAAGTGGAACTGATGGGCGGCGCAAAGCAGGATATGATAGAAATTGTCACGCGGCTTACGATCTGCCACCTCTTCATCCCACAACTTCTTCAACGTTGAAGTCTTGATCTGTGAGGTAGAGCCAGAGAATACGATGCTCTCGCCCTTCTTGATCGGCATCTCGAAATAACCAGGCACGTACAAATCCTCGTTAGAGGCATAACCACGCTCCTGCTCCTTCGGATACTCCACGCCACGATACCAGTCAGGCTGGAAGATAAACTCGTTCTTCTTGGAGAACTGCATATAGAGGTCGGGATAACCGGCATACATACAGGTCTTGATACCGCCGTCGATCTCATGGTACTCACGGCTGGCTGTAGCGTTCTCATGTGTAAACTGACGAACCGAACGGAAGGCCAGGAACGGACGGAAACGCAAGGTTGTGGCAGAGTGCGCATCCACCAGCGTATAACGGATCAGAATACGATCCTCATAATGGTGGAAGATCACTTCCTTCTTCAACACGACACCACCCACGCGATACGTTGTCGTTGGCACGAGACTGGCATCAAACTCTCTGATGTACTTGTGTCCATTAGGACTGAAGTTGTTGCCCTGATACTTGTGAAGTCCCAAGTTGAACTCAGCTCCATGCTGGATAACCGTACAGTCGAGCGACGACAATAGAACATGATTGTCATCATCGAGCTCAGGCACGGGAACCACCAGCAGACCATGATACTTACGCGTATTACAATCCACAAGCGTAGAACTGCTATACGCACCAGAACGATTGGTCCGGAGTAATTCACGACGGAGACTTTCCTGAAGGTTTGTCATCACGGCTTTTTCAAATCGTAAATAGCTCATAGTTCCTAAAAAGGTATTTAATTATTGAATATTAGTCTTTAACTCCCCAAAGGTAAGAAAAAAAAGCGGAGTCTGCAAAAGAATCCCTTATGTTTAACAATTATTAATAAAAAAAAGAGACTGAAGTTTCAGCCTCCGTTTTTCATTCAGGAATAAGAAAATTTATGACTTCCAATTCCACACTGACACGATAAGGGCCCACTGGGGTTTTCATCAGGCGTCCGTCGATACCGACTAAGGCATGTTTTGCCGACTCTACCAACACCTCCCTCGTACGATAAGGATGTACGCTCCGATGATTCAGAAAACGGCCAGTTACCAACAACCATATTCCCTCAATCAGTTGAACGACTTCTGGATGATAGACCACCGACACATCAAGCATGCCGTTATAAGGCACCGCATTCGGGGTCTGCCCGTAGCCAGGTCCGCTACCAATACAGAGGGTCATCACCTTACGGTCTATGACATCGTCATTGATCTTCAATTTCATCTTATACTCCATCCGGTGGAAGAGCATCACAAACAGTGACGATACGAACGACAGGGTACGTGAGCCGAAGAGACGTCGCGTCTGTCGGCGCAGGTTCATGATATCCGCTGTCATACCGATGTTGATGCAGTTCAGGAAATAGCGATGGCATCGATCACCATTGGCATTCGAATAACGCACACACCCAAGGTCCACCTTACGGATACGATGTTTAATGAGGAAGTCAACCGTCTCTTCAATCTCATCACCGTCGATCTCCCAGAAATGTGCGAAATCATTCATGATACCATTGGGGATCACACCCAGGGCAATGCTCTCCCTGACTTCCTTCTCTTCCATCATCAGACAGTTTACAGCATCATTCAATGCAGAGTCACCACCTACTATGATAATGGTCTTATAGCCATTATTGATCATCATCTTCATCAGGCGTTCCACACTGTCAGCGGTCTCGCTCTGCACGAAGTCGTATGCGACGCCCCGTTCATCCAGTACCTTCTGGATTTTCTCCCAACGTTTACGCTTATTGGTGATACCTGCCTTCGGACAATAAATAATGCCCCATTTTGTCGTTTCTACTGCCATAATTCTTTAATCTTTTCTATCTTTTCTTCCATTGGAAGTGTTGCATCAATCCAGTGAATCACGAACCCTCTGCGCTCCATTCCCCTGAACCACGTCATCTGCCGCTTGGCAAACTGATGGATGGCTATCTCGAGTCGCGTGAACATCTCGTCATAGGTAATCTGATTGGTCAAGTACTCTGTGAGGAACTTATATTCCAGACCATAGTAGATCAGGCCCTCAGCAGGGATGCCTTCATTCAGTAAAGCCTGCACCTCATCCACCATCCCCTCTTCCAGTCGTTTCTTGAGTCTTTGAGTAATCTTATCACGGCGCAGATCACGGTCAATGTCAATACCAATGATTACACTATCTACCGCCGGCAACTCACGTCTAGGTGTGGGATGCTTCAGATTGTAAGTCTCTATCTCTATCGCACGGATAGCCCGCTGACAGGAATCAACATCAGTCGTGTTATGCATATTTGAACCATTCTGTGCCTTCAGTTCCGTAAGCAGTTGTGTCAACTCCGCCAGCGACTTTCCCTCCAGACTGTCACGCAGCTGCTGGTCCTGCGGCACAGGCGACAGCTTATAGCCTTTCAGCACGGCCTCAATATAGAGTCCCGTACCCCCACAGAGGACTGGTTCCTTCCCGCGTTGACGGATGTCTTGGTACACATCGTAGAAATCCTGCTGATACTCGAACAGGTTGTACTTCGTACCCGGCTCCCGAATGTCAATCAGATGATAAAGTATCTGATGCCCGTCAACCACATAGTCGGCAAGATCTTTACCCGTGCCAATATCCATACGACGATACACCTGACGCGAATCAGCTGAGATCACCTCCCCGCCGATTTCCGAGGCCAGTCTCGCCGCTACGGGGGTTTTCCCCGATGCCGTCGGACCCAATATCGTTATCATCTTATGCATTCGTTTGCAAAAATAATAAAAAAAAGCCGTCCGACAAAATCGGACGGCAATTATTTTGCTTAAAGCTTCTCTTATTTCAGCTCAGCGAGGTACTTAATGGTGCGAACCATCTGAGAAGTATAAGAGTTCTCATTGTCGTACCAAGAAACAACCTGTACCTGATAGGTATCGTCGTCGATCTTGCTAACCATGGTCTGAGTAGCGTCGAAGAGTGAACCGAACTTCATACCGATGATGTCGCTAGAAACGATCTGATCCTCAGTGTAACCGAAGCTCTCTGTACCAGCAGCCTTCATAGCAGCGTTGATACCCTCCTTAGTGATGTCCTTACCCTTCACTACAGCAACGAGGATAGTGGTAGAACCTGTAGGAGTCGGAACGCGCTGTGCAGAACCGATCAGCTTACCGTTCAGCTCAGGAATTACCAAACCGATAGCCTTGGCAGCACCTGTTGAGTTAGGAACGATGTTCTGAGCACCTGCACGGCTACGACGGAGGTCACCCTTGCGCTGAGGACCGTCGAGGATCATCTGGTCACCAGTGTAAGCGTGGATAGTTGACATGATACCGCTTACGATGGGAGCGTAGTTGTTCAGAGCAGCTGCCATAGGAGCCAGACAGTTGGTGGTACAAGAAGCTGCAGAGATAACGGTGTCGGCAGGAGTCAGAGTCTTGTGGTTTACATTGTAAACGATAGTGGGCAGATCGTTACCAGCAGGAGCAGAGATAACAACTTTCTTGGCACCAGCCTGGATGTGGGCAGAAGCCTTCTCCTTAGAAGTATAGAAACCTGTGCACTCGAGAACTACGTCAACACCCAGCTCACCCCAAGGCAGCTCAGCAGCATTGGGCTTTGCATAGATAGTGATCTCCTTACCATCAACGATGATTGAATTCTCGGTAGCGTCAACAGTGTGCTTACCCTCACCGAACTTGCCAGCGAAACCACCCTGAGCAGTGTCATACTTCAGCAGGTGAGCAAGCATCTTCGGGCTTGTCAAGTCGTTGATAGCTACTACTTCATAACCTTCAGCCTCAAACATCTGACGGAATGCGAGGCGACCGATACGGCCAAAACCGTTAATTGCAACTTTTGTCATTTTACTTAAATATTTAAAGGGTTTATACCAATATTACTAACTTTTTTTGCTTTAAAAGTACTTTTTTTATTGTTTCGGATGCAAAGTTACGAAAAATTTCCTATATTTGCACCATCATTCAGTCTAAAAAGAAGTGAAAAGTGAAAAGCGAAAAGTGAAAAGACTATAAAATCACCGAAAACGGACTGATGATTGCAAAATGCAGATTACAATTCACACATTAAACAATAACATTAAAACATTAACGACTATGGGATTTATTAAAGAATTCAAGGAGTTTGCCATGAAGGGCAACGTGATGGACATGGCTGTCGGTGTCATCATCGGCGGTGCGTTTGGTAAGATTGTCACCTCACTGGTTGGTGATGTGCTGATGCCAGTGATCAGTTTGGCTACAGGCGGCATCGACTTTACAAACTTGTTTGTAAACCTCTCCGACGACGTAAAGTACAAGACGCTGGCAGAGGCTCAGGAGGCTGGTGCATCCGTGTTTGCCTACGGACAGTTCATACAGAACATTATTGATTTCCTGATTATTGCCTTCTGTATCTTCCTGATGCTCAAGGGCATCAACAAACTCAACCGTAAGAAGGAAGAGCCCGCTCCCGAGCCAGAGGCTCCTGCAGGACCTACCCAGGAAGAGTTGCTCGCAGAAATCCGCGACCTGTTAAAGAACAAATAATGGTTCATCTCCTGCAAAAAAGAAATCTGCATCACCCTTCTGGATGATGCAGATTTTTGATGTGGTAAGGTCTTACACCTATTTATATTTATAGTTGTACGCTGACGGCCTTGCCATTATACTGTACGAGTTTTCCCTCAGGATTCTCAAGGTCAAGGGGCTTCGGTGCATCCTTAGAGATGAGAACCACATTGAAACGACGGTTCTTCAGCATACCGTTGAAGTTGCCTTTACGGGCCCCGAAGGTCACCTTCTTTGCAGCATCATCATAGGTGATATCGATGGTAGCATACTTTCCCTTCTCATAGTTGTAGTTCACGCCCTCGTCCTCATAGAGTTGGAACGTGCCGTCCTGTCCTGCATAGACATAGAGGTTAATCAGCTCTGCGGGCTTCTCATCGCACCACTCCATCTCAGGACCGAAGGGGATGATGGCACCCTCACGCACGAAGACAGGAATCTGCTCATAAGGCGCATCCACCACAAGGGTCTGTCCACCCTCCACATACTCACTGGTGTAGAGGTTATACCAGCCACACTGCTCTGGGAAATACACACTACGGTTACGGGCCTTATAATAGCCGACGGGACAAGCCATCAGCGCAGGACCGAACATCCACTGATTGCCGATATTCTCCACGTTCTTATCACCGTTGAAGTCCATCACGAGGGCACGCATCAGAGTGTAGTCCTTGAAATGAGCCCAACCGGCAAGTGAATACAGATAAGGCATCAGACGATAGCGTAGCTTGTCGTAATACACAAATGACTGATAGCAGGGATGATCCTCGGGTGCGATGTTCCAGATTTCACGAGTGGGCCACTGACCATGGGCACGGAACAGCGGGATAAACGTTCCGAACTGGTTCCAACGAGTCTGCAGCTCACGCCACTCCTTCAGATCTTCTGTCTCCACACCTGCATGGTTGAAGATCTGCTGGGCAGCCACATAACGGTTCTCAACACAGAAGCCACCCTGATCCATACCCCAGAAGGGGATACCCGACATCGAGTAGTTCAATCCTGCCGTCATCTGTGCACGCATATCCTCCCAACGGGTTCCGATGTCACCACTCCATGTGGCAGTTGAGAAGCGCTGTTCGCCAGCAAAACCGCTACGGGTCAGCAGGAACACACGTGGCTCGTCCATCTGTCCCTTATAGACAGAGCGCTGTCCGTTATAGATGGCGTCGGCATTCACGGTTGAATAGGCATTGAAGTATTCCGTAGAGGTACCAAGGGCAGTCGGACCACTGAGGGCCTTACGATACCACATCGGGGTACAGTCTCTCACGTTGGGTTCCGAGGCATCCATCCACCAGGCATCCACACCGGCTACACCTTTTTTATTATATTTGCTATAGAGGTTTTCATCCATCTGGCGCCAGAACATCTTACGGGCACCTGCGTCATAGGCATCATAGAAACCATTCTTATAACCAGGACCCACCCAGTCGTGGATATCGTCGGTGGGTGACTGCACATACATCCAGCCCTTGGCGTCAAGCTCCTTATAGTTGTCAGTATTGCAGTAGAACTTAGGCCATACGCTGATCATAAAACGTCCATGCATAGCATGCACACTGTCGAGCATCGCCTGTGGGTTCGGATAGCGCGATGTCTCAAACTTGTGACTACCCCACTGATCCTCTGGCCAGTAGTTCCAGTCCTGCACGATATTGTCGATGGGGATATGACGCTTGCGGAACTCAGCCAGGGTACCCTCAATCTCACCCGAGGTCTGGTAGCGCTCACGACTCTGCCAGAAGCCAAGCACCCACTTCGGATAGAGCGCAGCCTTACCCGTCAACGTGCGATAGCCACTGATCACCTCATCGAAGTTCTTACCAGCGATGAAGTAATAATCCATATCCTTCGCCATCTCACTCCAGATGGAGAGCTGTTCGCGCTCCTTCTTGCTGCGGGGCTCTGACACACGAAGACCACAATAGGCCTCACCACCGTCAGGACGCCACTCGATGCGCAGATGGTTCTTCACACCCTTACGTACATTCGCCGTAAACTTATAGGTATTGGGGTTCCAGGCTGTGCGCCAACGCTCAGGCACCACTTCCTTACCATCGATATACACCTTGACATAGCCAGAATAGTAGAGAATAAACTGGCGCTCCTCTTCCTTACCTGCACAGGTCTTCTTTCCGCAACAGGCAGGCTCGATGAAGCCTTCGTAAATCACGTTGGCACCCATCAGGTTCACACCTTTGGGGAAATTCTTGATGCCGCCGTTATCCGTCTTCAGGGCAATCTCCGATTTCTCAGGTGTCACATATTCGTAATAAATCGAATCCTCATCACGTACCAGTTTCTGACCCTTGGCATCCACATAGGTACCTGTCAGGTGACCCTCCTTGCCATTCTTATCATAGAGCTTGAACGCACGGTTCAGCTGCAGATAGTCGTTGGGATTGCCGAAACGGCAGTAAGAATACGAATCCCAGAGCAGACCGTAGTTCTTATTCGACAGCACAAAGGGGATCGACACTTTCGTGTTATACTGGAAAAGGTCCTCGTTCTTCCCCTTCATGTTAAACTCTTCACTCTGGTGCTGTCCGAGACCATAGAAAGCCTCATCCTCAGGAGAGTCGAACTTCATCTGCCAGGTCAGACCGTGTTTCTGCTCCTCAGGCACGGTGTAGCCTGTCTTCATGCCCAGTTCACGCTCAGGCACGGTGAAGTCCTTAAACTGCTTGCCGTCCTTGGCTTCCTCCAGCAACTCCTTGCCTTCAGCATCATAGAACTTGATACGTCCACTCTCCTTATCGACGACAGCTTTCACGTTCTTTGTTTTTACAACCACCTCGTCACCGTTTTCACTAATCGTGTAGCTACCTTTCACTGGTGCCATCTGTGGCACAATCATCAGCGAGGCAGGTTTCTGAGGCAACTCTGCCTCCGACGTAGCCCTGACGCGGATGATGTTGTCGTTAATCACTTCGAGACGAATCACCTTGGCCTGTCCGTCGTCAGGTCGAATCGTCACTTGTCCACCTTGGGTCTGCACGACAGCAGCCGACGCCATGCCGGCCATCATCAGTGCAGATACCATCATACAAATTCTCTTCATTTCATTTAAGCTATTTAGTTATTAATTCTCCTCTGGGATCAGTGGTATCGTAATGGTAAAGACCGTACCACCGCCGATATTCCCCTCGCCCTTCACGGTGCCGGCATGCGCGTTCACAATGTCAGCCACCAGATGCAGGTTCGTCTTTTCGGTATCATTCTCAATCTTCTCAAAGAGATGCGGCAGCACGTCATCGGGGATGCCAACGCCCTTGTCGATCACACGGATGACAGCATTGCCAGCCTGTCGTTCCGCAAAGACCTTCACCGTGCTGTTCGTAGGTGCGAAACGAGACGAGTTGACCAACAGGATCTTGAGCATATAAGCCAACTGCAGACGATCGCCCATCACCTCCAGATGTTCCTCTAACGGGAAGTAGCTGATTCTAAGCACCTTGCCATTGGGTGCCTTGAAGGTGTCACACACCTCACGGAACAACGGCAGGAGGTCGGTTTTCTCCTTCCCGCCACTCGTCGGGACAATCTCTTCATCATCAACAGCATCACCCGCTATCTGGTCTTCAATCACTTCTACCTCTTCAACCTCGGCATACTCTATACCATCTTCATCTGCTGTATTCCCTGCGTCCGTCTTCTCTTCAGGCTCTTCTGTCTTCTGTGTCTCTGACTCATCATCTTTTTCACCCGTTTGCAGATGCAACTTCCTCTTCATCGCACTCATCCAGTGCTTCCTATGGATCTCATTACGATAGTTCTCCAATTCCATGCGTTCCTGATGTTTCTG
>Ga0265300_10002495_pt1 | contig 15880 bp, 11 predicted proteins | sample AusTroGonzalo_MG_FD_193482 | JGI IMG/M metagenome (GOLD analysis project Ga0265300, IMG submission 193482) | Bovine rumen microbial communities from tropical cattle in Woodstock, Queensland, Australia - Gonzalo_03 | ecosystem: Host-associated > Mammals > Digestive system > Stomach > Rumen ...
AGCAGAATCGCTCAATGCAAAAATCAAGGACTTCAGGGCTCAGCTAAGAGGTGTTATTGACAAGAAATTCTTCATCTTCAGACTGGTCAAGATTTTCGGTTAATCCACGTGGTTATGCAGGTGACCCGAAATTAAGGATGTCTTCACCAAACGCCTGGTCTTCGGTCACTCCTGGAAGTGACAACGTGTACTCTCTGACCTCTTCTATATTCATACCCAATCAAAGTTGACTTCTCCAGCACCAATCTCAAAGTGGTATCTGGCAATCCCTAAATCCATCTTGGTATAACCAATCATGGAAAAACCCTTCTTTGCTCTTATTTGATGGCGATTGTTTTTCACTCCAACGTGTTCAAACGAAAATTTCTGTTGGTTTACGGCTGTAGGAGCAAGCAAAGCTGCTTCTACACCTTTCTTGAACCATAACGGTGTGATGTCACTGGCATTGCTTACTTGCTCGACGGTCTTGATCTTATGACCGACACCTTGTGTCTCACCATAACCGATAGCAATATAACAAGCAATTTTCTCGTCTTCGCCAAGCTCATACGTTCCTGCCACCTTCGAGTAGGAGAGACCTACCCAACAGGTGTTTAGCCCAAGTGTCTGAGCCAACAACACCAGATGCTCGCCATAGTAGCCTATGCGTTCATCAAGATCTTCGGCTTTCTTTCCTGCCATGACAATATAGTTGTTGGCATTACGGAACTTTCCATATTTTGCCATAGTCCCTTGGAAAGCCTTTGGTTCGTTAAGGATTAGCTGCATATGCAGCTTGCCTTCACGATTCAGAACGGCGATCTGCTCTTCCAATGCCTTTACTACATCATCTGCCAAAGGCTCGTTTTTGTATGCCCTTACACTATGCCGGGCTTCAATAGCTTCTTGTAGTGTCATTGCTTGTATTCTTAGATAATCGCGTTCTCCCTTTTTTGAAACCGCAGACGAACTACTTACCCACGCAGAATCTACTTTCCGATGCAGAATCTAATATCTGCAAATATAATACGGTGATAATCAACGATATAACATTATTTTAGAGGGACAAAAGTTATGTCGAGGGACGTTTGAGGGACAGAAAATTGGCAAGAATCTGCAAATGAAGTTGCCGCCCAAAAAAGAAAAAGCAAACATCTGAAAATATGGCGATGCGTTTCTTTTCCAATTCACATTTGTTAACACGGATTTTTGCACATTCTTGCATTCGCTGTGAAGCGAGTGCATTTGTGCTTCAATCGCTGTCCCTCCAAATAGCCTTTTCATGTTTATTTCTTTTCAGTTCTTTGCAGATGTTTATATTATAACGTAAAAACGACCATTTATATTGCCTTGAAGTACCATTTATAACGTCTGTCCCTCGGGGGACACTGTTGAGTTGTTATCTGTCCCATTTTGTCCCTCGGAACCTTTCAATTCTGTCCCTCAGAGTTCGTTAATTATATTATTTGCCGGAATAAAAAGTATAGTTTAGGTTATGGATATATTAAATGCAAATAAACTAAACCGTGCCGAGTTCAATCCACTTTATGCTTTCATCTTTTTCTTTTGGACGGCAATCGACTCGTCGTATATAGTTATTTGCATGATATTTATATCGGAATTCACTAAAAATGCGGACATGAAGCAAAATTCTATGCAAAAAGGTTATAACACCACAACTATTTTGCATAGAATTTGTTTTTGCAATTTAAATGATAAAATTCGTTTATAATTGTCTATTTTTAATGTGACATATGCCAAAATTGTGTGTACCTAAAAAGATTTGTATGGGTGTTTTATCTTAGGAGTCTGATGAGCTTTAGCAACTCTTCTTCATCAAATCTTGGAATGCCATCATATTCACCTTTAAGATACTGTGGTTGTAGTATCTTGTCAAATCGTGGATTATATGATTCGTCGAATCGACTCAAAGAACTTATACCACCAGATGATTTGTTGACAGTCCATATTTCATCGCTACGCAACAATTCGTAACTCATTAGTGAACTGTTGTGAGTAGTGAATATCAGTTGAGTTGATATCTCTTCTGAATACTTATAATAAAGTTCTATTAACTTTATCATCAATGCAGGATGTAAACTGCGTTCCATTTCGTCGATTATAAAAACTTTGTCGCCTTGTATGAAATCTAATATTAGGGGAATAAAATCGAATAGTCGTTGTGTGCCATCGCTTTCTTCACCGATGGAGAATAATTCAAAATCGTCAACATCTATACGTTTATGAATAATCATTAGTTTTTTTGCGACAATCTCTCCATCTGATATAGTTATCAAATAGAGATTATCTTCGAAACGGAGTGAACCAAAGGCTTCGTTTGTGTTTGATTTGGATAAATCTGTTTGGATGAAGTTTTTCAAATCTTGTGGGATTCCCAATTTATTGAAATCGACTTTTTCTAGGTCGATTGATGTAATGCCTGTATCAAAAAAGCGCAGTATAGCACCAAAACCTTCCTTTAGTTTGTTGTCATCAACTGCTTTTAGCATACTTCCCTGTTTATAAGGTGTTGCTGGGAAAATTGTTTTTAGTGTATTGATGAACCATGCTAGAATGTTTTCAAGGTCTTCAATGTTCGACACATTGTCATGAACATTGCGGCTTAAAACTTCGTGGAGAAATAATGATCTCGGGGGAGTGGCCTTGGCAAATACTGTCAGGAACTGTTTCTCGCTTTCTTTCTTATTGAGCTTTAGAAGATATGAAATGTCGAAAGGATTATCTGCGTTTATGTTTCTTTCGAAAATGGAGTATTCTGTTTTTTTTGTGATTTGCTTTAGCCATTCTTTTGAAACTCGCTCTGCATTGTAACTAAAGCCGTATTCGTATTTTTTGTTGTTACACAAGATCACGTAGATGAAAGTGGTGTCTTTTTTCTTGTTTTCAGCATGTAAGCGGAAGGGGTGGTATTCCATGGGACTGCCTATCGGGGTTCCTTCGAGCACGAGTCTTTTCCCAAGATCGATGGCCTTGACAAAATTGCTCTTTCCGCTGGCGTTGGCACCAAACATAATGGCTGTCTTCAGAACAGTAAATCCTTTAACCGGTTCTACCTTGTGATGACTCTTTAATGTACCCCTGCCGGGTTTCAGTTTGAAAACCACCTGACCCTTGAAAGACAGAAAATTAATTGCCGTGAATTGCTGTAACATATATATTAATAATATAATAAATAGTATGTAATATACTATTATAATTAAACGTGGTTGCAAAGGTAACGAATTAATCTCATTTAAACAAGAAAATGGTTGTAAATATTTTACATTGGGGGTATGAAATGTGATATTTTCACATTTTGTTTGCAAAGTATTTGGTAGATTGGAGGAAAAGTGGTAATTTTGCAGGCGAGAATATAAATTGAAGTATAAGTATGATACAAATTGACAGTGAAACAAAAGAGAAAAGAAATAAAGAGTATAACATGAAAGCCAGAAAGTACCCTGCATATTTGAGTTTGGCCATACCTATCGTCTTAGGTGTGACTATGGGCGTTAAGGATATGACATGGGCGAGTGTATGGGCAAAAGCCATCGCCTACCTGTTGTCAATCTCTGCCATTAGTGCAGCCTTGCTGTTTTTGCTTAGATTTATTCTCCAATTTATAGCTAAGTTTTATCCGGAGAGATTGCTTTTCTGTGACCGATTGAAGCCGACGAACCGAATCCTTTATAGCAATGATAACACTTATACTGAGGATCAGAAGACGGAAATAAGGAAAAAGATAATGGTCCATAGGAAGATAGACCTTGGGAAATATAAGCCTAAAACGTATAAAAACAAAAAATACGTGAAGCGTCTCGATGAAGCAGTAAAATGGCTGCTCGATGTGACGCGGTTTGATGAAATATTGTTCGAGCAGAATTATCTGTATGGATTCTGGCGAAACCTGACGGCTGCGTTGTTGGTTGATGCCGTACTGGTATTTGTAATGGCCGCGATTAACAAATGGTATTATGCACTTCCCCTTGGAGAGCATCTCGTGGGGATAGGCTTGCTGATATTGCTGTTAACCATTCCTGCGGCATTGGTGGCGTATTACAACGGCAGGACTTTCGCCAAGAGGATGTATGATGTGTTTATTAACTTGGATGATAACGAAAAAACTATTTTTAGAAATGAATATGAGCAAGATTAAGTTTTATCCGGTAGATAATGGTGATACCGTATTGATTAAGGTTGAGAAGACCACCATTCAGATTGATGCAAATATCAGAAACAGCGATGACTGTTATGATGTTATGGAGGATTTATTGGTCGAGTTGAATACTGACAGCGAAGGCAGATACCATCTGGACTTGTTTATGCTGACGCACCCAGACGAGGACCATTGCCGTGGTATTGACACCAATTATTATTTGGGCGACCCCGACAAGTATTCGGATGCGGATAAAGATGATGACTTGGTAATTATTGATGAATTGATGGTGACACCGATGCTTTTCTCTGATGCCACCAGCACGCCAGCAAAAGCATTGAAGAAGGAGGCCAACAGGCGTCGCAAGTTGTGGGATGAGGATTCTTTAGACAAAAATAAGGCGGGCAATCGACTTGTCATCATCGGATATGATGGAGACAAGAAATATGAAAAGGTTCCCTCATACATTCCGGGGGAGACGATTAAGAAGGTGAATGGCAAGACCATGACTCTGCTGGAATTCTTTGTACATTCGCCATTCAAGGATAGTATGGTGGAGGGAAGAGCCGAGTCGGACAAGAATGTGACATCTATCGTGATGCAGGCAAGGTTCAAGTATTTAAGTGCTGATACCCAACCAGCAGCACTGTATCTGTTTGGCGGTGATGCTGACCATTATATATGGAAGGATATCCAAGACCAAAGTTCGGCACATAACAATGGTGAAAAATTAGATTTTGATATTTTTCTGGCTCCACATCATTGTTCTTGGTCCTATTTCAATGACGTTCCTTATAAGAAAGGCGAAACCGACGAACCTGTGGAATCGTCTAAAGACTTGATTGAAGACCATAAGTTGAAGGGGGCTGTGATTATTGCCTCTTCGAAGCAAATTAAGGATGATGATGACAATCCTCCACATTATCCTGCCAAAAAGGAATACGTGAAACTGATAGGATCATCTGACAAATTCATCTCTTTAGCCGAGGAGCCGAATTCCAAGAACCCCAAGCCCGTGGTGTATGAGGTTACCTCCAGCGGTTTTCAGAGAAAGGACAAGAATCAGCAGACAGGTTCGGCTGGAGCGGCCATCGGTAGCAGTGGTACATCGGGAAGAAAGTCGGCTTATGGAAGAAAGTAACGAATATCCACAATTCACAGAGTGTACGCTGTCGGAAGTTCCACAGTGTGTACAAGATGATGTCAAAAGAGTCGCCAGGATGGATGGCGTCTCTTTTGACAATATATATTACAGGTATCATGAATCTGTAGTCGTTCGGCTGGTATTGTCACTTGAACTACCAACAAGGTACGATGAAACAATGGCACAGGTTAGGGCTGAGGAGCCTGTGTTTGTGGAGTTCTATTCGGATTATCCAAACAGAGTGCCCCGCGTGTATATTGGACGGAACGATTTTGATTTTGACCACGCTCCCCATATTTATTGTGAGACGAAGAGCGGACTCAGGCCCATTTGTTTGTTCCGTGGTAATGGTGACGAGTGGTTTGCCAATATGGAGATAGAAGACTTTATCAAACATCTACGGTCGTGGTATGAGGATTTGGCATCTGGAGTTAATATAGAAGACGGTGGCGAGTTTGAACCAATGAGACTTGAAGGGTTTACGGCAACCATGATATATGATTATGAAAAACTGTCGGACGAGATTGACAAGGCCGATAGCCAGCAAAAAGATATTTTTATAGCTGTTTGTAGGTTGTCAGAAAAGAAACTAATCAGATTGACAAGAGCTAACTTCTGGCTGCTGAAATTGCCAGGACTGGATAAAAAAGATATTATTCCCGGTTTAGTTTGCTGGAATGGCAGTAAAAGGAGTTGTGATAAGTATGATGTCGTAATGCCAAAGACGTATTCGGAACTCCAGGAATATGCCACCGAGCATGGCGTGGAAATAGAAGATGCAGTTAATGGGGGCTTAGGTAAAACGAATAGCAGTAGCGCGAGTTTTATTATTATCCTGGCAATAAGGAGGAGCAAGAAACTGATAGGCGTGAATTCTTTCTATCAATTTGTAAATTTTGAAATACTCTGCGACACAGATAATGAAGGGAAATATGTGGTGACACCAACATCGAAGGTGCAATTCCACAAGCATGAATCACCATTCACAATCAGGAAGGCGCATGAGATATCAAACTTAGATAAGGGAATAAACCCATCCTTAATCATTGCCGGTTGCGGTGCTCTTGGTTCAAAAGTAGCGATGCATTTGGTTCGTGCTGGTATAAACGATATCTTGTTTTCAGATCCAGATACGATGAGTGAGCATAATCTGAGCCGGCATATGCTGTTTGATGATTCGGTCAATAGGAATAAGGCCAGTGAAATGGAACGTGTAACCAATCTGATGTACTACCATGAAGGGTTAAAAGCAGCATCTTCGTATAAAGGCATCAAGTATGTTTTAGATGACGTGGACGTTATGAACAAACGAAAGCCCGACTATCTTCTTGATTTTACAGCCTCGAAGGTGGTTAACAATCAGCTGGTAAATATAGAGAACAGACCTACGGCTATCAGTGCAGCCATATACGATAACGGGAGATTCGGATTGTTACTGTGCGAAGGAAAAGGTGGCGGGGTAAGGCTGGATGACGTAATGGCGACATTCTTTGCCAAATACAAGATCGATGCTTTTGTTTCCAATTATCTTATGAGGGAGAAGGGACTTTTGGAAGAGCCAGCAAATTTGCTGAATGTAGGGCTTGGCTGTAATTCGGAAACATTCATACTTGCAGATGATGTCATATCATTGTATGCTTCGGCGATGAGTATTACAATTAAGAATGTCTTTGGTGGCAATCATCCTGATGGTGGCTGTTGGATGTATATTTGTGATGATGATGGAAATATGAAGGTTCATAGAATTGAAGTACCTCCATACTATTGTTATGATGTGGGCACTTGGAAGGTTCGTATAAGTGAGCAGGCATTTAAGGATATAGTGGAGCAGGCCGAGGCGGCTGGCAGTTATGAAACAGGCGGGTACTTATTAGGGCAATGCAATCTTAAGACAAATACAATACATGTAATAGATACCATCGAGGCACCGGAAGATACGATACATAGAGGTGATTACTTGGTCTTAGGTAAAAGGGGCGTAAGGAAGAAACTGTCGCAGGTTGAGCGTCGGTCAGGTGCTACGTTTGGGTATGTGGGAGAGTGGCATTCTCATCCTAACGGGCCTAACGACTTCAGTACTACTGACTATGAAGAATTTGCTAATAAAGCAGAAGAGATGATGGACGATGGTGCTACAAAGCCAATACTGGAGATGCTGGTGGCTCCTGCTGGTATGAGTTGCGCGGTACTGACACCTTCGAATTGCAGGATTAATCATAACTAGATGAATTTGTTTTCAATTAAACACTTAATAGAATTGCATATCAATTATAGTCTGTTAATATGTAGAATCCCGTTGAAGGGTAATTGAGTCTCAATGTAAATAGGGTAATTTGCAAATTCCCTAATAGAGTTCCATGCTTAATGTTAATCAGAACAATTAACTAATTTGATTTTCTAAATGTACCTCTAGCAAATCCTTCACCAATAAGTGTTTGACTGTCTTTGATTTCAAACAACAAATCGCTTTTGTCAGTCCTTATTCTAATATTGATCTCGTCCAACTCATAGCTTGATGCTAAGGAAAATCCAAAGATGGCATCAACAATTGTCACAGTCCTCTTTCCTCTGAATATTAATTTCCTATAGAAAGTACAGTCTCTCTTTCTTTTGGTAGGCAATCGTATCTCTATTTGTTGTTTTCTGCTTGCTTTTTGCTTTTAAATTCCATAAAAATATGAATTTGGAGATAAATTTGTATAAAAATCGCCAATATTTGAAGAAAATGTTTGGTTGGGAATAATAAAAAGAGTAAATTTGCAATAAATTTAGTCTGGTATTCATAAAATAAACGAAGATGGCTACAAAAATACAGCAAATATTAAAGATTGCACCCAATGAATCAGTCTTATTCGGTTCGTGGCTTTCTAGTCAGGGATTGGATGCTCGTGGTCAGTATGCTTATATGAAAAGCGGATGGCTTGACCGGATATCGAAAGGGGTGTATAAGATACATGGAACAGAACCAAGCTTGTTTGCTGCTGTATCGTCATACAATACGCAACTTAGTAAGAGTTGTGTTGTAGGAGCATATACTGCCTTGGACCTTCGAGGGTACTCCCATTACCTATCAATGGGGAAACCTATGGCTTATCTTTTTACTGACAAAAGCAATAAGTTGCCTTCGTGGTTACTAAAAGAGGAGTGGGATATGACTGTGAAATACATGACAACCTCGTTCCTTGGTGATGAACTGTTGGCTGTAGAAACAATGAGCATCAATCAGTATGACTTACTTGTGTCATCTCCAGAACGTGCCATATTGGAGTGTCTGAACTTGCCTGAAGCCTCTTCTTCATTGCTCGACATCTATTACATAATGGAGAGCATGACAACATTACGTCCCAAGTTGGTTCAGACTTTACTGGAAAACTGCACATCTCAGAAAGTGAAGCGCCTTTTTCTCTATATGGCAGAAAAGTCTGGTCACTCCTGGTATAAGGCTTTGAAACTGGAAAATGTCAATTTAGGAACATCAAGGTTTATGATAACGCCTACAGGAAAGTACATCAATAAATATAATATGACCATCTCTAAAGAACTTGCAGAATATGAATAATTTGACATTGTCGATAACTACTATAGGTGATTTGCTTCTTCGCAAAACCATAACTAATGGTGAAGAACCTATCAAAGACGTAAATCTGTGTGTACCTATTTACCAACGTCCATACAAATGGACTGCCCGTAATGTCATTCAATTGCTTGATGACATTATTGATGCAAAGAATAGCAACAAGGAAAGATACAGAGTCGGTACGCTTATCCTTCATAAAGCAAAGGACAAGAACCAATATGATATTGTTGATGGTCAGCAACGAACCATTACCTTCTCACTTCTTCTTACAGCATTAGGAGGAGAAGGTATAGAGTTCTTGCTGCAGAAGATATATGATAATGAGCACAATAACCATAACATTGCTAACAATTATAATGCACTTTACCGAAGGGTAGGCTTAAAATCTGAAGAAAGCGAGTCCGCAATAGAACATCAACGAGAGATGGAACGTCTTAAGGACTACATTGAGAATAGGTGTGAGTTGATTGTTGTGATAACTACCGATGTGTCTGAAGCTTTCCAGTTCTTTGACTCTCAAAATGCACGAGGTAAGGCTCTATACCCTCATGATTTGTTGAAAGCATACCATCTTCGTGAAATGAATGACATTAGTGAGGAAGAAACAGAAAAGATAGTAAAGGATTGGGAACAGGTTTCACAAAGTGGGTTAGCAGATTTCTTTGGTAATTATCTATATCGTATAAAAGAATGGGTAAGTGGCAACAAGGCAAATGTTTTAAATGAGCATAACATCCATATGTTCAAAGGAATTACACGTTCGGCAAGAACACCCTATGCTCAATTCTATAAGAGTGCCTATTGCTACGCTGATATGGTCAATTCATCTGCTATGCCTTTTGTTTCGGGTACTAGAAATGTTAATGCGTTCCAGCTGAACACGCCGATAATAGCAGGTAAACCATTCTTTGAATACACAAAGCACTACTACAGTATACTTAAGGATATTCAGAACAATAATAAGTATGAGGGGTTCTATATCAATGACAATATTATAGTTAAAACCCTGGATCGACATTTTAAAAAAGGTATAGGTAATGGCATAGCTCGTCTGATGTTTGACACCTCAGTTCTACTTTATGTTGATAGATTCTGTCCGGAAACATATCCGACAAAAGAAGACATGGACCTATTTGAACAATTTGTTATATATGCGTTCATTTGGGCTTATTCATTAAGAGCGCAATACACTAACCTTGGTTGGCTTTCTGCACAGAATTATATTATGGGGTGGAGTGATAAGATTAATACATGTAATATGTATAAGCTGATTGCTAAACAAGATACGCCAGCCTCATTACTAAGTGCTTTGGCTGATAAGCTTAATCCTCTTTCAAATGGTGACATTAAAGATGGTTGGGCTCAAGAATGCTATGAATATAGTGGCAAGGGCGAAACACTGAAGAATCTAAAGGATGAGAAAGATGGCGTGTATGAAAACTATCTATATTTTTTCCAGATAAATGGTTTCTATAAATAAATGATTGGCAATGAAAGAAATTAAAAACATACTTGAAGAGTGTTCAATTAACGATATATATTTCTCTAATTGGGGGACTTCTGTATTATACAAGATACCTATCTATCAGCGTAATTATGCATGGGAACGTGAAGAGATATACGCCTTGATAAAGGATGTATATGATTCGTTGGAGAAGTCTGTTTACTATATTGGGACTCTCGTCACATACAAGCGTGATGAGAATATCTATGAGGTTATAGATGGTCAACAACGTCTGACAACAATTTTCATTATCTTGAAGGCTTTGGGAATAGAAACTATTGCAAACCACCTTACTTATTCTGCAAGAAAGGTTTCTGCTATGACAATAGAAAAAATGCCTAAGTTTGGTGAAGAAAAGGACCAGGGTGTTGTCGATGGATTCAATTATGCAAAGGAAGCACTCAAAGACATTGTTGGCGAAAAGAATGCTGAAATAGAAACATTCAAGGATTTTTTCTTGAACAAGGTACATATCATCCATTATCGTGTGCCGAAAGATGTGGATTTAAATCACTATTTTGAGGTTATGAACTCTCGTGGTGAGCAGTTGGAAAAACACGAAATAGTAAAAGCTAAACTCAGCGAACAGTTGATTGGTGATGACGTTGCCATGGAGAAGTTTAGTCGTATATGGGAGGCTTGTAGCGACATGAGTTTCTATATTCAGCAGAAATTCCCAGATACAGATGTCTTTGGTACAACTATGGATGATTTTAAAATAAGGTCTTTTAATGATAAATTTACAAATTCTAATGTGGGTTCTTCTTTGTCATTAGGCATGAAAAGCATTTCAGAACTTTTAGATTCGCCTATAAAAACGATTGATAAAGGTGATGAAGTGGATAAGAATGATCATTTCCAACCAATTATTGACTTCCCGAATTTTCTATTGATTGTTTTGAAAATTACGAGATTGATGAATAAAAATGACGATTTTAATCCGTTGAACTTTACGCTTGATGATAAAGAACTGATTAAGGAATTTGAAAAAGTGAATCTTACTCCGAAGTTTGTTAAGGACTTTGCTTATAATCTTCTTCAGGCAAAATATTATCTTGATAACTATATAATCCATCACACAAATGGAGAGGATAGAACCATTGAAAATCCATGGAAGTTGCAATATTATTATAAGCAGGGCAATAAGGCAGCCTACGTAAAAGATTTGTACGAGGGTAAAAAAGAGAAACAAGACGAAGTGATTCAATTATTGTCCATGTTCGAAGTCGCTTTTACACCTAAACAAAGAAAGAACTATTTGTTCTATTGTTTATACCATTTGTTTGAGGATTGGGATCTAAATAATTATTTGGAATTCTTAAGGAAACTGGCAGATAAATATTTCTTCGATGTGTATCTTGATGCGAGCAAACTCAATGATATGAATCAGCCCAAACCTAATAGTTTTGATGATACTATTCTTAATGGAAGTGAACTAAACGTTGAATTAGAAGATGTTGAGCGAGATTTTGATAGTATTTATTCTATTGGTTCATGCAATATACCTCTTTACATATTTAACTATACGGATTATAAAATTTGGAAGAAATATGCAGAGGAACTTCGTGGAAACAAAGAAAAAAAAGACTCTCGTAGTCGAATAGACTTTTTCAAGGCATTAGGTTGTAGTGACTTTGAGTTAGATGTTTTCAATAACTTCTATTTCTCTCGAACTAGAAAAAGTTTGGAACATTATTATCCACAAGCCAAGGCTGGTGATGATATGCCAATTAGTACGCAAGATATAAATTGTTTTGGCAATTTTGCCATGATAGGTTCTGATGCAAATAGTTCTGGCTCGAATTGGAATCCAATTGACAAAAAGAATCGCTATCTAGATACAAAGTCTAACCAAGTAAGTGTTGCCTCTCTAAAGTTCCGAATTATGTTACAAATATGCCAGGACAATTACGATGCAGGTATTAAGGATGATAATTTGAAACGTCCATTTGGTTTAGAATGGGATGTTGATGATATGGCTCGACATCAAGAGAAGATGCTCGAAATTCTTATGAACTTTTAATCATGCCAACAAGGAAGTGTATAAAAGGTATACTATTCAAAGAACTCGCAGAATATGAATGATGTAAAATCAAGTGTTTACGCTCAGAAGGTAGAACTGCTACTCCGTCTCATTCCGATTGTGATGGAAGAGGAGGTCTTTGCTATACATGGTGGAACTGCCATCAATCTTTTTATGAAAGATTTGCCACGCTATTCTGTAGATATTGATTTGACCTATATCCCATTGGCTGACCGTCAGACAAGTTTGGATGACATCAATTTGCATCTGAAAGCCATCGCGGAAAAGGCAAAGAAAGCTTTCAAAGGAATGCATATCGTTCCAAACTTCAGTACCTGCAAACTGTTGTGCGAATATCGAGGTAAGCAGGTGAAGATAGAGGTTAACCAGACCAAGAGAGGAATTATAGGTGGTGATGTTCAAACTATACCATTGAGTGATAAAGCACAGGAAGAGTTTTCTCTCTATTGTGAGGCAAGCGTTGTACCCCTAACTCAATTATATGGTGGCAAGATTGCAGCAGCTCTATCACGCCAGCATCCTCGTGACTTGTTCGATGTAAAGTATATGGATATCCCATTGAACGAATGCCGCGAGGGACTCATCTTCTGTTTACTTGGTAGTGACAGACCGATTCATGAGTCATTTGCTCCACGCCTAATTGACCAGCGAGAAGCAATGGAAAACCAGTTTGCAGGTATGACGGATATTCCTTTTACATACGAGGAGCTTGAAGAAACTCGTGCCAAACTCATTAATGATGTAAAGTCGTTGATAACAGAAGCGGATAAGAAGTTCCTGATTAGTTTCGAATCTGGACAACCAGAATGGGAAGGATATGAGTTTGAATATTTCAAGGATTACCCATCAGTACAATGGAAACTTCTCAATCTGAAGAAACTCGGCAAGCAGAATCCGCAGAAGTTGCAAGAAGAGGCTGAGAAACTAAGAAATCTCTTTAATTTCAATCTCAATAATTAACAGCTCACTACTTATGTCATACCAAGATTTTCAACAGAGGGTTTATTCGCACTTGATTAAGTATAAGAAGGAAAACCTTAAGATTATTGATAAAGGTACTTCTGCACATGGAGTTGAACACGATTGTTTATTACCAAAGCCATATAGCGAAGCCAAAATACCTATTATGCTTTATGATGGTATTAAAGAAACAGTGAAAGACATTCAAGCAAGCAAGTTTGCATATAAGCCTCACCTTGCAGCTTCTGTACATGTGGCAAGTTCTCAAACTGCATGTATCAACCTATTTGTGCCAATCTTGGAAAGTGAGTACGCAGACCAAATACTTATAAGGGCAGGAGTCGTACCAAAAGAATTTGACCATATTGACAGAAACCAGCTTCGCAAAGGATATTGCTTTGAGTATTGGGAGTCAACAATTGAAGGAACAAAAGGGCTTCTTGGAGATCATAGTCCTCATGCTGGTACAGACTCAGATGTTGCCATTGCATATCGCAACAAGAACAACAAACTGTGCCTTTGGTTGATAGAGCACAAGTTAACGGAACGAGAATTTACGACTTGTGGAGGCTACCGTTCAAAGGGTATTTCTCACTCAGAGAAGGAATATTGCACTTCTTGCGGTATTGAAGAAATTTTGGAAAACCACGATAAGTGTTATTACCACAAGCATTGTGCTTACTTTTATTGGAATATTATGGATGCACAATCTTCATTCTTCTGTGGTAAATATGAAGGCAATGGCTGTCCGTTTAGAGGCGGTATGAATCAACTATGGAGAAATCAAATGCTGGCCTTGGAACTTGAGAATAGAAGTGAATATGAAGAGGTCTATTTTTCAGTTGTCTCTCATCCAGACAATTCTTTCCTTGACAAGACAATGAATGAATATCGGCAACTTACAAATAACTCTCCAAAGTTCTATGACTTCAAATCAAATGCACTTGTGGATGTAGCAATTGATTATTTGCCTGATTGGTCAAATTGGTATAAGAAGGTGTATTTGGGAATTGATTAATGTATCACCGTGATTATGACAATATACAAATGATAGAACAACTCCGACAATTAATGACTCTCGATGCCAACATGAATACATCTGACATCAAAGAGCGTTTTGAACAAATAGCAATGATGCTGTTTGAATATTATGCTATTAAAAAGGGTGAGACGAAGTATCTTTTTAAAGAGATTGAGTTTTACTTTTACAATAAGAATCATCGTGATATCATCACATATCCACGTTCATCAAAACCGCTATGTTGGTATAACAATAGATTTGGGGGAATTGACTTGAATTTTGAAAGTAATATAGAGTGTCGAGAATCAAAAAAATATGATCTTGATGATACTGCATACTTTGGTGGTATTCTCATTCGTCAATTAGTTTGTGTCAATGAGGTTGGCAGTAGTAAGGTCTTGAGTGGACCTTTAAGGTGTGCTGAATTATTCAAACACAATGACACGACCAGCAGTTTCAATGAACCACAACTTGTTAAGTACGACAACGGTATGGTAGGATACATTCGTAGACCTCGAATCAATATTCTGCAACCGAAGCAGATTGTCAAGGAAAAGGTGAGCGGTATTCTTAACAATTATCATGTATATCCAGAGAAAGAAAAACTATGCGACGATTTTTCCACATTTAAGGGTAAACTCTATAGATATATACGATGTGATAAATTGATGCATGATAAAGATACTAATATGGTTTTTATCTCTCCTTGGTTGAAGGATAAGAACGGTGGTGGTCCTGAGTTTTATCAGCGTTTGGCTAATCTATTTGAACAATTGGGGATAGAGTATAAGGAGCTGAAATGTACAAATGATTATTGGGTACGTGATTATATGCCTATTCAATTGGATAAAGATGAATTTTTAAATTATCATTATTATCCAAATTATCTTGTAAATATGGATGATATTGAGACAATTACTGATGCAACCAAGGTGTTGCGTGGTATGGGTATCAGTTGCCGTTCAACCAATCTCATCATTGATGGTGGTAATATGGTGCCATGCGGTCCATATATTGTGATGACAGATAAGGTGTTTTCAGAAAACAGAAAAAAGAAAGATGATGCAGACTTTAAGGCTTTATTGGAATCAGAGCTTGGTCATCCTGTTATCATTATTCCCTGGACTTCACATGAAGACGATGTTTATGGACATTCAGATGGTTTCATCAAATGGTGTGGGGATAATCGAATACTGATGGGTAATCATGGAGATTGCTATTCAGATGAAGCTGCATCCATCCGTAGGATTCTTGAAAGTTATGGTTTTGAGGTAACAGAAATGCGTTTCAAGGATAAAGTTGATACACCTTGTTGTGATCTCAACTGGGCTTATATCAACTTCCTACAAGTAGGCAAGAACATCATAATGCCTATATTCGATATTCCAGAAGATGCAATAGCTCAACAATACATTCAAGAAGCATTCCCCGATTGCTGTATCCGTCAAATAGAAATGGCAGAAATTGCAAAAGAAGGTGGCGCTTTACATTGTAT
>Ga0265300_10002504_pt1 | contig 15846 bp, 16 predicted proteins | sample AusTroGonzalo_MG_FD_193482 | JGI IMG/M metagenome (GOLD analysis project Ga0265300, IMG submission 193482) | Bovine rumen microbial communities from tropical cattle in Woodstock, Queensland, Australia - Gonzalo_03 | ecosystem: Host-associated > Mammals > Digestive system > Stomach > Rumen ...
TCTTCTGGCGCCGCCAGCCTTGCCCTCTGCAGGAATCCAAGCGCCCGATCCAGCGTCGGCGCCTCGGCGCGCAGCATCGCCTGGAACATGAAGGGCGGCGAGCAGCTCTCCCTGCGGTCTTCGAGCGCCCGCGCCGCGAACCGCTCAAAGCTCTGGGCCCTGAGCTCCTGGAAAATCGGATGGTCGGGAAAACGGCTCTGGACATACACGCGCCCGGGGATCTCGCCGCGCCCTGCGCGTCCGGCAACCTGCAGCACCGTGGAAAACAGCCGCTCCTCGGCCCGGATGTCGGGATTCACAATCTGCGCATCCACGTTGAGCACGACGACGAGCCCCACGCGCTTGAAGTCGTGGCCCTTGGCGATCATCTGCGTGCCGACAATGATGTCGACCTCGCCCTTGTGAATTCTCTGAAAGGCGGCCTCCGTCTCGCCCTTCCGCTTCACGCTGTCGCGGTCGAGCCGCAGCACCCGGGCCTGCGGCCAGAGCGAGGCGATCGCCTCCTCGATCCGCTGGGTGCCCGTGCCCACCGCGTTGATCTCGGGATTGCCGCAGCTCGGGCACCGCTCAGGCACCCGGTACGAGGCGCCGCAGTGGTGGCAGACAAGGCGTTTTTCCGCCTTGTGAAACACCGTGAAGGTCGAGCAGTGCAGGCAGCGGCTCACCCAGCCGCACATGGCGCAGGAAACGGACGGAGCGTACCCGCGGCGGTTGATGAAGACCAGAACCTGCTCGCCCCGCGCAAGAGCGGCATCAACCGCCTCGCGCGACTCCAGCGCAAAGACCTCGCCCGCACGGCGGCGCATGTCAATCACCGTGAACGCAGGAAGACTTGCGCCCTGCACCGCCCTCCTGGTGAGCCGCAGGAGCCGGTAGGCGCCGCGCTGGGCTCCGTTCCAGGTCTCGAGCGACGGCGTCGCGGACCCCAGCACGCAGGGGCAGGCGTTCAGCTGCGCACGCTTCACGGCAAGGTCGCGCGCTGAATGCCTCAGGCCGTCCCCGGCCTTGTAGCTGGGATCGTGCTCCTCGTCGACAATGATGAGCCGCAGCTTCCTGAAGCTCGCAAACACCGCCATGCGGGTGCCGACGACCACGCGGCTTCTGCCTTCGTGCACGGCAAGCCACGAGCGGGCCCGCTCAAGATCGGAGAGCTCCGAGTGAAGCGTCACCACGGTCTCTTCCGAAAACCGCTCGCGCACCCGGTTTTCGAGCTGAGGCGTGAGATTGATTTCGGGGACGAGGAACAGAACCTGCGCTTCGGGATCCTGGTCGAGCACACGGCTCATGGCGTTGAGATAGACCTCGGTCTTGCCGCTACCCGTCACGCCAAAGAGCAGGAACGTGGCAAAGCCCTCGGCCGAGCGGATCTCTTCCAGCGCCGCCTGCTGCTCGGCATTCAGTTCGGGGCTTGCGACCGCAGCGACGGCCCGGGGCTTCACCGTGCGGATCTTCTCAAGCGATGCGGCATGGCGCACGCCCGGCGCCTTGCGGAAGAAGGGCGGCAGGGCGCTCACCGCCGCCTGTCCCCAGGAGCGCATGTAGTAGTCCGCGGCAAACTGCGTGAGCTTGAGCCACTCCTCAGAAAGGGGAGCAGTATCGGCCAGCACCCTGGAGATGCTTTTGATTCTCCTGGGATCAAGGCTGCTGGTTCGCGTCATCGCAGTGACGACGCCCACCAGTTTTCGGCTCCCCAATGGCACGAGCACCCGGTCGCCCAGCACGACGTCCTGTCCGGACGCCACCCGATAGTCGAGCGGCGGCAGCGGCGCATCCAGGGCGACCTGCGCGAACATTTCGTCATTTGCTGCCATATTTTCCTTGAATTTCCGCTCTCTTCACCGGGTCGGCGAGCTTATGAACAAGCCTGTGAATAACTCTGTGAACAAATTTTTTGTTCAATGTTTACAAAGACTTCCTCAGCGCTCTCGGACATCTGTCACTATCCCATAGCGAAAGAGTCTTTTTGTTTTAAATCAGCGCTTTACAAGAAATGATCAACGAGTTATCCGTTGCCAATTCCCCTTTATGTCGGGTCGATTGCGATGCCCCGGCCTGTGGATAACTCTGTGAACATCTTCTGAAAACGCCGCTCCCATCGGGGTTTTCAGAGGGCGGCCGACCCGTTTTTCACACGGCGCCGCCCGCCTCCCCTCCGATCAGTGCTTGATCCTTGAATATGTGTGCACTTCATCAACGAGCGCGGCCACCATCTCGGGATCGGTCTTCTGGGCAATGCCGTGTCCAAGGTTGAACACGTGGCCGCCGCTGCCGACCATTCCAAAGTCGTCGATCACGCGGCGCGCTTCCGCCCGCACGGCCTCTTCCGAGGCAAAGAGGGCCACAGGATCCATGTTGCCCTGCAGGGACACCCTGTCAGCCACCCGGGTGCGCGCCCTTGCGAGATTCACCGTCCAGTCAACGCCGATGCAGTCCGCGCCGCACTGCGCTAGATCCTCGAGCCAGACGCCGCCGCCCTTGGTAAAGACGATGACGGGCACGGACTCTCCATCAGCCTCGTGCGTGAGCCCGGAGATGATCTGGGCGATGTACTTGAGCGAGAACTCCTGGAACTTCCCGTCGGCAAGCGCTCCGCCCCAGGTGTCGAAGATCTGCACGGCCTGCACGCCGGACTCGATCTGCGCGTTCAGGTACGCCGTGACGGCCCGGGCGTTGACATCGAGAATCCGATGCAGCAGATCGGGGCGCTCGTACATCATGCGCTTGATGCCGGAAAAGTCCTTGGAGGAGCCCCCCTCAACCATGTAGCAGGCAAGCGTAAAGGGCGAGCCGGTGAATCCGATGAGGGGCACGCGGTTCGCGAGCGCCCTGCGGATCTCCTTCACGGCATCCATCACATACTTGAGCTCGGTGTTGGGGTCGGGCACGTAAAGGGCGTTCACCGCCTCCTCGCTCTGCACGGGCTTCTCAAACACCGGACCCTCGCCGGCGACAAACGACAGCCCCAGCCCCATGGCATCCGGCACCGTGAGGATGTCGGAAAAGAGGATCGCAGCGTCAAGGCCGAAGCGCTCCACCGGCTGCAGCGTCACCTCGCAGGCCGCCTGCGGACACTGCGCAAGCCCCATGAAGCTGCCCTGCCGGTCGCGCACGGCCCGGTACTCGGGCAGGTACCTTCCCGCCTGCCTCATCAGCCAGACTGGGGTATATTCGGTTTTTTCTCGCCTCAGGGCGCGCAGAAATGTGTCATTGGTCGGTTTCATGAAAATCAAGCCTGAAAAAGTTCAAAGCAATGCGGATTGTCGCACAGCCAACCTTCCGTCTTGGTTAAGGCAAGACGCAGACGGTTCATTTTCTGTTCTTGTGCATGCTCAGCCGGGAGCAAAGCGCGACCGCGTGGCGGGGGATTTCAATGGAAGGCTGAAGATCGCGCTCGCGGCGCCTCCGGTTGACGGCAAGGCGAACGCTCATCTCATGAAATTTCTTGCAAAGCTTCTCGGAGTGCCCAAGAGCGCCATTGCGCTCGTTTCCGGCGAGACGATGCGCGACAAACGCCTGCGCATCGATTCCGTAAGCGCAGGCGATCTGATTGAAAAGCTTGCAGCGCAGCCCTAGCCGCGCCGGCCTTTTCCTTAGCGAATGACGAGAACAGGACGATCGGCGGCCGAGAGCGTCTTTTGCGTCTCGGACCCGAGCAGCAGGCTGCCGAACGTGCTGAGCCCCCTGCTCGCCATCACGATGAAGCGGGCGTCATAGCGGCGTCCGACGGCAAGAATCCCTTCGTAGGGAGCCCTGCAGGGCTCGGCAACCGTTTCAAACTCAACGCCTGCGGCCTTGGCCTTCTCGGCAACCTCGGCAAGGCGCTTTTCAGCCTGATCCATCTTGCCGTCGACGACCGCGGTCATGCCGATCAGCGGCAACTTCAGGCTCTGCGCGAGCTCAACGGCGGTATCCACGCCTTTCAGGGACAGCTCGCTGCCATCCGTGCATACTTCAATGACATCTGTGAGGGCCATGATTGAATTCCTTTGCTAGCACCACTGATTCTTAAATGCTATCGCAAATTGCCGGCTTTGGATAGAGTCCCCATAAAGCAAAACGGCCGGGCATTTCTGCTCGACCGCCTGCTTGCATGTCGCGAGACTAGCCTTAGTGACGCGAGGCGTGGCGAATGTAGGCCAGCTGGGCTGCCAGGGCCGACATCGTTGCCTCGATCTTGGCGATTTCCGCCTTGCTCTTGGCACTCTGACGAGAGGCCTTTGCCTCTTCCAGCGCCTTCTTAGCCTTGGCCTCATCGAGATCCTTGCTTCGGATAGCGGTGTCAGCCAGAACCGTCACGCGATCAGGCTGGACCTCGAGAATGCCGCCGGCCACGAAGACGCTCTCCTCAGCACCGTCCTCCTTCTTGATGCGCACGGCACCAGGACGGATTCGGGTAATCAGAGGCACGTGTCCGGGCAGAATACCGAGCTCGCCTTCCTGGCCGGGAAGAGCCACAAATGCAGCCTCTCCGGAGAAGACAGCCGCCTCGGCACTGACGACGTCAACAATAATCGTGGACATAAAAAGCTCCGTTTACTCGGATCCCCGTTCGGGCTGCGGCATCCTGTTGCGGGTGCCGCAGGCCAAAGCGGAAATTACTTGATCGTCTTGGCCTTTTCGAAGGCTTCGTCGATCGTACCGACCATGTAGAAGGCCTGCTCGGGCAGAGCATCGCATTCGCCGTCAACAATCATCTTGAAGCCGCGGATGGTTTCCTTCAGCGGAACGTACTTGCCGGGCGTGCCGGTAAACACTTCTGCAACATGGAAGGGCTGCGACAGGAAGCGCTGGATCTTACGGGCGCGGGTCACGGCGAGCTTGTCTTCGGGAGACAGTTCGTCCATACCCAGAATCGCGATGATGTCACGCAGTTCCTTGTACTTCTGCAGCGTTTCCTGAACGCGGCGGGCGACCGTGTAGTGCTCTTCGCCGATGATGTTGGGGTCGACCTGACGGGAAGTCGAGTCGAGCGGGTCAACGGCCGGGTAGATACCCAGGGCGGCAATGTCACGGGACAGCACGACGGTGGCGTCCAAGTGAGAGAAGGTCGTGGCCGGAGACGGGTCAGTCAAGTCGTCAGCAGGCACGTACACGGCCTGAATCGACGTAATGGAACCGGTCTTCGTGGAAACGATTCGCTCCTGCAGGCGGCCCATTTCCTCTGCCAGCGTCGGCTGATAGCCCACGGCAGACGGCATACGGCCGAGCAGTGCGGACACTTCCGTACCAGCCAGCGTGTAGCGGTAGATGTTGTCGATGAACAGCAGGATGTCGCGGCCTTCGTCACGGAAAGCCTCAGCCATCGTCAGACCCGTCAGAGCCACGCGAAGACGGTTTCCGGGAGGCTCGTTCATCTGACCGAACACCATGGCCACCTTGTCGAGCACCTTGGACTCCTCCATTTCGTGGTAGAAGTCGTTACCCTCACGGGTGCGCTCGCCAACGCCGGCGAACACGGAGTAGCCGCCGTAGGCCTTGGCAATGTTGTTGATGAACTCCATCATGTTCACGGTCTTGCCCACGCCGGCGCCGCCGAACAGGCCGATCTTGCCGCCCTTGGCGAACGGGCAGATCAGGTCAATAACCTTGATGCCGGTTTCCAGCAGGTCGACAGACGGAGACAGTTCGTCGAACTTCGGAGCGGCACGGTGAATCGTGCGGCGCTCTTCTTCGCCGATGGGACCGCAATTGTCGATGGGGCGGCCCAGAACGTTCATGATGCGACCCAGGGTCTTGTGGCCGACCGGCACGGAGATGCCCGCACCAGTGGACTTGACCTTCATGCCGCGCTGCAGGCCGTCAGAAGAGCCCATGGCAATGGTGCGAACCACGCCATCGCCCAACAGCTGCTCAACCTCAAAGGTCAAGCCTTCTTCGGCCAGGGTATTGCTCTCACTCTTTTCCAGAACAAGAGCGTCGTAAACCTTCGGCATCTCGTCGCGGGGGAACTCAATGTCCACCACGGCGCCAATGACCTGAACGATTTGTCCGATACTCATGGGTTTTTCCTCGGTATTCAAATCCATTAAGACACAGCGGCGGCACCACCGACGATTTCGGTGATTTCCTTCGTAATGCCGGCCTGACGGGTCTTGTTGTAGACAAGCTGCAGTTCGCTGATGAGCTTGCTTGCGTTGTCCGATGCCGCCTTCATGGCGACCATACGGGCAGACTGCTCAGAAGCCATATTTTCTGCAACTGCCTGATAAATCAAAGCTTCGACGTAGCGCTTAAGCAACTCGTCAAGCACGACCTGCGCATCGGGCTCGTAGATGTAGTCCCACGAGTACTGACGCGGCTTCTCGCCGATCGCAGAGAGCCTCTCGGAGGAGAGCGGCAGCAGCTGCTCAACCACGGGTTCCTGCTTCATGGCGTTAATGAAGCGCGAGTACGCGAGGTACACGACATCAACCTTGCCCTGGGCGAAAGCGTCAAGCTGAACGCGGATCGCACCCAGCAGACGCTCCAGGTTGGGCTTATCGCCAAGCTGAACAACCTGGCTCACGACTCCGATGCCGAGCTGGCCGCAGAACGCAAGCGCCTTGTTGCCAATGGCGGTTGCATTCACTTCCATACCCTGTTCACGGAGCTCCTGAGCCTTCTGAAGAACCAGGCGCTGAATGTTCGTGTTCAGCGCACCGGCCAGACCCTTGTCGGTCGACACCACGATCATCGCGGCGTTCTTCGTTTCAGTCTTGTGCTTAACGAGGAACGGATGGTTGTAGCTCGTATTCGACTGAGCAAGGTGCGCAATCACGTTGCGGATCTTCTCAGCGTACGGACGGGCTTCGCGCATCCGGTCCTGGGCCTTACGCATCTTCGAGGCAGCCACCATCTGCATCGCCTTGGTGATCTTGCGCGTGTTCTGAACGCTCTTGATCTTCCCGCGAATTTCCTTAGTACTAGGCATCTGGTCCTCTTATTGCGTAATGGTCTCGATTAATAAGCGGCGTTCTTCTTGAACTCTTCGATCGCGGCACCCAGCAGTGCGCCATCTTCCTTGGAGAGCACCTTCTGCGCTTCGATCCGCTCAATGAGCTCAGCATTGTGAGCCTTGAGGTACTCGCGCATGGCATGCTCGCACTTGAGAGCATCCTTGACCGGAACGTCGTCGTAGACACCCTGCTCGACGGAGTACAGCGTCACGGCTTCTTCCCAGACCTGCAGAGGCTGGAACTGGGGCTGCTTCATGAGTTCGGTCACAACGCGGCCGCGCTCAAGCTGCTTGCGGGTGGTCTCGTCAAGATCGCTGGCGAACTGCGCGAAGGCAGCCAGCTCGCGATACTGAGCCAGAGCGAGACGCACGCCGCCGCCAAGCTTCTTGATGATCTTGGTCTGAGCAGCACCGCCCACGCGGCTCACGGAGATGCCGGGGTTGATGGCGGGACGGATACCGGCGTTGAACAGATCGGTCTCAAGGAAGATCTGGCCGTCGGTAATGGAAATCACGTTCGTCGGAACGAAGGCCGTGACGTCGCCTGCCTGCGTCTCAATGATCGGAAGAGCGGTCATGGAGCCGGTCTTGCCCTTGACGGCGCCATTGGTGAAGCGCTCGACATAGTCGGGGTTCACGCGAGCGGCACGCTCGAGCAGACGGGAGTGCAGGTAGAACACGTCGCCGGGATAGGCTTCGCGTCCGGGCGGACGACGCAGCAGCAGGGAGATCTGGCGATATGCCCAGGCCTGCTTGGTCAGGTCGTCATACACGATCAGGCTGTCCTGACCGCGGTCGCGGAAGTATTCGCCCATCGTGGCGCCGGCGTACGGAGCAATGTACTGCAGAGCTGCAGACTCGGAAGCCGTGGCGGCCACAACGATGGTGTAGTCCATGGCGCCGTGCTCTTCGAGCTGGCGCACGACGTTGGCAACCGTGGAGGCCTTCTGACCGATTGCAACGTAGATGCAGATCAGGTCCTTGCCCTTCTGGTTGATGATCGTGTCGATGGCGATGGCGGTCTTGCCGGTCTGGCGGTCGCCAATGATCAGTTCGCGCTGGCCGCGGCCGATCGGAATCATGGCGTCGACGGACTTCAGACCGGTCTGCACCGGCTGAGAAACGGACTGGCGATCAATCACGCCGGGAGCCACCTTCTCGACAACGTCGTATTCCTTCGTGTCGATCGGGCCCTTGCCGTCAATCGGCTGGCCGAGGGCGTTCACCACGCGGCCGATCAGAGCGGGACCAACGGGAACCGACAGAATGCGGCCGGTCGTCTTGACCATGTCGCCTTCGCGGATGTGCTCGTAGGCACCGAGAATAACCGCGCCCACGGAATCGCGTTCCAGGTTCAGGGCGAGGCCATAGGTGTTGTTGGGGAATTCCAACATTTCGCCCTGCATCACGTCCTTGAGGCCGTGAACACGGCAGATACCGTCGGTCACCGACACGACAGTACCCTGGGTACGGAGATCAGCGGAGACCCCGAGGTCTTCGATTCGCTGCTTAAGCAGTTCGCTGATTTCACTGGGATTAAGTTGCATCTTAAGCTCCGAAATTTATGCGGTGAGTGCCGTCTGCATCTGCGCAAGCCTGGCGCGCACAGAGCCGTCGAGAATTCTGTCGCCAACGCGAATGCTCACGCCGCCGATGAGGTCGGGATTGACCTGCACGATCGGGTTGAGCTTCACGCCGGGGAACTTCTTGGCAAGGCTCTTGATAAGCGAGTCGACTTCGTCTTGCGACATTGCGAAAGCGGTCTCAATGTAGGCGTCAGCGACACCTTCGGATTCGTTTTTGAGCGCATGGAACTGCGCAGCGATCTCGGGGAGAGCAGCCAAACGGCCGTTTTCGATGACTACACGCAGCAGTCCGGTGAGTTCGGACGGAACCTCCTTACCGAGAACCCCTGCAAGCAGATCAAAAACCTTGGCATCCGTCAGCTTGGGATCGCTCACGAGCTGGCTGATCCGAGGATCGGAACAAACCGTGCTCAGAGTGTCGAGAGTCTCGGCAAGAGCTCCAGCGGCCTTGGAACTGGCCTTGTGATCCTGAAGCGCCTTCCAAAGACCTTGAGCGTAGGGGCGCGCAATCGTCGAGAGTTCAGCCATGATTAAAGCTTCGCCTTAAGTTGTTCAAGAAGCTGAGCGTGGGTCTTGACGTCCACCTCGCGAGCAAGAATCTGTTGGGCACCGGCAACAACCAGAGAAGCAACTTCGGCACGAAGCTGTTCGCGGGCATGCTGCATTTCCTGAGCCGCTTCAGCCTTGGCGTTCGCAATGATGCGATCCGCTTCAGTCTGAGCCGCTGCCTTGGCATCTTCAACGATCTTGGCGCCACGCTTTTCGCCGTCGGAAACGATGACCGTTGCGCGGGCACGCGCCTCAGCCTCGATTTCCTTACCCTTGGCCTGAGCCTCGGCAAGAGCGTTGTTGCCCTTGTCAGCGGCGGCAAGCCCTTCGGCAATCTTCGTCTGGCGCTCTTCGATCGCTTTGATCAAAGGCGGCCAAATGTACTTCATCGTAATCCAGCAGCCGATGAAGAACACGGCCATCTGTACAAACAGTGTGGCATTAATGTTCATTATTGAACCCCGTCAGTCGGCGCCTGACAAATCTCAAGCGCCAACATCGTCATTAAAAGAAAAGACGTTGTCGCAGATTAGGTTCTGCGATTAGACGAACGGGTTGGCAAATGCGAACATCATGGCAACGCCCACGCCGATCAGGAAGGCGGCGTCGATCAGGCCGGCGAGCAGGAACATCTTGGTCTGCAAGGTGTTCATCAGCTCGGGCTGACGGGCGGCGGACTCGAGGTACTTCGAACCCATGATACCAATGCCGAGGCAGGCGCCCAGAGCACCGATGCCGATAATAAAGCCACAGGCGAGGGCAACCATAGCAACGTTGGTCATTGCAAACTCCTTAAATTTTCCAAAAGTGGAAGAAAGAAAAAAAGTAAAGGAAAAAGCCGTTAGTGTCCTTCATGAGCCTGACCCAGGTAAACCAGAGTCAGCATCATCATGATGAACGCTTGCAGCAAAACGATCAGGATGTGGAAGATCCACCAGCCGAGGCCGGCGATCACCTGTCCAAACACGCTCAGAGAACCGCCCATGAACCCGAAGGACAGGGCAAAGCCGCCGAGAAGCGCGATCAGGAAAAAGAGCAGCTCGCCGGCGTACATGTTGCCGAAAAGTCGCATCCCGAGAGAAACGGTCTTAGCGAGATACTCAATGATGTTCAGGGCAAAGTTCATCGGCCAGAGCAGCCAGTGATTGCCGAAGGGAGCGGTAAAGAGCTCGTGCGTGAAGCCGACGCCGCCCTTGACCTTGATGCCGTAGTAGATGCACAGCAGCAGGACGCTCACGGAAATGCCCATCGTGCCGTTCAGATCGGCGGTGGGCAGCGGACGCAGGTGATCGATGCCGATGAGGCTGGCCATCCAGGGCAGCAGATCCACCGGGATCAGGTCGACCGCGTTCATCAGAACCACCCAGACGAACACAGTGAGAGCCGCCGGAGCGATGAACGTGCGATCGCCGTGGACGATCTGCTTGCTCTGCTCCTCGACCATGTCAACGAGCATTTCAACCGCGCACTGGAACTTCCCGGGAACGCCGCTCGTTGCACCCTTGGCAGCCTTCCAGAGAAGCCACAAGCCAAGGCACATCAGCAGGATGGAGAAGAAGATTGTGTCGTAATTGAGAACGGAGAAATCGACGATTGACTGCATCTTCCCGGAGGAATTATGAGCCAAGTGATGAAGCATATAGCCAGTAGGGCTTAGAGCCTGTTCCGCAGCCATGTTGAACCGATCCTTTGGTCTTCAATGTTTATTGATCAGCAGCAGAAAGTAGCTGCCGACGGCCGCGAGGATCCCGAAGATCATCGCCAGCCAGTTCAAATTCGGGAAAAACTTCGCAACGACGACGAACAGCGCCACCGTCACGAACATCTTGACAAAGATGCCAATCAGCACAGCGGCTGAGTTGCCCCCATCCTTGCGACTTACCCACAGAAGCATGTTCAGCGCCAGCAGCGAATTCGGAACGGCTACGCAGAGCCCCCCGCAAAGCGCCGACAGGCAACCGTTCATGCCGGCCACAACACCAGAAAACAGACTGGCTGCAGCCACTGCAGCGTACTGCCAGACGACAAGGCGGACTAATTCTTCCCGATTCATACCGCTAGGGCCTGAAAGTTACGCACGGACGCTATTTGTCAAAACCTAAAGCATTTTACGGTCGTTACATTCTTTTAACAAGTTTAGGAATTCACGCCCGTGAAAATACTTCTTTCGAACTATCTCAGGAGATATAGGAGCAACTGTTTTCCTGTTTCCTGCTCATTCCTCGCCGCAAATCCGCTGCGCAATCGCCTCGAGTGCGTCCAGGTCGGCAAAGGAAATGACCAACCGGCCGGATTTCCCCTTTCCGTACTCGACCTTCACCGGTGCGCCGAGCGCGTCTGAGAGCTGTTCCTCGAAAATCACCGTGTCCCGGTCCTTTTTGCGCTTCTTCTTGACGACGACTCTGGCAGGAGCCTTCCTGGCGGCCACGAGCTTTTCGGTCTGTCGCACGGAAAGCGCCGCATTGACGATCCGGTGCGCGACTTCCGTCTGCTCGCCGGCATCCAGACCAATCAGTGCCCGGGCGTGCCCCATCTCAAGCTCTCCGTCCATCAGCATGCGCTGCACCGGATCCGTGAGGTTCAGCAGGCGCAGCAGATTGCTCGTTGCGGGGCGGGACTTGCCGATCGCCTTGGCGGCCTGCTCGTGCGTGTATCCAAACTCATCGATCAAGCGGCGCACGCCGAGAGCCTCCTCCATCGCGTTGAGGTCCGTGCGCTGCATGTTCTCAATGAGCGCCATGGCAAGGGCATCCTTGTCCTCAATCGTGCGAATGATCGCCGGAATCGTCTTTTTCCCTGCGCGAATGCTTGCGCGATAGCGCCGCTCGCCGGCGACAATCTCATACACACCGTCGTCGACGGCGCGAACGACGATGGGGCTGATCACGCCCTGTTCCTGAATTGATGCCGCGAGCTCCTCGAGCTTGTCGTTCTCCCATTTGCTGCGGGGCTGATAGCGGCCGGGCTTCAACTTTGAAAGATCGAGCTCGACGACCGCATCGCCATTGCCGTTTGGCAGGGCAACCAGAGGATCCTCTCCAAGCAGCGTATCGAGCCCGCGACCAAGTCCCTGTTTTTTGCGAACGACCATATGGATTACCTCTTAGCTTTCGATTTGACAGACGTGCGCCTGACCTTTCTGCCCATGCGCTTGAGAAGCTCGACGCCAAAATCGCGATAGGCCTTGGCGCCGCGGCTCGCGCGGTCATAGACAACCCCGGGCTCTCCGTACGAAGGCGCTTCGGCAAGCCGGACGTTCCTGGGAATGATGGTATCGAACACCCGGTCTCCGAAATTGTCCTTCAACTGCTCGCTCACCTGGCGCTGCAGCGTCTGCCGGGGGTCGTACATGACGCGCAGCAGGCCGGTCACCGAAAGGGCGGGGTTCTTGTTGAAGCGGATGCGCTTGATGGTGTTGATGAGGTCCGATATGCCTTCAAGCGCAAAGTACTCGCACTGCATCGGAATGATCACGCCCTGGGCGGACACCAGCGCATTCACAGTCACCATGGAGAGTGACGGCGGGCAGTCGATGAGAATGAAGTCATAGTTCTCTGCCACTGATTCGATGGCATCCTTCAGCCGGCTGTCGCGGTCCTTGAAGTCAATGAGATCAATTTCTGCAGCCGCAAAATCTCGATTCGCAGGAACGACGTCATAGCCGCCAGTCTCACTCGCCACCGTGGCGTCGGAGAGTGTCGAGCGCCCGATCATCACTTCATAGATCGTGTTGACGGTCTTTGACTTCTCGATGCCGCTGCCCATCGTGGCATTGCCTTGAGCGTCAAGGTCAATGAGGAGCACCTTCTGGCTGAGATCAGCCAGCGCCGCAGCCAGATTCACGGCGGTCGTCGTTTTGCCGACGCCTCCCTTCTGGTTGGCAATACAAAATACAGTTGCAGTCATATGTTTCTCTCAAATCAAGGGGTTATCGGGGCAGGGCCGTGTACAGCTCGGAAAAGCCGCTCCAGAACGTCGCGACACCAATGCAGATCAAAATGAAAGCGAAGATTCTTGCAATCGCATCAGCGCCAGCCGTTCCCACGGCCCTGGTGATTCGATCACTGTAGCGATAGCAGACCCAGACGAGCAGGCACGATCCGAGAACTCCCATCACGGTGCCGGCAAGAGCGCCCGCATCCTTGGTCGGGGTAGCGCCAATTGCCACGGCAACAGAAATTGAACCGGGTCCTGTGGTGAGCGGCAGTGTGAACGGGTAAAAGGCCATTGTGGAAATCGCCGCCTTGCTCTTGGGCTTCTTCGGAACAGACGTCTCATCCGCGGACGGGGCATTCAAAGCCTGCCAGCCTGCACTGAAAAGAACGATTCCGCCGGCAACACGGAGAATGCCGATTGAGATGCCGAAGAAATTCAGGATGATGCTGCCGGCGTACAGGCAGACAAAGAGGGTGAGGGTCGAATAGATTCCGATGCGATTTGCAAGCTGCCTCCTGATGTCCGGATCAAAGTCGTTGGTGAGCGTCGTAAAGAACATTGCTCCGCCAAAAGGGTTGAGCACCGGGATGAGCGAAGAGAACACAAACAGCAGCATCGCATAGAAACTGGATAGTTCTGTCTCAAACATTGCTTTTTTCTCTGATTTTTTGTTTTGTTTAACTTGTTGTTTTTAAACAGTTTTTACTCTTTTTAAGGCTCCTGGAGCCAAATTTAAATCGTCTCAAGCGTCTTTTGTTGTCCCCTGACTTTGTTTTAAAACGATTAAATGCCGCTCCAGAGAGGCCCCGGGAATGGTCAATTTCATGATTCTCGACACATTGATCCCATCACCCAGCGCATCTATTTCCTCCTGAGGCATCTTTCCCTTCATCGCTAGCCAGAGACCTTCAGCCCGCAAAAGATGACGCGTGAGCGCGCACATGTCCGAAAGGGATGCGAAGGCCCGGCTCGAAATTGCATCAACCGGCTCAACCTTCACATCTTCGACGCGCCCATGAACAGCCGTTGCATTGGAAAGTCCCAGTTCGACACAGACCTGCGTGAGAAACATCGCCTTCTTCTTCACGGCATCGACCATGGTGACGGAAACCTCTGGCTGCATGATCGCAAAAGGAATCGCAGGGAGGCCGCCGCCGCTTCCGACATCAAGAATCCGGTTGAGCGGAATCTCCATCTCCCGGACCGCCTTCACAAGCGTGAGCGAATCAACAAGGTGCAGATCCAGCAGTTCGCGATCGGCCGTAATGCGCGTCAGGTTGTAGACCTTGTTCCACTTGAGGAGCAGCGCAGCGTAGCGGACGAGCTGATCAAGCTGTGCAGCACTCGGATGAAGCCCCAGTTCAGATGCCTTCCGTTCAAGTTCACGAACATCAATCATTGGTTGTCTCCGTAGCGAAGGCGCTTCAAGTGCACAAGAAGAAGGCTCACCGCAGCCGGCGTGACGCCTGAAATGCGAGCCGCCTGGCCGAGCGTCTCGGGACGCAAGGCCTTCAGCTTCTGCCTCACCTCAAAGGACAGCCCGCCGACAGCGTCATAGTCCATGTCAGCCGGCAGACGCATCTCCTCATGCGCCCGGGTCTTCTCGATTTCCTCCTTCTGACGATCGATGTAGCCCTTGTATTTGACCTCGACCTCAATGCGATCAATCAGAGCGCTGTCGGTCAATGTTTCACGTGAAACAAATTCACCGGTTCCCCGTCTCAGGGTCATCAGGTCTGCATACTGAACATCCGGTCGGGACAGGAGAGAAGCCAGCGAGTATTCCCGCTCAATCTTCGTGCCAAGCACGCGTTCGGCCTCTCCCTCGCCAAGCATCGCCGGTGTGACCCACGTGCTTCTGAGCCGAGAAAGCTCCGCGTCCATCTTGTCGCGCTTTCTGCAGTACTGCGCCCATTTGTCCTCTGGCAGGACGCCGAGTCGATGAGCCGTCTCGCAAAGCCTTTCATCGGCATTGTCCTCTCGCAGGCTCAACCTGTACTCAGCCCGGCTTGTGAACATCCTGTAAGGCTCAGTGACCCCCTTCGTGGTGAGATCATCAACCATGACGCCGAGATAGGCTTCGTCCCTGCGCGGAATCCACTGCTCCTTTTCCAGCGCGTGACTGGCCGCGTTGATCCCGGCAAGAAGCCCCTGGGCTGCAGCCTCTTCATATCCCGTCGTACCATTGATCTGACCGGCGAAGAAAAGCCCGCTCATGCTCTTTGTTTCAAGCGTGAGCTTCAGGCTCCTCGGATCGTAGTAATCGTACTCAATGGCGTATCCCGGACGCAGCAGATGAGCATTCTCAAGACCTGCGATGCAGTGAATCATGTCAAGCTGCACGTCATACGGAAGCGACGTCGAAATCCCGTTCGGGTAGTACTCGCTCGTATGCAGGCCCTCCGGCTCCAGAAACACCTGATGGCTGTCCTTGCCCTTGAAGCGCTGAACCTTGTCTTCGATTGAAGGACAGTACCTGGGGCCGATGCCTTCGATGATGCCTGAATACATGGGCGACCTGTCGAGGTTGGCCATGATGATGTCATGCATCTTCTGATTCGTATGCGTGATCCAGCACGGCACCTGGCTCGGATGTTCAATCCCCGGCTCCATGGTGGAAAAGTGCGGGACGGGATTCAGATCTCCGTCCTGACGGACGCACCGGGAAAAGTCAATTGTCCTGCCGTCAATTCGTGCCGGGGTTCCTGTCTTGAGTCTGCCCTGGGGCATTCCCAGGTCCTTGAGGCGCTCAGCAAGACGAATGGAGGGAGGATCGCCGACACGGCCGGCGCTGTAATGCTCGAGCCCCACATGCACAAGTCCGTTCAGAAACGTTCCTGC
>Ga0265300_10002505_pt1 | contig 15843 bp, 15 predicted proteins | sample AusTroGonzalo_MG_FD_193482 | JGI IMG/M metagenome (GOLD analysis project Ga0265300, IMG submission 193482) | Bovine rumen microbial communities from tropical cattle in Woodstock, Queensland, Australia - Gonzalo_03 | ecosystem: Host-associated > Mammals > Digestive system > Stomach > Rumen ...
CCCGGCCACCTGTAATAATTGCTTAAACATTTGTGGTGCCTGGGGCAACGAATAGAATTTTCCATGATGCAAACGCGATGGGACCAAGAAACAACGTGCACCCTCTGGCGAATCCGCGGTCAATAATGGCGTTTGAAATTCAGAAAATCCCAAATCCCACATTTTATCACGCATCCATTTAATCATTTTATTGCGCATTAAAATATTATGATGCAGTTTTTCACGACGCAAATCCAAGAAACGATATTGATAGCGCAATTCTTCGCTGGTATCTTCATCGCCGAACACCTGGAAAGGCAATACTTCGGCATTGGTTAACACATCCCATTTTTCAGATTTAATTTCAATCGCACCGGTTGGAATTTTTTCGTTCACTGCATCTTTGTCACGTGCAACCACAGTCCCTGTAATTTGCACAACAGATTCAGGACGAATTTTTTCCAAATTTTCATCCCCACCGTCAAACACGCACTGTGTAATACCATAATTATCGCGTAAATCAACGAACAATAACGATCCATGATCACGCTTACGATGAACCCATCCTGACAAAGTGACGGTTTCACCGACATTTGACGCATTTAATTCACCACATGTATGCGTCCGATACTTTGATTTCAAAGACAACATTTTATACACCCTTTGTTTGTTCTTGTTCCCCAAAGCCTTTGGCGACGGGGAATCGGTGCCAAAAAAACATATTGATATTCGGCACCAATTCAAATCTTAAATCCGGGGGCGCTAAGATTTTTTCGCGCGGTGCCACCCCAGTTTTATAACTTTATTGATTTTGTATGACATTCCACGGTTGTTAGTCGCATCATCACATCATAAAAAACCGATATGTTTGTGATTTTATAACTAAAAAAACAAACTTGCAACAAAATATATGATAAAAAACGACCACAAGGGTCGTTTATTATTTTGGTAGCAGCAAAGGGATTGATTTCGCTTCGCTACATTCCCCTTGGCTCATTCGCTATCGCTCACCGGCATCCTTTCGTCTGCCTTTCGCCTGCGGGTCGGACCCCTGTGCCGGTCTCCAAATCCCAAATACCAAAAATTAAACCCCGAATAAATCGGGGTTGAATTTTTGGTAGCGGCGAAGGGATTCGGACCCCTGACCAAAGGATTATGATTCCTCTGCTCTACCACTGAGCTACGCCGCCAGTGCAACGCATTATAACAAACTTTTTCCGATTTGCAACATTATTTCAAAACAATTTGTTTTATTCCCGTTTTTGTGATAAAATACAATCTCATGAAACGTGCGATTATTTTTCTATCTTTGATAATATTTTCAAATGCTGCCATAGCAGATGGAATTATTTTGCCTGAATATAATCCATTTCTTGGGACGTTTCAAAACCAAATATCTATGAGCATTGGTCAGGGTTTTGATACTGGCTGGCTTTTACCACCACCTGTGCGTCCTGTTCCGTTTTATATCGGAACAATTACGTATTCCCAACCGACATCTTTTTTCCGCGTCCCGGCACGCCGTTCAATAAACATATCTGAAACATTAGGTTTACATGAAAAAAACGGCTGGAAATGGCAGGATTACACCATCCCCATGGCATATATAACCGAAGATATCGCCCTGTTCCGTATTGACCGATTCTATGGTGGTGTTGGTGCTGGTGCTGGATTACAGGCCCAAGAAAACGAACGTTTGGGTGCAAAACTGATTTTCCAGTTCAAGGTTTCTTTTGGATATAATTTCAATAAAAAATGGGCGGGCGAATTTTATATTCAACATTTTTCAAATGCTAATACCGCCGATGAAAACAATTCCTATGCATTTTACGGATTAGGATTTACATATAATTATTAAAAATATTTTACCAATTTATCGGTTCTTTGCCATGTTGAATTAAATATCCGTTTGCGCGCGAAAAATGATGATTTCCGAAAAATCCACGATATGCAGATAAAGGGGACGGATGCGCAGACATTAATATTAAATTTTCATTTTTATCAACCATTTCTGCTTTCTTTTGTGCAAACGATCCCCATAACATATAAACAACATTTTTCCGTGTTTGCGCCACAGTACGAATCACCGCATCCGTAAACGTTTCCCAACCATAACCCGAATGCGATGCCGCCACATGCGCCCGCACAGTCAACGTTGCGTTCAACAACAAAACACCTTGGTTTGCCCAGGCGGTTAAATCACCATTTGTAATACTTTTGTGTCCCAAATCATCTTCGATTTCTTTATAAATATTTATCAGCGATGGTGGCAATGCAACACCCTGTTGAACAGAAAAGCAAAGACCGTGCGCCTGGCCTGGTTCATGATATGGATCTTGACCAATAATAACGACACGCACACTGTTCAACGGACACAAATTAAACGCATTAAAAATATTCTTTGGTTCTGGATAAATCGTTTTACCAGATAAATATTCACCGCGCACGAATTCAGTCAGATTTTTGAAATAATCTTTTTCAAATTCGTTTTTTAATGCGTCTTGCCACGATTGTTCAATTTTTACGTTCATTTTTTTAACTCATCTATTAAACCATTTTGTGATGCCTTCCATAAAACGACATCAATATATCCACGCGGCAAATTTGTTTCATGTACCAAATGTTCAAACATATCATCACATACTTTTTTAATTTCCGCGTTCAAATTACCGTTATCTATTTTTTCGTTTAACGCCCTATTTCCACCGTATAGCGCGCCCAGACGTTGAATCCAAATATCATATTTCACAACATCAACACCCAGATTGCGCGCCAAATGATTTGCAGTAATTTTCCCAATATGTGGCAATTTTTCTAAATATTTTATTTTATCATCAGCATTTTGAATTGCATAAAAATCATCACAATATTGTTTACGATTTTCCCAAACCTTTAATACAGAATTCATTTTATTTTTATTATTAAAAATTTTTAACAAATCGTCTATACACGGGTTTTTCGGCATTTTTTGAATTATTTCACGATGAATTTTTTTTGCCGTCTTTTGTGAAAAACCCGCAACCAGAATTACATAGAACACCGCATACGCAAATTCGTCACATGATAATTTTGGTGGATTTGCCAATATATCACGAATTTCATCAAACGATTTATCATCGCTATCCAGCCCCATTTCGCGCAACCGTGATTCCAGATTAAAAAACCAAGATGATGAAAAAATATCAAACATTTCTTTTCTTGAAATTTGACATCGCCGTGTAACGAACCACTTTATCCCCAGATTCATCAGACGATATAATCTTTCGCCCTATTAATTCTTTTGCTTTGTTATATTCATCGATTTTTTGTGATGCATCATTTGAAAGATTCATAGGACGATTTTGTTTATCGATTTTGTATTCCAGCCGACAAGATTCCCCGAAAGAAACAAAGTTTGTTTCTTTCTTAAAACTTTGCTTGCCCGATTTATCAAAATCGTCCGCCATCTTCCCCCCTTTGGCTTCATTAGTCTATACGTCTAAATTCGCATTTAACGCATTTTCCACAATAAAATCACGACGTGGTTCAACGACATCACCCATCAACATAGAGATAACTTCATCTGCTTGGGATGCGTCGGTGACTTTAACTTGGAACAAAGAACGATGATTTGGATCCATGGTTGTTTCCCACAATTGTTCCGCGTTCATTTCACCTAAACCCTTATAACGTTGGATTTTCAGACCGTTTTTCGCATATTCAAACGCAGTATTCAACAACGAGAACGCACCCCAAATTTTTTGCGATTTTGATTTCATGCGCAAAATAGTCGGCTTTGAAAACGTTTCGATTAATTCTTCACGGCCCGCCATACGTTGCCATGCACGAATTTCAGGTGAATTGATTTTTTCGCGATTCAACACATGCGTTTCCGTCACAGAACGCAATGTACGCGTGATTTTGATACCATCATTATCCGATGATATTTTCCAACCACGTTCAAATTCCAATTCTTCGTTATCCAACATATTTTCAGCCGCCGCAAAATTTTCAGCCGTTTCATTTTCAAACACGCGATTTAATGCCAACGCTTCGATAAAACGTAATGGCATAATATGATTTAACGGTTGTAAATTATTTTTCATATCATCAACTAATTCCAATAGGCGTTTCAAATCTGCGCCTGATAATTGTTGACCATCACTTGTTTCAATAATCCCGTCTGTTGACAATTGATCCAACAAATAATCATCCATTTCGCGTTCATTTTGAATATAAATCTGTTGTTTACCACGTGTCACACCGTATAGTGGTGGTTTTGCCACATAGATATATCCGCGTTCAATTGCTTCCGGCATATGACGATAAAAGAACGTCATCAACAATGTTTGAATATGTTGTCCGTCCACATCAGCATCGGTCATAATAATAACCTTGTGATATCTGAATTTTTCAATATCAAAATCGTCTTTGCCAATACCAGCACCCAACGTAGTAATCAATGCGCCAATCGTATCAGAACCCAACATTTTATCAAAACGCACACGTTCAACATTCAAAATCTTTCCACGTAATGGCAAAATAGCCTGGGTTTTGCGGTCACGCCCTTGTTTCGCAGTACCACCCGCGGAATCACCTTCGACGATGAATAATTCACATTTTGCCGGATCACGTTCTGAACAATTTGCCAATTTTCCTGGTAAACTACCCAATTCTGGCCCAACCTTTTTACGCGATAATTCGCGCGCTTTGCGGGCCGCTTCACGCGCAGTTGCCGCCTCAACAATCTTATCAATTATCATTTTAGCGATAACTGGGTTTTCTTCTAAATATTCATACAATAAATCGCTCACTGTATTTTCAACCAATGGGCGCACTTCGGATGACACCAATTTATCCTTGGTTTGGGAACCAAACTTTGGATCTGGAATTTTAACACTGATAATGCTAGTTAAACCTTCGCGGAAATCTTCACCCGACAAATTAACATCTTTTTTCAGATTCTGTTCGGAAATATATTTATTCAACGCACGTGTTAAACCGGCACGAAATCCTGCCAAATGAGTTCCACCATCACGGTTTGGAATATTATTAGTAAAACAAAGTGATGTTTCTGTATACGCTGTTGTCCATTGCAAAACAATTTCAATATATGAATCATCAATCGTTTTAATCATTTGAATAGGTTCTGCGTTTAATAATTCTTTGGATTTATCAAGATATGTCGCAAAACCCTTTAATCCATCAGCAGAATGGAATTCGCGCACAACTTTTTCAGCCCCACGTAAATCTTCCAAAATAATACGAACATTGGCATTCAAATACGATTGTTCACGCAACCAAACTTCCAATGTATCAAAATCAAAACGTGTCCCAGTAAATGTTTCAGGTGACGGTAAAAACGTGACTTCGGTTCCGTGTTCGTGTGTTGTTGTATTTTTGGTGACAGACAAATCCATTGTTGGAACACCATCCGCAAATGTCATACGGGCTTCGTTTTCACCACGCCATACGCGCACTTCTAACCATGTAGACAACGCGTTCACAACCGAAACACCAACCCCATGCAGACCACCTGAAACCTTATATGCACCGCCGCCTTCGTTATCGAATTTACCACCGGCGTGTAATTCACACATAATTAATTCCAGCGCAGACCGACCCGTTTCATGGTTGATATCAAACGGCATACCACGACCATTATCGCGAATTGTCACAGACCCATCAGCATTTAATGAAACATATACAGTATCTGCATAACCCGCCATTGCTTCGTCAATAGAATTATTCACAACCTCGTAAATCATATGGTGCAAACCATCGCCACCTTCGCCGACGTCACCAATATACATTCCTGGTCTTTTTTTGACCGCTTCAAGTCCTTTTAATACCTTAATTGAATCACCAGTATATTCATTATTTACTGCCATTTAAAAATCCTTTCTTTTTGCTATGCAAAACATAGCAATTTATGTTATAATTATCAAGAAAAAAGGGATAAAACATGAAATTTAAATTATTATACTTTGGTGACATTTTAACCAACCCAAAAAAGCGTGCCCAGCATATTGCCGACATACGCATGCAATTCCATCCACAATTAAAAAGATTGGTCGATTTTAAGCCATGGTGCCACCTGTCTCAATTTATGATGCCAGATGCCACAAAAAGCCCGATTATAACCAAACACATCGGCGGAATCGATTGGAATCCTATTATTTCCCCAAATCTGAAAATGATTGCAGAATTGGATATTTTATTGATGCACCCTGAAATTATCGGGGTTCCACGGTCTGATATCGATAATCGCGTAAAAACAATCCTGGATGGCCTACGTTGCCCACAAAACGAACATGAAATCGGCCAAAACACACCGCACGACATCGGCCCAATTTATACATTGTTAGACGATGACCATTTGGTCACAAAATTGACTGTAAACACCAGCCACCTTTTGGCCCCAGATATTATACCAACCGATGCGCCAAAAACACCTGATTCTGTGTTTATGTTGATTGACGTAAATGTCCGTGTGACCGAAGGTACACTCGAAAACCTGCCGTTTTTGGCATAATAAAAAACGTATTTTTAAACCCCCATTGCGGGGGTTTTTATTTTATTACATTAATAGGGACGTTATCTGTTCCTGCATCGCAAAGGTCCCCAACACAATCCAACCCATAATCACAGAAATAACCCCCATACCAACAGCATTCATAGTGCTGGATAACGCTTCCATATGACGGACAGATTCTTCCATATACTGATTTGCGATTTTATTTATATTATTTGCAAAATCGTTCATATCAGAATAAATCATCAAATCACCGATAATTTCTTCATTTGGGAAATTTGCACCCGTGGCAGCCAACGCTTCACCCAAGTTTTTACCATTTGAAATATAGCGAAGCGCTTCTTCCAAAATAGTAGATAAATATCTGTTGGTGTTATCTGCCAAAATACGCATCGCATCAGGCACCGACACATCTGCCGATACCATCGCCGCCAAAGACATCATCCAACTGACCGATAGTTGCAGTTTATATATGTTCCATGGTGGATAATTATCAAACAGCGTACGTAATTTCCCCGTCCACACAGACAAAGACAGCCATATCAAAATAATTAAAACAACCAACGTTATGCAAAATGGATATATATATTTATTTGAAAAATCAGACGCCCAAACCAACGATGCGGCTGTTCCATGCCATACAACATTGCTGCCGGCGGCTTCTGTTAACGGTGGAACCAAATAAACACCAACCATAACAATAATACCAATTGTCAAAACTAACAAAAACAATGGGTACGCCAGCGCAGATACCATTGCACGTTTAATACGACTGACCCCGTTTACAACACGTGCGACATTTTCCAGAGACGCCACCAAATTAGCAACGTTTCCAGACATCAATAACAACGTTTCATCTGCCGGAACCCAACCGCGTGTTGCTTCGGAAAAACTCATACCCTTTTCCATATTTTTTTGAATTTCACGCATAGCAATTGCAAACGGTTCATTCGGTTTTTTACCGTTTTTAGATTCAATCATTTCAATACGATGCAATGCATCCATCAATGTGAAATTATTCCGCAACAGTGACGCGATTTTCGCACTGACCGCCATACGTTTCTGCGTATCGAATTTAAAGTTTAATTTTGCATACCATAAATCCAGTTTCGTCATGATTAATATACCCACGGTCTGTCTAATAACCCAACCCAACGTTCAACTTCGTCGACACCGATAATTCCCTTTAACATCAATTCAATAGCGGCCTCTTTTAATGTTCGACCATCTAATTGTTCCAACCAATACTTTAATGCCGCCTCTGTTTCACCGGCCAGTGCCAAACTTAAAAATTCACTATTTGTCATTATGATTTCACCGGCCTTGATACGACCAATTGTACCGGCACCACGACAATGTTCACACCCCGGTCCCCGGACAAAGACCTGTTGCAGTCCCAAATCGCCAAATGCTTCTTTGACACGTTGATAGGCCGGCATATCAGTTTTATCAATAATGCGTTCACGGCAATATGGGCACAATCTTTTGAACAAACGCATAGAAACTAATCCGCGCATCATGGTTTCATCTTTTAATTTGAAGGCTTCAACCCCCATATCTAATAAACGCGTTAACGCACCCATTGCAGAGTTTGCGTGCAACGTCGTCCACACGTTATGACCAGACAACGCCCCCTTAACCGTTAATTGCGCCGCAGACAACGTTCTGATTTCCCCGACCATCAATGTATCAGGGTCACTTCGCAAAGATGCAGCCAAAGCTTCTGTGAATTTTTCATCACGTTGTTCTTCGTTTGTAGCGTTCACCACAGGCATCTGGTGCGCACCAAAAATCTTTTGTTCGGCCGGGTCTTCCACTGTAATCATGTTGATTTCATATCTATGTTCTTTCAGCATTAACGCCATATTATGAACCAACGTTGTAGATTTACCAGATGATGTAGGCCCCGCCACAACGACCAAACCAGTTGGTGCAGAACGCAAACGCATCAATAATTTTTGTTCGTATTCATTAAATTCTTGTTCGGTTTTGATACCTTCGCTGGGGTTATCATAAAGCAAACGCATAACCAGATATTGGCTACCAAATGCAATCGGGTTAAATTGCATACGAATACCCATAATCGTCGAAGGCAAATATAAATCACGTGTTCCACGCAGTGGTGTTCGACCGTCTTTCTGTGCCGCTTGGTATTCATTTTGCGCATAACTGGAATTAGAAATATCTGCCGATGCAAACGCCGCACGAACAAAAGATTCACCCCATTGAGAATTATATTCCAACACGGGTTGCATACTACCGTCTATACGGAAATAAATTGTTGTTTGATCTGCAACTTCGATGTGAATATCTGACACCTTTTGTGCCGCAGCACGCGCAACAATATCCACAAAATCTTTCTGCATCTGGTTATCAAAATCAGGCGCGACCCCACCCTGGGCACCAACCAATTTATCATGCGTTTTATAGATATTTGAAATAAGAGCCAAATCAGAATAAAACGGCTGTTTAACAACAACTTTGTTTTGTTCCAACAATTCCAGAAACGCCAAAACACGACCATCATATCTGTGTGTGCGCGATATGATAATTTCACCACCCGAGAAATACGCCATTAATCCTTGGGAATCTTTGGACAAAGCAAAAGTGGCCGACGTCGCGGTCAACAATTTATTATTATTTGAAAACAGATAATCTATGATATCTTTCGATGGCGCATTTTCCAACCCTGTCGGCACCGAAGGTTTGCTTGATAATTCTGCAAAATCTTTTTCATCTCTTGGCATATTATTTTCCAACGTTCAAATTTTCTGAGACACCATCTTTTTCAAAAACAATTCCGTCGTTCAAAGAAATAGATTTAACAGTGTATCCATTTAATTGTTTTCCAACAGAAATACGTTTATTTTGTCCACTGGACATATCTTGTATTGTCGCCTGTAATTGGTTCCCAACACCAATAACATTTACCAGTTTAAATTTATTATTTATCTGGGATTCTTTTTCTTCCTTCTTTCTTTCTTCCTTCTCAACATCTCTTGCTTTGGCATCTTCGGCCTTTTGTGCATCCATTTCGGCAATTTGTTTTTTCAAATTTTCTATTTTTGAATCTAATTCCGCCTTGGCTGCTTCGATTTCTTGTTGTTGATCCCCACGCGACGCCAATTCGTCCAATTCAATTTGTTTTTGCATTTTTTTAGTATTCAAATCGTCCAATTCCATACCTAATTTCAAACGCTCTGCTTCTAACTTCATAATCAGTTTTTCTTGTTCCAAATTTGTAATTTTTTCGAACAAAGAACCTTCGACAGCATATGCATCTAACGCTTCTGCTGATATTTCATCTGCCGTTCTTTCAGATAAAACTTCATCGACCATTATTTCATCGATTTCTTCTGAAAATGCATTCATCGGCACCCCCAGACAAATCAACCCCAAACAAAAAAACATACTTATTTTTCTTAACATTTTTTCACCTTTTATTTTGTATAAATCAAAACCTTGTAATTCCATACCCTATTTGTCATATTCCAATCCACAGATTTCATATAAACACCATTAAAACCATTAAATATCTGCATAAATTCCGTGGGTATTAACTTCGAACTTGCATCAACCTCTACTACATCTACTGTTTCACGCGATATACCGCTTCTGACAACCTCATTAGCAACCCTTATATCGGCCTTCATATTCAGTTGTTGGAATATAGAAACAACATCACGGATAACACTTTCTTGGTCACGATCATCAATTGATGCACCCTCTTTCAACGCCGGCAATTTTGCACTAACCTTGATTTCATTTTCTGATTTTTGTTCAACGACACCACCTGGCAATAATCCAGATGCAACAATATAAAAATCATTTAATGTTCCAAAATCACGGATAAATGTTCCCGAAACCCTATCTTCACCACAAAGCACATTTCTTTGATTCCAACCTGCCACAGGCTGCATCATAAAACCAATCGCTTTGTAACACAAACGCGCACGTTCCATAACGTTTGGCAAATAATCATATGGGTATTCAAATGATTTCTTTTCAATTTTGAATTTTTTATCTAATTCTTCATTTTTTTCTTGCAACAGACGTTGATATTCAGCCGCCATTTCCGGTGTCAACGATGTTTGTTTATTACTAGTGGTAAATACCGGCATATACATAATCGCCACAACAATCAATAAAAACACACAAATCGCAATTACAGACGGCATGATCGATTTTACAATACTGATTTGACGCAATCTGACACCAATATCTTTACGAATAACATTTGTCAGATTTTTTTCTTGGGATCGTGGCATACCCCAACTTGTCGGGGCAATCAAAGCCGTCCAATCCGGCATATTAGATAATTCGGAATATAATTTGCGGGCTTCACTTTCAGAATCCAACAAAACATCACGAATTATGACACCATTACGTACCGCAATCAGATAAAAAACATTATTGATTTGGAATACCGCCAAAAAAGATACGAATTCAGAAAACGCATTCGTCACAGCCGCCGCCAATGAATACATTCCTGCACGCGGACCATCACGAAAATCAGCCAAACCAACCATAGATTTAAATTCGGTCAACAAATTATATTTCTTATTGCTTTTTGCGACCAATTGCCGAGCATACAAATACGGCGTCATCACAGGATTCACAGGCTGCCAAAAAAGGCCTGTGGCATACTTTCTATGATTGATGGTTATTGCCTGTTTCATATATTCTCTCTCTATGTGAAATTATTATAACATAAACGCCCCACGAAAAGAAAGTCGAAAATTACAAATTAACACCGTAAAAAGTTTATTTTTCACAATTATAAACTTTGGCTTGTAATTTATATGTATTTTTTGGACCAAATATTGCACCTTCGTTTTCGATAATATCTTCATTTGCGATATAATACGAATCCCCCAAGGCGTTTTCTTCGACTATTCTTTTTTCGATAAAATCATTGGCTGCTTCTTCGGAATATCCCGAAAAAGTCGATTTTATTTCATACAAAAATTCACAATTTTTTGGTTCTGCCTGTAATCTGGTCAAACCATTATCTGGTTTTACAGATTTTGAACATGCGCATACAGCAACCAACATTACCAACAAAATAGTTTTTTTCATCCTTTCCTCCTTTGTTTTTTATTCTATTATTTCGTAATTTGATTTGTCACTGAATAATTTTCTTAAAACCAAATTATTTAATGCGTGCGATCCCTTAACTGATTCCAAATGACCATATATGAAACCACCACTGGTAAACATATCACCCAACGCATCTATGATTTTATGACGAACAAATTCATCGGGATACAGCAATTTATTTAGTGTCCCGTCCCCCGCATCGTTCAACGCAATTACATTATGTTCGTTCGCACCATGCGCCATACCATGCGCCTTTAACCATTCCCATTCGGAATATTTACCAAACGTGCGCGATTTCGATATATTTTTAATAAATTTTTCAATAGATTTCTTGGTTCCATCCAAAACACATGAAAAAGATTGATTTCCAATAATTTTATCTTTGTACACCAATGTCGCATCAATGATTAACCCACTATCGTTTGGGGATATTTTTACAAAACCATTTCCACAACGCCAAATAGTATGATTCAAAATAATAGTTTTTATTCTTTTCCAAAACGGCAGATTTTTAACCAATTCATTACGATGCGCAACAACGGTTTTTTTAACCAAAATCTTTTTCATTTTTGATTTTTTACCAACGACCGCGGACATCATTTTATAAAATTCATACGCACTGCCGTCCAATATAGGCGTTTCAAAATTATCGATTTCTATGATTGCGCTATCAATTCCCAACAAAAACAAAGCCCCCATAAAATGTTCAACGGTTTGAACGTGCGCGCCATCCATATTACCAATTGTCGTATTACGCATAGTGGTATTACCAACATTATCAAATGTCGCCGGAATCAATTCAGAATCTTTTAAATCAACACGTTTGAAAAAAATACCAGGTTTTTTTGACGGCAAAACAACCATATTCACCGGCAATCCCGAATGAATCCCAACCCCAGATATTTTAATTTTTTTTGTTATCGATGTCATTTAATTTCCCCTTTACCCAATCATAAAAATCTTTATCAATCTCAGTATTTAGCACTGAAAATTTTATCTTTTTTTGTGCCCAATCTGGCAAACGCACCCAATCTTTCTCTGTTGTTAATAACTTTGCATTTTTTTCATCGGCAATTTTGATTAAATCTTTGATATCTTGATCTGAATATTGATAATGATCCGGGAAAGAAATCTTATCAACAATTTTTCCTGGTACATTTGCAAAAAACTTCTCTGGATATCCGATTCCCGCAAACACAACCACCGGCGTATTTTCATCATACGGGCAAATATCTTTGTTTTCTGCATAAAACACCGGTATATTTTCCGGCAAAGAAAATTGACGCGCTATTTTCTTTCTTTTGATAACAATAATTGCATCGGCCCTTTCCATCGCAGACGGCATTTCACGCAAAGGCCCCGCTGGCAACAAAAAGCCATTTCCAAAACCAATAGATTCATCAAAAACCAATACTGAAATATCTTTGTGTATAGATGAATTTTGAAACCCGTCATCCATAATAATAGGTGTGTTTGATTTTTGTTTATTTAACAAAATAATATTACTGCGTCGGTCACCAACATGAACTAAAATATCATCACGCATTAACATTTTCGCTTCGTCCCCGACATTATCAGTATATCTGGATTTTTTATACCCGCGCATAACCACAGGTGCATCGAAAAACCTTGCCATTTTGCGCACAATGGGGGTTTTTCCAACACCGCCCGATAAAATATTCCCGAAACAGATTATGGGTCGACGCGATTTAATTTCGCGCATTTTACGAAAATTAAACACCAAACGGGTTGCAACATAATAAACCAATGACAATGGATACAACATGTATGAAATCAGATTTCTTGATAAAAACCAGCGCGGTGTTTTCATTTTTTATCCTGTTTTTTGAAATTTTGCGGTGTTAAATCTTGTTCGACCACAAAATCAGTAAATTTTTTATCCAGATTATACGCCTGGGCAACCATAACATCTTCTAAATGTTTACGCAATTTTTCAAAACCTTCTATCTTGGTTGATTTATCAATGAATATAGGTTGACCAACAATCCCCTTGATAACCGAAAAGGGCTTCGTCAACAAATACCGATCCCAACGGTCACGGAAAATAGGACGCGAACACGAATAGCAAACCGGTATAATCGGCGCACCTGTCATCCTTGCAAAATATAACGCACCATCATGACAGCGCATTGACGGTCCATTTGGTCCATCTGGGGATAATGCCAAACAAAATCCCCCATGTTGCAAAACACGAATACCATTTTTCAACACCGATACTCCATCTTTGCTTGATGAACCATATATAGTCCGCAATCCAAACAGTTTTTCCATTTTCGCGATTGCGCGTCCATCACGTCGCGAATCTGCAATCGCATACCCGTGAACACCCGCCCGCGCAACAATAGGTGACAACATCATTGTCCGCCCATGCCAAAACACGAATATTGCGGGTTTTCTGCGATATTTTTTTAATATATCATAACCAATAATTTCTTTCTTTGACGTGAAATATACGAACCAAATCAGAATATAAAAAATAACAACCACAGGCCATTGTATAATCGCCCAACCATAAATATAACGCCATAATTTTTTAAATCGTCTACGCATACATTTCCACCATTATGAAAGATTCTAGCAACAAAAAATAAACAATGCAAGAATCAGAACACGGATACAAAAACAGGTAAAAACAAAACTTTTTGTTGACAAATTGACAAAAAGAGATATAATGACAAACACCTATAGCGGGATAGAGCAGTCCGGTAGCTCGTCAGGCTCATAACCTGAAGGTCGGTGGTTCAAATCCATCTCCCGCAACCACAGATTTTTCAAAAAATGGTGCAACTGCACCATTTTTTAATGAAAAATCTAGTGCCACGCCGTAGTCATTACGGTCAATACAACAATATTTATCAACATTTGATTATTTATTTTCGAAAATAAGAACCAGCGCAGGCGGGCTAACCATATTTTTGCCCACCTGGGCAAGTTTTCTTTTGTTTTCTAATACTTACGAAAAGTTCGAAAGTAAAAATTAAAAAAGCGGCGAAAATTCGCCACTTTTGAACTAAATACTATCATTTAATAGTGCCAATCTAGTATTTGTTATTATAATAACCCTTTTTTAATGCATCTATACACATTTCTTGAGCTTCAGCGAGTCTTTTTGAAATTTTAGAGTCGCCTCTGTTCTTATTCTTATCTCCTGTTATTTTCGCAATATTTTTTCCTTGTTCATCTTGAATAACACAATCTACTGTTCTATAAACTTTTTGACATTCTCGTGAACCAACATAATCATAAGTAAAGAAACCTGTCGTATAAGTATTAGACGATCCGTATGCAGACGCATAATTACCATAACCATACGCATTTGCAGTACCATACGTATGACTTCCGGTTGGAACATATCTGGTATTATAAATCGGACACTTAGCTGAATATGGATATCTTGTTATTTTGATTACTAAGTTATAATTTTTTCCTGATTTATCACATATATCAACATCTTCGCTTTTATAATTTGAACAAACATCTAAATCTGATATTAATTCCTTAATTTCCAAACTATTGCCACTATCTACTTTGGACATATATATTTCTTCGCCATCTTTCTGAAGAACCAAAACAGTGTCCTTGTAATAAGTATTACTAAAATCTATCGGGGTATCTGCAGTCCATTGTTCCATATGATAAGTACTGGTACACCCACAAAGAAACAACAAACACAACATGAGTATTTTTTTCATATTCTGACCTTTTCTACACAAATACTATAATACAATAAACTCTGCTTTTTTCAAACTTATTATTTTAAATTAAGCATCTACGATATCTATTAGTTCTTGAAATTGATACATTGCAGCACGTCGACCAGATGATTTTCTTCGTTCCTTTAAAATATTTGCTTTTATCAATCTTTCTAAAATATTTCTTGATGTTGCTCTATTTGGTATTCCACATTCATGAATGAATTGCGTCGACGTAAAAATCGGTCTTTTAAACAAGGCATCTAATGCGCTCACTGAAAATCTAGATTTTGTTATTTCTTGGAATATCGATTTGTTTTGCTCATATAATTCCAAAATTTTTTTGGCTTTTTCGTAGTTTTTGTGAGATTGTTCTTTTACCGCATTTAAAAAGAACAACACCCATGAATTCCAATCATTTTTGTTTTCTATATATTTAAATGCCTGTTCGTATTCATCTCTATGTTTATTTAAATATTCACTAAGATAAAAAACAGGTTTAATCAATATACCCTTTTGATATAAAAACAATGGTAT